>Ga0307928_10000567_pt1 | contig 27748 bp, 40 predicted proteins | sample AceLakmetagen232_FD_201815 | JGI IMG/M metagenome (GOLD analysis project Ga0307928, IMG submission 201815) | Saline water microbial communities from Ace Lake, Antarctica - #232 | ecosystem: Environmental > Aquatic > Non-marine Saline and Alkaline > Saline | place: Antarctica: Ace Lake... | reverse complement strand
AAAAAAAGTTGGGAGAATAACAAGTGTACTCTCCCAGAAATTACATCAGTAATTGACTCAAAGTAATTAATTTAAAATTTGGTTATTAATTCACATCAATTTAAATTTATTAAGAATATTTTTTATAGAATCAATAGAAGGTTTTTTCCCATTGATATTTATAATAGTCCAACCATCATTTTTTAATTTTAAATCTCTACTTTCTTTTTGAATATCACTATTGTGCCAAAATGTATCAGGAAATTCAATATTAATCTTTAAACTTGGAACAGCTATATCAGTTATTAATCTATATTCTAATTTTCCAGTTGGATTTCTCTTTTCAACAAAATATGAATTCTTTATATCTTGAAAATAAATTAATAGAAAATCTAGAATTTTTAATTTATCTTTATGGATAACTTTATTTGGATTAGGATATTTATTAATGATTTTTTCTGAAAAGGTTTTAACTTCCTCAAAAAAGTTTTCAGATTTTTCTGTTATTTTTGGATCAATGTTAGGTATTTTATCTATATCAAAAGTATCAACATTTTCAATTTTAATTTCTTCATCAATATCTTTAATAGTATTATCGCTTATTGTATCTTTATTTTCTTGAACGGTAGAAAAAATTTCAGTTTTCAAATATTTTTCTCTTGCTCTAAATTCTTTAGAACTAAAAACATAACCAGGATATTTTTCTTTATATTCTAATGTTGTCATACCATGCATCTTATTCAAGTGTTGAGCAGTAATGAATTTAAATGATTTTTTACATTCCTGACAAATAACTCTTCCTTGCTCATCATATTGATTTACTACCATTTGATTTATATTCCTTTCTTCACATATTATCAATTTAATTTAATATTTGTTCAAATAATTTTTATAAACGGAGGAAAAAATGATAAAAATAAAAAAATTATTTCCATTAATTACTTACATTGTAATTTCTTTTTGTATTGTAGCTTATGTGTTTATCAAAATATGGAAAATTTATGTTTCAGAAATATTTTATAATTTATTAGATAAATTAGATTCTATGCCAAATTATTTGTTTGTAATAATAATATTTTCAATTTTTATAGTTATTGCAATAATACTAGAAGAATTGGAGAGATTATCAAATAAAAAAATTAAAAATAAAATTATAAAGTAATTAGTATAAAAAATATTTTATTTATAAGGAGATTAAAAATGAGTAAAGATTGTAGAATTGAATTTTTAATTATTGACCCCCAAAATGATTTTTGTGTACCCGGGAGTTCTCTTTACGTCCCTGGTGCTGATGAAGACTCTATAAGATTAGCAAATACAATTAAAAGACTTAGCAACAGACTAGATGATATTCATGTTACATTGGATACACATCATCTAGTTGATATTGCACATCCAATATTCTGGCTTGATAAAAATGGAAAACATCCAAATCCTTTTACTATTATAACATTTGATGACCTAAGGAAAGGCGCTTGGAGAACAACAAATCCTGCTTACATGTCAAGAAAAACAATGGAATCTGCTGGATGGCCAAGAAATGGTGCTTTTGAGTATTTGGAAGAACTTGAAATAAACAATAGATATCCTCTATGTATTTGGCCGCCTCATTGTCTAATTGGATCATGGGGTCATAATGTGGTTAACCCGGTAAGCGAAGCATTAAATGAATGGGAATCTCAATTTGCAATGGTTGATTATGTAACCAAAGGTTCTAATTTTTGGACTGAACATTATTCCGCAGTTCAAGCAGATGTTCCAGATACAGAAGATCCAGGGACTATGCTAAATACTAATTTAATTGAACTTTTGGAAGAGACAGATGTTCTTGCTCTTTCTGGTCAGGCGTTATCCCATTGTGTCGCAAATACCGTAATAGATATTGCAAATAATTTTGGAGAAGAAAATATTAAAAAAATGACTCTTCTAATTGACACATCAAGTTCTGTTCCTGGATTTGAAAAAATGGGTCAAGATTTTGTTGACAAGATGACCAAAAGAGGAATGAATATATCAAAAGCAGAAGATTTTTTAAAGTAATCTATTCCTAAAAAATAACTTAATAATATAAAGGAGTTAATATATGCCAAAACTTATGAATGATAGTATGGAAAAAATTGTTGCGACTGGTGCTGGTGGTTATCATTTTTCTGGTGTAAGACCCGCAGATTTGGGTGGAGCTGGAGAATATACACTTGTGACAATTGTTGTTGACATAACTGGAAGTGTCATCTATTTCGCTGACGATCTTTTAAATTGTACAAAACAGATTATTCAGGGATGTCGGAAATCAGCAAGACCTGAAAATCTTCTTATAAGATTTGTTACATTTAATTATTACAATAATATCCAAGAAGTTCATGGTTTTAAACTTCTAAGTATGATTGATGAAAATGATTATAAACCTTTCGTTTGTGGTGGAATGACTGCATTACATGATGCTGCATATAGTTCTATTACTCCAACTTTGACATATGCAAAATCATTATTTGATCATGATTTTATTAATTGTAATGGTGCGATTTATATTATCACTGATGGAGTTGATAATAATTCAAGAGTTTCTTCACCAAATATGATAAAAGAAGAACTTACAAAAATAGTAAACAGTGAAACCATTGAGTCTTTAATTACAATTCTAATTGGAGTTAATACAAAAGATTGTAAAGATGAACTTGAAAAATTTAAAAATGAAGCAGGGTTAACAGAATTTGTTGATACTGGCGATGCAACACCTCAAAAATTAGCCAAAGTAGCTGCTTTTGTATCTAAAAGTGTTTCAAGTACAAGTCAAGCATTAGGAACAGGCGCTGCGTCTCAACCTCTTAATTTTTAAAAATATATCTTAAATAAAAATGCAATAAATATATAATATTTTTGGAGTGATTATCATATGAAAAAAAGTATAATTATAATAACAATGATTTTATCATTGTTTACCACTTCTGCTTTTTCAGAAACAAAAATGGTTATAGACTTAGAAAAACTTGATTCAAGTATAGTAGCTAATATATTAAAAGCAAATAAAGAATCTATTTCTAATAATATACCTGATGTGTCTAAATTAGAAAAATTTGCAGAAGTTGGAACTCAAATTGGTGTTGCTATAAAACAACTATGTCAAACTTTAAATGTTGAGGTTAATGAATTTATTAAAACTCCAGCAGGAATAATAATAACAGGAGTTATTATCTATAGATGTGGTGGAAAAGATATATTAAAACTTTTAATATTAATGATATTCTGTTTTATAGGATATATTGTTACTTTAAGTTCAACATATTTTTGGTTATCAAATAAAAAAGTTTGTACAGATGTGGTAGATAAGATAAAATCATATCAATATATACCACGACATGACTTTGATGTTAATGATGATGGAAAAATAGCTTGTGTTGTGATTCATGTAATATCTTTAATAATAATAACTTTAATTTTTATAATTACAATTTGTAACATATAATCATATGATGACTAACTTTGGTGACAGAGTTAGTCATCTCACAATATCTTATAATAAGGAGAATAATAAAATGTCTGAAAACTTTTTTTCTGAAAAATATTTAATTACATATGATAGTATTTATCTTCCAGCTCAAAAACCTCAAAAAAATTGTCAGGATTATTGTCTAGTTGGAGAAAACGATAATTTTAAATATGCAATTATTTCTGATGGATGTGGATCATCAAAAGATACAGACTTTGGTTCTAGATTATTAGTTAGATTAGCAAAAAATTATTTGGAAGTTTTTCAATACAAAAACAATATAACATCTGATATTTTAGATGATATAAAATTTAAAATTATAAATACTGCAAAAAATATAATTGATAATCTGGGAATGGATCATCAATGTTTAGATGCTACATTAATAATTTCTATAATTAAAGATGACTCCATTTATACTTATTGGTGGGGAGACGGAAGTACAATTTATGTAAATAACAAATTTGAATTAATTTCTGCTTCTTCAACATTTTTTGATTGTAATGCACCATATTATCTTAGTTATGAATTAGATGAAAAAAATAAAGAATCTTATTTAGATTCTGTCAAATTTAAAAAAGTAAAAACATTTGATTTAACATCAGAATCTGTATTGGAATATAATTCTAATTATGAAGTTTTTAATATGTTTAAAATAGAAGATAATACAAAGTGTCATATTATAACTTCTGATGGAATAGAATCTTTTTTTAATTGTAGGACAGGAAAAAAGATTCCTTCTATAGAAATCATCAAAGAATTAATTAATATAAAATCTGAAAAGGGTGAGTTTATTCAAAGGCGAGTGAAAAGTATGTTACATAGTTTAGCCAAAAGAGATATTTATAATAATGATGACTTATCAGTTTGTGCATTTTTAATAAAAGAAGTGGAGGATAAATAAAGATGATAACAAAATTTAAAGACGATTATGAATTTCTTTCAAATTTTTATATTACAAAAAATGGCTATTGTGTTGAAGCATATTATCAAGCTTCAAAATTTATAGAACATCCTGAAGTTCTTACTAAAATAATGTCTATGAAACCAGGAAAAGGAAAAAGATTTGCTAATCTTCCTGAACATAAATCATTAATTAGAAAAGACTGGAAAAAAGTTAACCTCTTAGTAATGGAAAATTTAATAAGAGAAAAATTTTCTAATGAACCAGAAAGAAGTATGTTAAAAAACACAGGTGATGAAGAGTTGATTGAAGGAAATTATTGGCATGATAATTTTTATGGTTCATGTGATTGTGAAAATTGTAAATTTATTCCAAAGTTAAATCACCTTGGAAAAATCTTAATGAAAATAAGAGAGGAAATTAAATAATAATGTTTTTAGATAGAGGAATATAAAAAATGTCTAAATATTTCATTCAAGGTAAAGGTCAAGTTGATCTCACACAAAATGATTTTGTATTTGAAGGTGGCGAAGGAAAGATTTTTTCTAAAGGGTTAATAGCTTATAAGATTTACACAGATTTAAATAAAATGATTCCAATGTCAAAAATACAAGAATTATCTGTTTTAAATAAAAATAACATTATTGGACCAAAAGATTTAATTTTAAATAAAAATAATAAAGCTATTGGATTTACAATGGATTTGGTTCATGGTGTTTCATTTGCTAGATTGTTTACAAATGATTTTAGAAATACAAACCATGTTCTACCTGAATCGACTGTGAAATTAGTTGAAAATATGGTTGAATCAATTGTATTTATTCATGATAAAAAATGTTTAATGGTTGATGGAAATGAAATGAATTATTTAGCAGATGATAAAAACTTTGAAATTCCTTATTTTATAGATGTTAATTCATATCAAACTCCATCATTTCCAGCAACTGTTATTATGCCATCAGTTAGAGATTGGAAATCAAAAATATTTTCAACTCTAACTGATTGGTTTTCATTTGCAATTGTTTCATGCCAATTGTTTATAGGAATTCATCCATTTAAAGGATATCACCCAAGTTACAAACAAGGTCAAATGATTGAGAAAATGAAAAATAATATTTCAATTTTTAATAAAGATGTTCATATTCCATCATCTTGTAGAGATTTTTCATATATACCAGATGAACTTAGAGAATGGTATATAAAATTATTTGAAAAAGGTGAAAGAATTCCTCCACCAAAAGTTATTGGTTTATTAAATGTTATTCAAACAAAGAGTCAAATAATACAAACAACTGACAATTTTGAAATTAAATTTGATTCACAATATAAAGATGAAATTATAAAAGTTTTATTTTATAATGGTATTAAAGTTGTTACCTCAAAAAATAAAATATGGATTAATAAATTAGATTATAGTATTTCATCTTCTAATATAGATACGATATTTCTTCCAAAATCATTAGATCCAATTTTTGTTAAAATAAATAATAATTTTCTCGAGTTATTTAATTTAAAAACAAAAGAAATTATTGAAACAAAAATTAGTTGTACAGATAAAATGATTATTAATAATACAATCTATGTTAGATTTGAAGGTAATCTTATTGAATTATCATTATATGAATCAAATAAAATTATTCCTTCTATAAAACATATATGGAATATAATGCCAAAATCCTCAATTGTTTTAAATGGTATAATTTATCAAAATGTTTTAGGTAAAGCTTATTTAGTAATTCCAAAACCTGAAATAGGTAGAAATAGCTCTTGTCAAACAGTTTATATTCCAGAGCTAGATGGATATAGAATTATTAATGCAAAATATGAGAATGGAGTTTGTATGATCTCTGCTATTAAAAATCATACTTATGATAAAATAATTATAAGATTTGATGGGAATAAATATGAGTGTAAAATTATAAATGATGTAATAGATCAATCCATAAATTTTGTAGTTTTAGATAATGGTATTTGTGTTTCCATAACTCATGATGGTTTAGTTGAAATGTTTTCAAATAATTTAAAATCCAATAAAGTAAATGTTATTAATGATCCAGATATAAATTCTTCTATGGTTTTATGTAAAGATGGAACCAGAGTTATGTTCTATCGAAATAAAGAATTATATTCAATCAAAATGAAGAAATAAATTAGGAGTTAAAAAATGAGAAAACATCTTTGGAAAGTTATAAGGGAAACCAGAACTAGTGCAATAATTCGTAATTCAAGTAAATATTGTATAACATATGAAAAAAATGAAATAGCTAAATCTCTAAAAGGAACTCTTGGTATCTTTTGTTTTAAAAGGAAAAAAGATGCAATTAGATTTATTAATTTTTATATTAATAATTTGATTATAATCAAAGTAAGACCTTTAAGTATAGTATCAAAACCTAAATTTTCTTATTATTATGAAGAATTAGAATATTTTTATTTAAATTTTTCTTATCATAAGACTACAGATGTTGTAGTGAGATTAACCAATGCTTTACCTCAAGGAACTGTTTGTTGTGATTCAGTTCTTGTTTTGGAATAAGGAGTTAAAATGAGAAAACCTGTTTGGAAAGTTGTAAAACCAAATAGAACTAGTGCTGTAGTTTCTTCAAGAAAATATTTTTTAACATATGAAAAAAATAAAATAGTTGAATGTTTAGAAGGAACTGTTGGTGTATTTTGTTTTAGAAGAAAAACAGATGCGATTGAATTTAAGAAATATTTTTGTAGGCAAGGTTATATAATAAAATTAAGACCTTTAGGTAAAGTGTCAAAACCTAAAATTTCATTTTATTGGGATGATTTAGAAAGTTTTTATACACATTTTGCTTATTATAGTATTAGAAGCTCTGCAACATATTTGGCTAATGCTTTACCTCAAGGAACTGTTTGTTGTGATTCAGTTCTTGTAATAGATTAATTAAATTAAGAAAGGACTATAAAATGTCAGAAAATAATCATGTTTCACCTAAATTTAATATAAATGCAATGAGAATAGGTTGGTATTCAGATAAGTATTTTTTAAGAACTCAAGAAATTTTAATGAAAGATAATTTTGAACACACTGTACATTATCAATATTTTCCAAGAAAAGATGTAGTTCTTTGTGGAGTAAATGATGTATTAGATATTTTTAAAAAATGTACTGGATATTATTCTAACAGAGAAGATGCTTGGAAAATATTTTCAATAATGAAAAAAATAAATCCTTATGATTGTAGTTTATCTGATTCAGCAAGTTTATATGATTGTGATATGGAGTTAAACGATTTATGGGTTGATAAATTTAATGAAATATCTTTTGAATTATTACCGGATGGATCTCATGTTTCAAAAATGGAACCATGTATAGGAATTGTTGGAAATCCAAAATATTTTGCTCACTTAGAAACAGCCACATTGGGAATTCTTGCTCAACAATCAGCGATTGCAACTTCAGTAAATAATGTTTGTAATAGATTAAATAGTGATCAAACATTATTATTCTTTCCTGCAAGATTTCGACATTATGTTAACCAAGCTAGCGATGGTTATGCTGCAGTTGTTGGAGGTGCTAAATATTTATCCACAGATTCAAATGGTGAGTATTGGGGATATAATTCTGTTGGTACAATTCCGCATTTATTAATTGCAGCTTATAAAGGAAATACATCTTTAGCAGCAATCAAATTTGATGAGATAATTGATGAGAATGTAGATAGAGTTGTGTTGGTTGATTGGGATAATAATTGTATAAAAACATCTCTTGAGTTAATTCTTGCTTTTTATAAATTAAGTAAAGTATACAAAACAAAACATCAAAAATGTCTTATTAGTGACTATATGATTAAGTTAAAAAATGAATCTCTTTTTAATTTAATAAGAGAATGTAAAGATATAGCACATCTACTTCCAGAAATAATAGGAAAAGGAAAGGGAAAAATTTCTGGTGTTAGATTTGATACATCTGGTTCTTTAATTGATTATGAAGTTTCTAAAAACATAGATAATTTTGGTGTTTGTCCTGAATTAGTTTTTGAGGCAAGAAATGTTTTTGATTCTTGCGGATTAAAAGATCTTAAAATAATTGTTTCTGGTGGATTTAATTTAGATAAAATTGATTTATTTCAAAAGTTAAATACTCCTGTAGATATGTTCGGAATAGGCAGTTCAATCGTAAATAACTTTCATGTGGATTTCACAGCTGATGCAGTTATGTTAGATGGCAAAGAAAATGCAAAAATCGGAAGAAACCTGGGAGACTGGTCTAAGTTAATATAAAATCATTATATAGTCATAAACAGAATAAAAAATTGGATATATTCTGTTTATGACTACCAAAGGAGTAACAAATGAAACTAACAGCTTTAAGACCAGGGAATTCATTTATATTACAAAGCAATCAATATTTATATAAAGTTATAATGAAGAAAAATAGAGGAAGTATGATCATTGAATCTAGTTCACCTTATTTTTTAAAATATGAGGCAGGAAAAATAATAAAAGCTATAGAAGGATCAATTGGTATATTTTGTTTTATAAATGAAAATCATGCAATTAATACTTCATTTGCGCTTGGTGATACATTAGTAATAAAAGTTAAACCAATTGGAAAGATTATAATACCAGAATATATTTGTAATCTTTTGATAACATTAAAATTATTCTATAATATTAATATAAAACATAATTATAAAATTAAACATATACCGCCTAAAGGTACAGTTTGTTGTGAAAGTGTTGAGGTATTAGAATAATGACAAAATTAAAATTTCAAGATTTTTATGAAGTTATAACAAAAGATAAACCAAAATATCTTTATAAAGTTGTAAGAAAAATAGACAGATCAAGTTATGCAATTAATAAAAATTCCTCATATTTTTTAAAATATGAAAAAGGAAAAATAGTAAGTGCAGTGTGGAGATCATTTGGAATCTTCTGTTTTAGAGCTAAAAATTATGCTGAGGATTTTATAGATTTTGCAAATTTCGCTGATAGATTTTTAATAATAAAAGTAAAACCATTAGGAGAGATTAGAAATCCAAATTATATATTTTCGACTTCCTATTTTGAAAATTACGATTCATTAAAATATAGTTATAAAACAATGTATTATTCAAAATATACATATATTCCCTATGGAACTATTTGTTGTGAAAGTGTTGAGGTATTAACTTGATTATTAAACAAGGAGATATTTAATGTTATTTATTGAAGCAGTTAAAGGAAAAATTTTTAAATGTGACAATTGTAGAAAAACATTTAAAGGTGAGGATATTAAATTAGAACAATATTCAGAAAATATAAAAATAATTACTCCACTTGCGCCTTTTATATTTGTTGATAAAGATGGAAAAATGATGTCTAGTTCTGAATCTCCTCATGAAGGAGATCAAATTGGTAAATGTCCATTATGTGATTATCCACATTTATTTGGATTTGAAGCAATTTCATAATGATTATCACTAACAATTTAATAAATATAGCAATAAATGAGGCTCATAAAAGTAATCATAAACAAAAGGTAGGATGTGTAATATTTAATAAAAAGAGGATTCTTTCAAAAGGACATAATACCTCTCAAAAATCTTTGAGAAAATTACATCCAAAATTTCAAAGATATCCATTTAGTGTTCATGCAGAAGTTGATTCAATAATTAAAGCTAGAAAAGATTTGAAGGGATCCTCTATTTTAGTAATCAGAATTAATAAAAAAAATCAATTTCGATTGAGCAAACCTTGTTTAAAATGTTTACAATATATTAGATATGTAGGTATCAAAAATATTTTCTATTCAATAAGTTATTTTCCATATATAATACAATTAACATAAAATTTAATTTGGAATAGAATAAACTACTATATATATTAATATTTGAAATAAAGGGGGATTGTTTGATTGGTTTATATTAATTTTTAGTATGTCAGATATCCTAAATTTATATTATCGAGATATATTTTTAGGTATACCCCAATATCTGACATACTTAAATAGCAAAGGAGGCGATGTAAAATTATGGGTTTTAAAAGGCTTTACAATCTCAACTTGGTTCCAAAGTGTTTCTCAGTACTGCCAATTAAAATTAACTTAAAAATTACTTGTAGTTTGACAACAAAAAGCAAAAGGGGGAATTAGAAGTGAAAGATTGTAAATATCAGAAACAAAATGTTTTTTGGTTAATAATTCAATTTTTCATAATTAAGATCATCAAAATATTTTAGTAACTAATTATCTAATAAAAATTATATTATGATTTAAATAAAAAGACTAAAAGTCTTTTTAAATCATAAAGTAGTTTTTGTAAATTTTTTTGTTTAGTTTTCAAATGAACTACTATATATATTAATTATTGAAAGGAGAAATTGATATGAATGTTTTACACTTAGATTCAGAAGAAAGTGATTTTAATGTGATTCTAACTATAAAACTTTGCCCGGGAAAAACATATCAATATTTAACTTCAAAGTTTATTGAGGGTAGATTTTTATATCTTTGTAAACTAACAAAAAATAGTATGAAAGCATTTAATTATCTAAAGAAAAATTCAAAACTAATAAGAAGGGATATAAATATATCCCATAAAAAATTAAAAAGGGAGGAATATAATTGATTATAGTTGAAGTAATAATATTACTGGCGGTTTTATTTATGATAGTATATTTTCTGTGAAACAAACTTACATTAATAAAAGGAGAAACAAATGAAAAAAAGAATGGTATTTCAGATTGTTTTAATGGTAGTAATAGTAATCATGATGATGTCATTACCTTGTTTAGCAAAGACAAAGTATGACAAGTTCTTTAATAAAAATAAATATTGGAACAGCATGGAGAGTATGGTCATCAAGGTTAATCCGCCACGAATTTTAAATGATTACGTTAACTTGATGGTTAATGAAAATACACTCATGGAGGCTACTAAAAGTTTAAGTAGTCAAAGGGTAAAATTTGTCAAAGAAAACAAAAAGAAAGTTTTACTTCATCTTTACTTAGGTGTAATTAGGACAATAAATGCTGCGGTAGCAAAAGGTTGTGATATAACAGATGCACAATATGTTTATGTAACAGGTATAATAAAAGATCCCAAAGCTCAAGCGGCTACAAACGGTCCTGAATATGAAATGGAAAAGATGGTCTTTCGACAAATCCCATTATATATCCTATGGGAATCATACAAAGATGAAAAGATTGTTTTAGATGAATTGAATGCTTTTTTCGATTATGCTGATGAAAACATGTGATATGACTACCAAAAAATGTGTAGGTGTATATACCTAATCTACACATTTTTTTAAAAAGATTAGGAGGTTATAAATGAATAATATTGATCAATTAAAAGAATATGATAAATTACATTATGAAACAGGAACTAGTCCATTAACTGATACAGAATATGACATATTAAAAACAAAATCCAGAAAAGAAAATCCATATGATCCATATTTTAACCAGGTTGGATATGAAATTAAAACAACATATAAAACAATTAAACTTCCATTTGTTATGGGAGGATTAGATAAAGTTGATGTTGATACAGTTGAGGATTGGTCTAGAAAAGAAAATGACTTAATTGTTGCATCTGAAAAATTAGATGGTAATTCAATTTTATGTACGTGGGAAAATGGAAAATTAATATTTGCTGCTTCAAGAGGTGATGAAGAAAAAGGTCAAGATATTTTAGAAAAAGCTATTTATTTTATTCCAGAAATTCCAGATAAAGGAAAAGTAACATTAAGAGGTGAAGTTGTTTTTGAAAATGATTTATATAAATACTTTGGTTTTAAAAATAGAAGAAATGGTATTGCTGGTTTATTAAGAAGAGATGATATTAGAGCAAATGATTTAAAACTATTATCCGTAATTTTTTATGAAGTTGTTGAATGTCCTCATACAATATATTCAAATTCTTATGGTTTTAAATATATTAATACTTTAAATTTAAGAATTCCCAGATGGTTTATAATTGCTAATAATCAACCTAAACTTGCAGAATCTTTATCAGAAATGTTAATAACATACAAAAGTGAAGCGAGTTATGATATAGATGGTTTAGTTTTAGCTTTTGATGAAAGTGAAAGAGAAAATGTTAATTTTCCAAAAAACAAAGTTAAGTTTAAAGTAAATGAAGATGCAATCAATTGTAAGAGTTTAGATATGGAATGGAACGTTACAAGATTGGGATATATTAAACCAGTAATTTTAATTGAACCTACAGAAATTATGGGTGTAACAGTTTCAAGAGTTTCTGGATTTAATTATGAATTTATAAAAAATTCTATGATTGGAAAAAATGCAATAATTGGCGTAGTAAGATCCGGAGATGTTGTTCCTTATGTTACAGAAGTTGTAGAAGAATCAAAAGATGAAGATATGATAATTCCTATAAATTGTCCATCATGTGGAACAAAACTTGAAATAATTAGTAAAGATCTTGTATGTAATAATCCAGATTGTTATTATAAAAATGTTCAAGATGTAGCGCATTTCTTTATTTCAATGGGTGTTGATGGTATGTCGGATAAAACCATTGAAAACATAGGAATTACTACCGTTTTTCAAATGTATGGTTTAACTAAAGAATATCTCGAAAATTTGCCAGGTTTTGGTGAAAAAAAGGCTGAAAAAATCATAAATGAAGTAAAGAAAACTTTAAAAACAAAACCCGAGAAGCTTTTAGCAGCTTTTGGAATACCTTTGATTGGAAGAACACATTCAAGAAAATTATGTAAAAAATATACAATTGATGAATTATTTAGAATTGAAGATCCAGATGAATTAGGTTTGGGTGATATAACTTCAAAAACATTTATTGATAACATTGGTAAATATAGAAAATTATATGATTTCATGAAATCAATTGGTTTAGAGTTTGAAAAAGATAATATTGAAAAATCTCTGAAAGATATTTTGTTTGCTCTAACCGGTTCTGGTCCAATGAAACGAGAAGAAATTCAAAAAATAATTGAATCAAAAGGTGGAGATGTTAAAAGTGTTAATAAAGATACTAATTATCTAGTAACAAATAATCCTTCTTCAACCAGCGGAAAAATGAAAATAGCAATTAAAAATAATATACCTATAATTAACTATGAAGAATTGTTTGATAAATTTTTGAGTTAGAAAAGAATTTATAAAACAAATAGAATTTAAAAAAATAACTCTTCCCGGAGTTATTTTTTGTTTAGTTTAAACACAAAATACTATATATATTAATTATTGAAATAAATGAAATTATTTAAATTGGAGGTAAAAATAATGAAATTTTTCGAGATGCTATCTTGGATATTACCGTGGATAATAGATGGAATCAAAAAATTCTTCAGTTGTATTCAGTGGTTAAAATGGATAATCCAAGGAAAACAATATGTAAAATATGATGGTTTTCATTGTGGTTTGTGTGGGAAATGGGTTGAAAAAGAACTAAAGATACCAAAGTATAAGTCACAAGGTAAATGGGCAGATGGATGGGGAATCTGTGATAATTGTCTAAAAATATAACAAAGGAGATAACTATGAATTTTACAAATTGGAAGTTACAAGATGATGGATCATATTGGGAATGTCTTGCAAGTTTATCATTAATTTCATCAAATGAAGTTATAATTGATGACAATTCATTAACTGTTCCATTTTTGATGGTTCGAATTGTCAAAGATATTAATGAAAGATGGAGTCCTGTAGTTCGAGCATGTACCATAAGAGAAGCATATCCATTTACTCCAATAGTTGTGGACTCCAACCCAATTACGTCAGAAGAATCAACAAAGAAAAAAGCTATTCAATTAGCTTTATCTTTTGTTAGGAATCAATAATAATTTTCAATAATGTGCCTGGGTGGCGGAATTGGTAGACGCAAGGGACTTAAAATCCCTCGATCCTTGTGATCGTGAGAGTTCGATTCTCTCCCTAGGCACCAAATTTTAAAGAAAGGAATATTTTAATGAGTCATCAAATTACAGTAAAAGATTTTGAAGATTTCACAATAGATATACCTATTGCATCGTCAGCACAAGATGATAAATCTTTGATTTGTCATTATTCACCAACAAATAACAAAGGAATATTCTCTTGTCTTAAGCAAAACCAACGAAAAGGTATTACTGAAAATTTTAATCAAGCAATAAGTATATATAATAATCTTTAATAATCTTTAACTAAATAAAAGGAGAACTCAAATGCCACCAAAACAAGTAACCTGTATAATATGTAATGAAGAAGTATTGAAGTCTAAAACTTTTTCATATAAAGATGGAAGAGCATGCAAACATCATGATGGAGTTAAGGAATATTCTTTAAACAAACAAAGTGAAGAAAGAAAAACAAGACATACAAACATTGAGCAGCTAGAGGAGAAAAAGAAACCAAAAGAATATGTTCCAATAGAAAAAAGAATGAATGTATGTTGGAAATGCGGATGTGAAGGTGTTGATCCAAGAGAATTTTATCTTCAATGTGCTATTGCCATTGAAAAAATGGAACTTGTTGGAGAAAAATTCAATCCGTTTATATTTGATGGAAAATTAAGGGAGCATATAAAAAAAGATTGTCAAACACCTATATTCACTGTTTTTATTTCTGACAGGAAAGATGTTATTGGAAAAATCAAATACAAAAATCGATCCATTGCAAGTTTTGTTGAATATGTAATACTTTGTCCTAAATGTTTAAATGATTTAGGACTTGAAGAAAAGTTAATTCCATTAACTAAAATACCATCAACAGTAAAACTTGAGGATATGTTAATGCTAGGAACATTAATGAAACCAATTCTTCAAGAAGAAGCAATTAACCAATTACATGATGAGAATTTTAAGGGAGAAATAAAAGAACCAAAAGGATATACATACTGATTTTAACATGAATAGGGAGCTTAATATCTTCCTATTCATTTTTTTATAAATAGAGGTAATTAACAATGAAGTTTAAACCTATAAAATTTAAGGTAATTCAAAAGAGAAGAGAATATCATATTTATTGCGGAGATACAAGAATTTTTATTGTTACATTTAAAGTAATTCTAGAAAAAAATTACTGGACATTTAAATCTTGTTTATCATATATTCCTTCCTTCAAAAATGAAAGTTTAAAAGAAGGGTATTTAAACTCAAAGAAACTTATTGAAGAATTTATATATCGGTTTGTAGTATATTCAAAAGATAAACCTTTTGTTTCAGTTAATACAAAAATTGATAAAATGGGTGGCTATTGGGGAAAGTATAAAGATAATAGTATTGGTAGATCTATGCATTATTTATATTGTATATGTGGTCTAGATATAGCTGAAAGAGCAGTATTTTCACAAAATGGAAATATAACTTATAATAGAGAACACTTTGCAAAGGTTAATTTTGAAAAAGGATATCCTCATTTTGATTTTGTTAAACCATTATTTAACAATATTCAAAATAAACTACTTTTAGGAATGTTTTCCTAACAAAACAATAAAAAAAGAAAAGAAAGGGATTATTAAATTGAAGATGTATAATATATTAGATTTGTTCTCAACAATTATAAAGAAAATAAAAAAGACAACAATAGAACAACCAGATGTTAAAGAAGAAATAACCCAACCTGTTAAAGAAAAACAATTTACTTTAACAATAATTTTAACCGATGGAGCATATTACTATTTTAATAGTTATACTTCTTTAGATTATAAAGGATCTGGTTTAAAATTATTCAAAAAATTTATAAAATGGTATTATGCTAGACCTGATTCAAAAGATTATCTTTATTACACAGAAGGTGATAAAAAATATACAAATATAAAAAGAGATACAATCTTCAACTTTACTATTAATCATGTAATTATTACGCCGGGGTTAAATATCCAGAAAAATTATTGTTAACAAAGATAAAGAAATAACCAGTTAATTCTCCTGGTTATTTTTTGTTTATTTATAAATTCTTCTACTATATATATTAATTATTGATAATAAATAATTGTATAAACAAATTAAACTAAAAGGAGAAAACCATGACAAAAGAAGAAAAGTATCAGAAATTTTTAGATCGAATTGCAACCGGAGAAAAAGTTATTCCACTTCCAACAAACAATATATCACCAGAGGAAAAAAAGATATATTGAAAAGATGATGAAAATCAGACCTTTGGTTGTATGGTTATATCACATCCAAAAAGAAAGAATTGCTCAAGGAAATCTTGTTTGCGCAGTTGCATATAACAAACTTGGTTTCGATGCTGGTGATAAAATCACTAAAAAAGATATGATGAAAATACTGGATGTACCACCAATGACAAATCCAGAAGATATTCCAGATGATGAAACTGAAGAAGAAACTGAAGAAAGACTCAAAAAAGAACGTAAAAAGTTTGCTCTCATAAATTATATCACAGGAGAGTATAAAAGAGTTACTGATGGGTTAATTAAATTGAAGGATAAAGTCGATGCTTTAACCTCTCGTAACAGTAAAATAATCACTGAAGATGCAGAATTGGTGCTAATTGACAATTACATCAATTTATTAGCAACTGAAAAAGATGCCCAAACTGCATTAGAAAATAGATTGAATGTATTTGGTGAAGTTTCAAAATGGTTGTGTAGCATTTTTGGAGTCGGTCCGAAATTAGCAGGATATTTGTTGGCTTATCTTAACCCATATCGTGCTCGACATGCTTCCTGTTATATCAGCTATTGTGGTCTAGCAGTAGAACCCGATGGAAAAGCAACAAATCGTGGTCACATGGTAATCCGAGAATTTATAAATAAAAAAGGAGAATTGGATTATAAAGATTCAATTAAATTTTCGGATAGTATGAAGTCGAAGATAATAACATGTGTGAAACTAAACTTCATCAAAACCAAATCTCCATACAGAAAATTTTATGAAGCTGAGGTACAAAAATGTATACATGTTAGAAAAATGGATCCAAAGAAGGAAAAGGGTTGGATCTACAACAGGTCCATAAGACTTCCGGCAAAACAATTTCTGATTGATTTCTGGTTATTTCACAGAATGAATGAGGGATTACCAATAACCGAACCGTATGAGGTAGCCAAGCTTAAAATGCATGACCACCGAGCGGATTAACATTTTTCTGAAGGGATGGATATATAATATATCCATCCCAGAAGATATTAATGAACCACACTTAATTAGAAATCCATGTAATGAAAGTGAACCAGATGAAATTAGAAACCCAGAATCCCGGAGTGAACCAAAGAGGTTAAGAAAACCATTTAATACTAGTGAACCAAATAAAAAATAGAAATCCATGGAGTGGCAGTGAACCACCAATAAGCAGAAACCCAATATTAAAGAGTGAACCAATGTTCTATAAGAAATCCAGATAGAAATAGTGAACCAGAATGATTAAGAAATCCAATGATTGAAAGTGAACCACACTTAATTAGAAACCCATGAATGAACAGTGAACCAAATTATAAAAGAAACCCAGAGGTGATTAGTGAACCAGGATGATTTAGAAAACCAAATTGAAATAGTGAACCATATAAGAACAGAAAACCACACGTGTTTAGTGAACCAAAGTTCCATAAGAAAACCAGATTGAGATAGTGTACCAGAGGGGGTCTAGAAAACCAGCTGTATAAAGTGAACCATTAAAGACTAGAAACCTATTCAAACCAATTGTACCAGAGGGATTTAGAAAACCATCAGTTCATAGTGAACCAAGGTATTGTAGAAACCCATTAAAATTTAGTGAAAAAATAAATCTGCTACTACTTGAGATTTATTTTTTTGTTCATTTATAGATAGTTTTTCTACATATATTAATTATTGAATTAAAATAAAATTGAAAGGAGAAATTGTTTATATGGAATTATGGATGATAATAGTAGGTGTAAGTATGTCAATAGCATCAATCCCTCAAATTATTAGATTGTATAATAGAAAAACTTCTGATGATATTTCTATTTTTATGCTCGTTCTATTAATTCATGGATTGGTTTGGTGGCTTATTTATGGAGTATATAAAAATAGTACCTGTTTAATAGTCACAAATATTGTGGCGCTTGTAATTGATTCATCGCTTTTAACCTTAGTATTATATTATAGAAAAGGAGAAAAATAGAAAATGGATAAAATAAAAAAAGATAATAACTTTGTAGTTTTTCCAACCAGGGATAAATTTGGTAGAAAATGTTTTGAAATTAAATATTGTAACCAAAACAATGATTTTGGATTCATTAATAAAAAGGAGAAAAATAAAAATGCTAATTGACATTATGAATGAGATGGATTGTAAAATTTTGTTAGTGATTGGTATTGATAAAGAAAATAATCAAATTATTGCAGGTACAGGATTAACAGATTCAGATAAATCATTATCAAATGAGTTATGTGATAATATCAGAAATTTTCTTGAATCACTTGATGTTAAAAGAATTTGTAATAACTGTCAATTCTTTGATATTAATACAAAAGATCCAAAAAATGGTAAATGTTTTGTAGACCCATTTAAATGTAATCAAACCATCCCAGATAGAACTGGATGTCGATTCTTTGAACCAAAAGTTATCATCAAAGGAGATAAGTAAAAAATGGAAGAAATAACAATTAGTAAACTAACAGAATTACTAGACATATTACAAACAACTTCTATTGTAATCTTTACTTATGATGAATCGGGTATGGAATATGTATTAACACATGGAAAAACAGACTTTAATGCAAAACATGCAGCTAAAGTTGGAAATATCTTAAAAGAACATATTAAGTGGCCAAAAGAATTATGTAATACTAAACCACTTGAAAGAATATGTAAAAATTGTAGGTTCATTATGAATACAAGCGAGTTTAAAATTGACGCAACTTTCAATTGTGAACATGTATGTTGCCTCAATCAACATATGGTAGAAATAGTTGAAGAAAGAAAAGCATGTAAACATTTTGAAGAAAAATGTTATCTAAATGGAGAATAAAAAATGAAAAATTTATCAATCAAAGAATTAAAAAAAATAAGAGAAATGCTTGATGCTTCTTCCATGGTAATCTTTGCTCAGGACAAAAAAGGTATAGAATATATAGGAACACATGGAAGAACAAAGAAAATGGATCCAAATACTTAGATTGTGTAAAATATAGTTAGAACGGAAAATAAGACCTAGAAGATTGCTCAACTAGGTCTTATTTTTTTGTTAAGAGGTTAAGTTTATTGAGTTAACTAGTTTACGCGCCTATTGTTAAAGCAGCAATTCCCGAGCTCCTAACCAAAGCACTTGCGTATCGGCTAAGGATAGTTAGAGAAGGTGTGGTTGTCAAAGGATACGGGTGAAGGACCGCTGGAACATAAGGAGAATAGTAGTATACAGCTTTTAAATCATCTGCGCTTTTCAATACCATAATCATAGAACCCTGCGTTACTACAGCACTCGTAAGAACTTTCCATTTTCCGCCAGATACGGTTGCTGATCTATAACCAACATCACCATCAGAAGCTGAAGTACCTGTATACGCGAATCCATTTAAGTCTTCAAGTATTGCAACATCTAGGGGATTAGCAAGAATAGTATTTGCACTTTCGATATTAGTATCTGTATAAACCTGAGCCGAAAGCTGATTTAGTACAGGTATAATATTTTCATGCCAATATTTAGTACCCCATAGATAAGCGGCAGGAGGAGTTCTATTGAAAGAACCAGTATGAGTTGTAGCATTTAATCTCGTATTAGCAGTGGCTAGAGCCTGAACGATTTCTCGATCAATATCAAGCGCGATCTGCTGACCAAGCAAGTTTACAATCTCAGCCTGCATAGAAACATCAAATAGAGCACGCATATCCTGTTCCATATTAATGGTCCAGTTTGCACTAATCTGACGATCTTTAGCATAAAGTCTAATTTTATCAACATTTAGAGTAATCGAAGGATTAACTCTGTTTTCTTCTAGAGAACAAGTAACCTGGTATTTCACATCAGTTACTAGACCAGTTGCCGAAGAAATAGAAACTGTTCCATTTAAATAATCAACTTTACCAGAAATAACATCTGTTTCTGTACCAATTGTTACTGAAGAAGAGAAATGTCCTTCAACTGCGGGGACTATTGCAACATCAGTGAAAGCGGTACCATCAGAAGAAACGCCGGTAATTTCAAAATCTCTCTCAAGGTGAGCCTGAGTGGACGTCAAAGACATTGCACCAAGAACATCATAGCCTTCAGAGGGAACTGAAAAAGTTGCAGTAACTGAAGTACCAATAGAGGGTCCACCAGAGATATCAGTGCCAGTTACAGGAGCATCATACTGAGTGCTCGAGTTAGCGGGAGCGAAAGTAGCAGTAACAAATGCTTTCACGCATTCAGGTTTGTCCATAGGACTTACCGTTACAGCTTCCTTAGCAACTAGTTTTGGGTAAAATCATTTGATCTTCGATGAAACTTGTTAAGTTTCACCCGCTTTATTCAAGCTGCTTAATGTTGCCATTAAGATGAGACTATATCATGACCTTTCTTTTATTAAAAAAGTTAAGGTCCCTCCTATTTCGGAGTCACTTGACTCCTACTCTCTTTCGAGATAGTCGTTGCACGTTCTTTGAATTTCTTCAAAGCTTCGCTCAGGATTGTCCGAAACCACTTTATCGGAGATCCCCTGAATTAAAGAGGTTGTAGACTAAGATTTCTCTTAGAATGCGCAATCTAGATTATCTAGTTTGTTTCTCACGCGTAAAATTGGTAAAGTGAGTGATTCATACGGATTGATCTGGAACATAGAGTTTTCTAAAAGATTAACTCTAGTATTCTCTGCCAATATTTCAAAGTTTGTTTTATCCTTTTTATTTTCAATCGACTCAGAAAGACTGGTAACATAAGTTTTGAAAGCAGTATCATCCGTAAGAATCTGCTTTAGATTACCAGGTTTCGATGGGTCGATTCCGGACAATTTCTTAGTCGTCCGATAAGCTTCGACCAAAATTTCCTTCATTTAATTTTTCCTCCCATAGATTAATATTTATGATTTTTTAAGTAATTTCTAAGTATTTGATATTTGTTCTATGTTTTTTCTAAGATCAGTTTTTAACAGTAGAGCAAAAAATATAAAGTCTGTTTCCTAAGAATTTATAGTTTGTTTCTTATATTTCATGATATAATTTCCGCAATCCCAAATTTTAAACCAACCATTTATTTTTGAATATTCTTCTGAATTATTCTCGCTTAAAATTATCATTTCTTTTTTAGTAATTCTTTTTAATGATTTAAAATAAGAATAATCCGGTTGTGTTTCTCCAACAATTATAAAGGTTTCAAAAATATCCTTATCAAAAAATCTTTTATTTGTATGGACTATTATACTTTCTACATTATATTCTTCAGTGAAAAACTTAACAATATCTAAAATTATTTTTGGATTATAATCTGATATTACACAAAAATTTCTTATTTCCCAATTATTATTTTTTATCTTTTTAAAAGTTACTAATGATATTAATTCATCTATGGTGGTGGCAGACATTTCATAAGCTGTTATACATAGATCATAATCTAAATATTCATATAGATCATTTTTTATTATAAAATCTCGAACTTCAACATCATGATATTCTTTAATTCCAAAAGCTCCTGGATATATTAATTTGAATTTATCTATTTTATATAATATTTTATTCTTAATTAGATCTTTTTTATTATACCATTCATCTTCAAAAATATGAAAAAGATCAATTCCTTTATTTAAACAATCATTGGTTTTATTAATATGATATTCTTTTTTAACACCTCTTTTTTCACTATGATAAAAAATACCATCATGTTCTATTGCAATTTTCTTTTCTGGAATTAATAGATCAAGTTCTTTACCTTTTAAAACTCTTCTATCATTAAAAACTAATTTTTCTTTTGGTATAATTGACTCTATAAAATTTCGTATTTCTATTTCATTTTTAGAAGAATTTTTTGGATAGCATTTTGGACATTTTCCATTATCATGAAATACATAATCTAAAACTGTTTCAAATTCAAAACCACATTTTAAACACTTAACTGGAACATGATTAGTTACATTTATAAATTCTTCAACTAGTTCTAAATTTAATTCACTTAACCTTTCCTCTACCTTTTCTTTCATCTTTATTACATGGCTATTTAGAGCTTTTTCTTTAACTTTTGGATCTTGGACAACCCATTCAACGCCTCTATTTTTCATATTTGTTTTTCTAATCTTATCAATAACTTTCTTAGATTTTAATGGATTATCAACATCCAAATTAGTTTTCCATGTTAATAATGTTTTATCCCAAATTTTTGATAATTCATCACTACTTTTATTAACCCATCTATTCTGCTTAATTTTTTCTCTTGATTCAATTCTTTTAGCAGGATTATTATCTCCAGTCATTCTTTCACGAAATTCTTCTCTTTGGTTTGGATATCTAACACCATGCTCTTTTTCATAATCATCATTCCAATTTACACCACATGCAGCAACTTCAAACCCATAATTTCTAATGTTAGTTTCTTTTCTTTTTTGTTGGGATTTTTTTGATGCTTCGCTTATATTTTTTTTAACTTCAAGTCTATTCATAACTATTAATTGATTCTCAGATTGTGTTCTAATTTTAATATTTGATTCTACCATAATTTGTTTAAGATTATGAAACTTAACATTAAATTTACCACAAATTTTAGAAATAGTTTGCTTTTCAATTTCATATAATGTTCTAACTTCTTCTATGTTATTTCTAACTATTTCTCTTTCTTTATTTGCTATCTCTTCTGATTTTCTCATTTTCTTCTTCCTTAATCTATTTTATAATTTGTTCTATAAATTTTAAAAGTTAGTAAATTATTCTTAGAATCGGAAGAGTTTTTAAATTACAACGGAACAAACTAGTAACAACTTAGATTAAAAAATTGTTACTAATTTTTGTTCTTAACTTTTAGCGAACTTTTGACCTAACACTCTAATGGTTTCATTTAGATAAGACGTAATTTTTTCTTCAGGCATATTTTCAAAGGACTTTAATAAAACAATCATTTCATTTTTCATTGATTCTTGTATTAGACCACTTCCGACTAGTTTCCCCATTTTCTTTAAAAGTTTAGATTCTTTATCTTTCTTTGAATAATCTTTAAATAATGATTCCAAGTTATTTTTTTTTGTTTTAATTGTTTCTCTTTTTTTATCTAGAGATTCTTTCAATCCTTTTATTTCTTTAACCCTATCATTATATTCCTTACTGAATATTGGTTGTATGTAATTTATTATTTCTTCAGATAAACTTATCTTTTCTTCAGTTGGATTAATAGTATCTTGTATGTCATTTATATCTGTTTCAATTATTCTCATTTTTTGTTTCCAATCTTTCTATTTAGTATTTTTATATTCCTCCTGACCCTAGAATTTCTAATAATCTATTTCTGTAAGTATTATTACTTTCAATTAATGCATCTATTTTCTCTGTTAAATCTTTTTTCATATCTTTAGATTTTTCTAATAGATTATCTAGTTTTTGACTTTTAGTAATTAAATTATTTCTATATTCAATTACTTCATTTATTTTTTTGTTTGAGTCTTCCATTACCAAACTCTTTTTAGAAATTGAAATTACTTTTTGTATTAATCTATTACAAAAATCTTCCTTATTTTTAAATTTATTAACATTAGGTAAAGATTCAATTTTTATTATTTTCATTTTTTATTAACCTTTCAAAATATTAAATTACATGTTAATTTAATTCTTCCAATTTCATAATCATTAAGTTTATCTAAAACATCATTATCATCCCGCAATATTAATGTAATGTAACTTTTTCCTCTTTTTTCTTTTGATATAACAGATTTAATAGTTGGATCTACAGCAATAGTTACTACTAAAGCTACTTCATCTAAATAATCTGGATGTTCTTTTTTAACTTTAATAAGATATTTATCTGCCATTTTTTTAATTTGTTTTATTCCATCTTCTATAGTTATAATTTCTTCATACCAATATGTAGACTTTTCTGATCTGAAAAATCCTTCAGTTAAAACTTTAGATATCTTTTTTGCTTTTTCTTCAGAAATATTTTCAGCCTTCTCACTTATTCTAATAAATCTTTCTTCATCAATTTTATCATAAATGTAATTTTCAATAATAATTTCTTGTAATTTTTCTTTATACATTTTTTAATCCTCCATTATCCAACTTTAAATTCAGAACTCTTCTTTTTCTTATCAGCTGTCATAAATTTTTTTGATATTTTATTTAACTTATTTTGATATAAAGGTATTAATGTTGAATACCTTTGTTTACATTTTTCAGGATCTTTAGAAGTACCACATTTACCAATTGAAGCTCTTAACATTTGAATTATCTTTTTACATGTTTCAACATCACATCTATCTTTACAAACTCTTCTATCACCTGTTCCTGCTGCATGTTGTCCACAATTTTGACTATAACAATTTTTTCTAAATATTTCACCTTGTTTTATAACTTTACTTGTCCAAATCATATAGTTAAAATATTGTTTGGTGTTTACTGATTTTTCTTGTTCTCTATTTTGAATTGGATTCATATCTTTTTTTGGAACTGTTTTTTGTTGCTGAACTTGCGGAGAAACTGGATTATTTTTAGCTTGTGGTGTTTTTGGTTGTAATCTGTTTACACTTGTTGCTCTTCCAGCTTGTGGATTTTGAACTGGTTTTTTCGGAGCTACACCAAAAGAATCTTCATTAAGATAGTTTAGGTATTTAGAAATAATTATCATGTTAGGAAATTCCTGTTATAGTTTTTACCATTTCTTTCCAATACATTGGGTTACCAACTCGTGCATCAACAGCACACTTAAATGCTCTAAAATCTAATTCTATTTTTGGATTCTTATTATATAAAATTAAAATATAATCTAAAACTTCTCTTTTAATTTCTATTGGAACACCTGGATTTATAAATCGTAACATTTTTTCTAATGCTACTAAGATTTCTTTTGAGTTAAATGTAACTTCAAAAGCAGGAGCTCTACTTATTAATGCTCTATCTAGTTCACTTTTCTTCAAATTTGTAATAATTATTAATTTTCCCTTATATTCAAATTTATTAGGTGAATTAGATGTAATTTCCTCTTTAGAACTTACAGTTGCTATTGCAGGTAAAGATAAAATTCTTCTATCATATGAGTCTGTTATTGCTTTTAATAAATTTACAGTATCTTCGCTTTTTAATGGTGTATCAAAATCATCAAGAACTAAAATTTTATTTTTATTTTTATATAATAAATCATATGTTGCTTGAACTGATAATGAACTACCTTTTTCAATATTATAATCTTTTCCTGGTTTCAAACCATTAAAATGAAAAGTTCTTCTTACTATATAAGTTTTAGACATACCTGGTGGCCCACACAAAATACAAGCAGGTGCTTTACCTAAAGCAACAAAAGTAATAAAATTTTCTAAATTAGCATACATTTTAAAAGCTGGCTCATCTGATTTTTGTCCTACAAACAATTTGTTATTTATATCAGATTCAGCTTCTCTTCCTGCCATTTCCTCTTCTGCTTTTTTTCTAACTTCTGTTATATAATATCTAACCAAAAGAAGAAAAGATGTTACTAACGTAATACCTTGAAAAATAAAACTAATTTTCATAAAATCTAATTTCAATTCATTTAATCTTTCTAAATAATTACCTAATATATTAGATTCTGTTTTAACATATTTTATACTTTTTGGTAATAAAGAAATCATAGTTAGAAAAACTTTTTCTGGTGTTTCTGGTTTTATTACTATTGTTATAACCGGCTTCATTTTTTTATTATAAAGATCTATAGAATAAGGTTGATCAAAGGATTTATTTAATGAAGTTATCCTTATAACTATTGGTGTTTTATTAAATTTACTTGTAAATAAAAAATATTTTATTCCGTATAATTTTTCTGTAGATGTATTAATTTTTTCAATGCCTGGAATTCTTTTTATTTTACTAATATTTTTTATGTTTATAGTATCTAATTTTGTTAAAATTTTCATTTTAAATCCACCTATCAAAGAATTTAATTACTTTGGATTCTACAAGTTTATCAAAATAGTCTGCAAGATAACAAACACCATTACAACAAATAAGATCATTATTACAAGATTCTGTTATTAAATTTTTATTTTCAAATCGCATTTCATTAAAGTTTACAACAGCTTGCTTATGGCTGGGAAGACTGACAGAATCAAATGTAATTATGTAAAGAGGATCTTGGACAACATTAACATCATTCTTTTTTTCGAGGCTCGCCATGCCTCTCATACTGGATCCGAGAACGCATTTATCTAACAACATTCCCAACAGATCTCTACCATGAGTAGTTGAAGCAGTTTCACATTCACCAACTAACAAATTACCTTGGAATTCATAATTTATAATATATCCACAAACTTCTTTCAATAATACTGTGGTTTGTCTCATACCATCATAAGCTTCATTTCCTTTAATTAACGGATGGTCCATTTCAAATGGCAGTTTTTTACTTATTCTTTCTCTAGCATTCTCCATAGCACTAGTTAACACATCTTTTGGATATAATCTTTTATTTTGATTAACTTCATCGCAAGTTTGAAGTACCATTTTATAAATAGCCTTTTTTGGTGTAACTTTGACTATCTGCGCCTCTTGAAGTATTGGTGACTCCATTATAAAGTTTTGCATCAATTTTAATTCCTCCGATATAAATTAACTATTTTTATCTTCTTTCTTTTCTTGTTTACTTTTGATTTTATAATATCGTTTCATAATATCATAAACTTCTTCAAGGAAATCATAATATATTACAATAATATCATCAATTTCATCTTTAAAAGCTTCTATATTTGAAATTACTGTTTCAAATAATTCAATAGATTCTGATATAAATTTTCTTAATTTAACTAATATAAGATCTGATGAAAAAGATAATTGTGATTCAATTGCTAACAATCTTGAATATATCTTTTTTAATTCAAATATTCTTCCGACTTGCTCAGCTGTTAATTTTGGTTGACCAGTTATGGGATCAACATTAGGATCTGTAGCTCCAAAAGCTCCACCATCCATACCCATAGCAGGATCTTGCGTTCCACCCATCATACCACTAGGATCAGGTTGTTCTTGACTAGGGTCTATATTAGGATCATTTCCAGAGTCTGGATTTTGTTCACCCATATTATCTTGAGCTATAGCACCCATTCCATTTTCATCTTCTTCATCTTTTTGTTCTTTTATAGGAGAACCGATTGGACCTTTACCTTTTCCTTTAGCTAATCCTCTTCCTGTACCTTTCGATCTTATTTTTTCGCCGGGAGTTTTACATTCTGACTCATCTTCATCTTCTTGTTCTTTTATAGGAGAACCGATTGGACCTTTACCTTTTCCCCTACCTAATCCTCTACCCGCGCCTTTCGATCTTATTTTTTCACCAGGAGTTTTACATTCTGGTTCATCTTCTATAATTAACTTATCAGGCTCATTGGTTTCATCCT
>Ga0307928_10000565_pt1 | contig 27823 bp, 36 predicted proteins | sample AceLakmetagen232_FD_201815 | JGI IMG/M metagenome (GOLD analysis project Ga0307928, IMG submission 201815) | Saline water microbial communities from Ace Lake, Antarctica - #232 | ecosystem: Environmental > Aquatic > Non-marine Saline and Alkaline > Saline | place: Antarctica: Ace Lake... | reverse complement strand
CTTCTGTTGTTTTAGAAATAGAACTAGTATATCCACCAAAGGCAAGTCCTGATGTTTGTAAACCACAACCTGATAAACCTTTTCTTGCAACAGCCAAATCTCCACCACTAGACCAAGAAGTTCCATTATATTCTTCTGTTGTTGCGTAATTACTACCGTCATATCCACCAAAATTCAAACCAGCTGTTTGTAAACCACAGCCTCCCAAAACCCGTCTTGCAATAGATATATTTCCACCAGCACTCCATGCGGTTCCATTATATTCTTCTGTAACATTAGAATCATCATCTTCTCTTCCACCAAAACTTAAACCAGCTGTTTGAGTTCCACAACCTGCCAGATAACCTTTTACAGCTGCTAAACTTCCACCAGCACTCCATGCTGTTCCATTATATTCTTCTGTTACTGCTGAATAACCTTCACCATTATAACCTCCAAAACTAAGTCCTGCTGATTGAGTTCCTGCCCCAGCTAATCCATATCTTGCTGTGGCTAAATCTCCACCACTAGACCAAGATGTTCCGTTGTATTCTTCAGTGACTGCGACATAAGAACCAGTATATCCACCAAAGGCAAGTCCTGCTGATTGAGAACCACAACCTGCAAGATATCTTCTAGCAGTAGTAAGGGCTCCACCTGATGACCATGTTCCAGCCATATGTTTATAATTTACTATTTATTAAGAAGAGATCTATCTCACTCTTTTTTGATAACAGTTCTGTTTTCTCATTTTCTACACTGACTAAAGACGCTTCTATATATATTTTTTCTTTCTGTGCTTTTGATTCTATATAATCTTCTTCTTTTAATACTATTCCAGATACTCTGCTTATCCAGCTATCAATATTCTTTTCATCACCAGTTATTTGTACTAAGTCTCCATAACAGCTAAATTTAAGACCATCTTTTTCTTGATCTTCATGTGTTATAAATCCTTTCCCTGTTATTGTAGCTTTAATGTATTTGATCATACGATTTTCTTAATATTATATTCTTGTTTAATTTTATCTACTATTTCACTACCATATCCTTCTAGAACTTTATCTATTATTCCTTTTGATATGCATAGAAATATACCTGAACGTAATTGTCCTATTAAATTCTGCTTTTCTGAAGGACTGCCATTATCGCCCATGCTAATAGATTGATTAATCCATCTCTTTGTATACCCGATAAGCTGACCATTATCTACTTCAGATAAATCCTCTTCAGACATATTTTTAGCTTCTCGTTCTTTGATCTCTGACCAAGCTTTAATCTCTCTAATTCTATCTTTAGCTGTCTTTTCTTGTCCCTTTAATAAAAACATCTTCTTCTCTATTTCTATTTTTGTTAATTCTATTTTTAATTCATCAGGTTCTTTATTAACATCTCTTTGCATTATTTTAATTTTAATAACATTCTTTCTGTACTCATAAGATAACATTACTAGTTCTTGAAACATTGTATTCTGCTCTCTGACTGCTTGCCAATACTTCAAGGTTGATGTTGGGAATTTTAAGTCATTTAGCACAGATACTTCCATCTCTGTTCTTGTCCTGAAACATTGAGCTTTTATAAACGTTTCTTTCAATTCATTTGTTAGAGGAGTTAATTTAGCTATGTCATCTTTAGTTAATATCTCTGAATTAGATATAATATTGAAAGGATTATTATCTAAAACTCCTCTTTTTTGTACATTCTTCTTATTCATACAATATATTTAATTATTAAGAGTGAACTATATAGTCATTAGATGGATTAAAGAAAAGGTCCTCCGCAGTGCTGGCACAGCCTACGACTCTTATAGCGAAATTAGTAGTTGAGGGCTGGGTAACTTGTAAATCTCCTGCTGTATCACTAAGATAAACTGGTGCACCTATAGTGAATGTTGGAAAAGTTGCACTCCTTACTTTTCCGTATATTAACATTTCAGTTGCAGCGTCTGCGTTGGCTGCCAATGTACATATTCCTAATTGGAGTTTAAAACCTACATCAGTACCATCTAATATTCCGTCAACTAATTCCCACTTAGTGTCTGCTGTTTGTAAATAACAGACATCTCCTACAGCTAATGTAGCTCCAGCAGTCCCTGCCACTACTAATCCTGACCACTTTGAGTCTCCTGATAAAACAGCGTCTAGTTTTATATCAGTTTCTCCTAATTGGATGTCTCCTGTCATTGTTCCACCTGCTAAAGGTAAAGCATTAGCTTGTGCTGCTCCCGTGTAGCCAGTATAGCCTGTGTACCCAGTCGGTCCAGTAACCGTAGAGGCTGCTCCAGTGTCTCCAGTGTCTCCTGTATAACCCGTATAGCCTGTTGGTCCAGTAACTGTTGAGGCCGCGCCAGCATCACCGGTGTACCCAGTGTACCCAGTGTATCCAGTTGGTCCTGTCACAGTACTAGCTGCACCAGTATCGCCTGTGTATCCTGTTGCACCAATAGCGCCTGTGTCTCCAGTGTAACCAGTATACCCAGTAGGTCCAGTGACTGTTGAGTCCGCGCCAGTATTACCGGTATAACCAGTATATCCTGTCGGACCTGTGACTGTACTAGCGGCACCTGCATCTCCTGTGTCACCTGTATAGCCTGTATAACCAGTGGGACCGGTAACTGTACTTGCAGCTCCTGCATCACCAGTATAACCAGTATAGCCTGTAGGCCCTGTTACCGTACTTGCGGCACCAGTATCACCAGTATATCCTGTATATCCAGTTGGTCCTGTTACTGTGGAATCTGCTCCTGTATCTCCTGTGTATCCAGTCGGACCAGTATATCCGGTATATCCGGTAGCACCTTGAGACCCAGTATCACCTGTGTATCCAGTATATCCAGTATATCCTGTAGCACCAATAGAACCAGTATCACCAGTATCTCCCTTTTCTCCAGTATCTCCCTTTTCTCCAGTATCTCCTGTGTATCCAGTATAACCCGTGTATCCTGTATAGCCGGTAGCACCTGCTGCCCCAGTATCACCCGTATACCCAGTATAGCCAGTATATCCAGTTGATCCAGTATAACCTGTGCAACCAGTAGAGCCTTTAGCTCCAGTATATCCTGTGTAGCCAGTGTAGCCAGTAGGACCTGTTACATCAGAATCTGCTCCAGTATCTCCGGTATAACCCGTATATCCCGTATATCCAGTATAACCTGTCGGACCAGTTACGTCAGAATCTGCTCCGGTGTAACCTGTATAGCCAGTATAACCAGTTGATCCTGTAGCTCCTTTTGCTCCATCAGCACCAGTAGGTCCTGTTGGTCCAGTCACGGTTGAATCAGCGCCAGTGTCTCCTGTATACCCAGTGTATCCTGTTGGACCTGTAGGTCCAGTGACAGTTGAGTCTGCACCAGTATCTCCGGTGTAACCAGTATAGCCTGTATATCCAGTATACCCGGTATAACCAGTGGGACCAATCAAATTAGATTTCAATGCTTTCTTTGTTTCGTCTTTAGCAACATCAACATACACGACATAATCACTGTCGATTGGTACACCAGTTGTAAGTTCATCTATTTTTTGATTGGCCATATTTAATGTTTAGTTTGTAAATTATAAGCTGACGTATTTTTTGTCTCTCCATCTCCTGATTTTAAAACAATAAAACCCCCATCCTGTAATAACAGAAAGAAGGAGTCTTGTTTTAATAGAAAGTTTACATCAGTAGAAAAGTCAGATGTATTTTTAGTTTGATTACTAAATGACATATTTACATAATTACTTTATGAAATTGCTGAATTAGTTTGTATAGTTATATCTGAAGCACCTGCAGTTACCACGATCAAACCTTTAGTAAAGTTTACTCCAGTGAAGAATTCTCCAGGCTTAGTTGAAGCTTCTAATACTCCTATAATGTTTCCAGATGCAATATCTGCAGCTACAGAACCATCATATAAGGTGATTGTACTAGCGATAGTATTGCCTAATGTAAAATTAGCAACTATTCCAGAGATCTTATGAGCATATGTACTAGTAGCAGTTGAAATATAAGTTAACATAATATTAAAATTAATTTGATTATAAGTGGGAATCGGAGGGGGGTTAACCCCTCCACCTAGCCCATAATGGAGTTCTACTTAATAAGAGAACTCCCAAGAGAATACTATCAAGCTTTTAACAAGCCTACGCTTATTGTGACAGCATCAGTACCTACGCCAGGAGCACTAACTAATGTCCCTGTAATAGTTGTGTCTGCAACAATTAGTTGACAATAAGAAGATTCTGGGTTTCCAGTGAATCCAGAAACGAAGCTTCCAATTACTGTAGAACCTGTTGTTACAGTACCAGTTTGAGCTGTACCTGTACCTGTAAAGATTAAAGCAACTACTTCCATATCTGAGGAACCAGTGTAACCAGTGTATCCAGTCGCACCAGTTGCTGAGGCTGAGCCATCTGCACCTGTGTAACCAGTATAACCTGTAGGACCTGTAGCACCAGTATCTCCACCACCTGTGATGTTAAAATCACAAGAAGCAGTAGTTCCTTCATTAATATAGAAAGTTGCTGACGCGCCACTATCAGTGTCTACAAACCTACAACCTACAGCATAACCTGCATCTCCATTAGTTGGAACGGTTGAGCCTTTAGCATTGGTTATCATTCCAGATCCATCTAATTCGATTACAGTTACTGAGGTCAAAGATGCACCTACCTTATATGTTTCACCGCTAATCTTTAGTGAACGATTAAATACTTTTGACATATTTGTCTATTAAGTTTATTAGAGTCTACATAAGTAGAACTTACCAGTGAGGGTTCTTTTAAATACCTAGAACCCTCAAGAAGGTTATAATTTCAATTGAAATACTTCCCCTATTTTACGAACTTGAGTTCGTAAATTGGTTTATACCCAAGTTGAAACATCAAACTTTACAGCAACTAAACTATCTTTCTTACGAGCGAATAACTTAGTTCCGAATAAAGTATAAGGATGAACGTACTTACCTAATCTTAACTGAGCATTTCTGAATTCAACTTCTGGAGCAGTTTGAGTTAACAAATCGATTGCACCTCTAACGCCCATTAAAGCATACTGATACTGAGCAGACCATGCAGCAGAGACTGAATTGCTAGTAGAAACTACGATGTCTCCGTATCCGGTAATATTAACGTCTGTACCACTTGCAACTGCAACCATTCCAGCTTCTTCAATTAACTGTCTGTCTTCAGCAGAGATTTCAACATAAGTACCAGCGCCTGGAGTACCAGTTCCGTTAATAGCTAACACTATATTAGCTTTACAAGCAGCTGCATTTTCTCCGATTGAGAAATGACCAGCACCACTAGCAGCACCATTAGCATCAGCTGTGAATGTAACACCGTTAACTACAATTGTATCTGTATCTGCTAGAATAGTATCCATATCAAATGTAGCACTAAATGGAAGGTTATTACTTAGAGTTAAGCCAAAACCGAATCTATTAGAAATTCTACCATTATCAGAAACAGTATCACCGAAACCAGTTTCCCTATTACCTACGTATAATTTTAGTTTTTCTAAAATTCTAGGACCGATCAAACTAAATCTATCACGGTTCATACGATTACGGGTATTAAGAACTCTGTCACTTGCTACGAAAATATCAGCAACATTACCTGTAGCTAATACGATACCAGAACCTGCAGTACCACCAACAGCGGCGGCATCTAAGGTTGTACCAGCAGACGAATAATTAGACATCACAGATTGATCAATAACATTGTTTAATTGTCTTTGAGCAATAGGAGCAAATTCCTCTATAATACCATATTTGCTTTGTGTCTTATTAATTTTATCTACATAGAATGAAGCGACCTTAACTGTATCAACTGATAACTGTTCGTTAGTAGCTGTTAAGTCTTTAGGATCGATGTCAGTTCCAGGTACATAGGTTTGAACTCTAGGATAACTACCATAAACTGAATTTACAGCGTCACCTTCACTCAAAACTGCTCTTAATTCAGTGTTTGCAAGTCCAATAGCAACTGACTCTTTTAGAAAAGTCTCTTGCATCTTAGGTGCCCACACTTCTGGGTTAAAAGCATCAAAACCTGTATTTGGGTTATTTCCCATATGTTTGTTTGTCTTTAAATTAATTAAATATCAGAAGATAAATTAACTACATCCTACCATCTGGTATGATTAATCTTAAAGTTTGCGCATGGCTTCTTCCCATTTCTTGAACTCCTCTTTGCCTTCGGGTGTTGACATGTCTCCTTCAAACTTTTGATCAGCAGTGTAATCCTTCTTAGAAACTTTTTTACCTTTGCCCTCCAATGATGCGCCATCTGCTAGAGCAGCGTTATCTTCAGACATTTTAATGTACTGAATATAATCTGACTCTAACGCCACTTTGACTGAGACGTTCTCATTTTTAGCGTAAGATTTGACCTTAGTCTTAAGCTCATCACTTAAGTCTGTAGAATCAAGATCTCTTTGCTCAAACTTCTCATCAATTTTTTTGATGAAGTCATCAACATTAACAGGTTGAGCAGGTGGAGTTACTGGCTCGGCAGGCACAGCTGGTATAGCTGGTTCCGCAGGTATAGCCGGTGTAGTAAGACCCTCCGCCTTAGTTCTCCAGTCAATCTTCTGACGAATGACTGTGGAAAACTTCTTGTTGTCCTCGATTTTATCAGCGACCATCTTTTCGATAAGTTCTGGATTTGCTTCAACGTCGATATCATATCTTTCTACAATATCAGCCTTGATTTGATCAGCCGATTGTTCAACTGGAGTTTCGTTAGGGTCCAGTAAACCCTCATTGGCATCTGCCATATGTTTTGTTGTTAATCCCATCTGGGACTTAATTAATATTTGAAATGAATCAAATTATTCTATATTAAAACTATCTCTTGGATCTTCTGGTTTAACATCAGCCTGAACAGTCATTATTTCTTCCATTATCTCTTTTAACTTGTTATAAGCTCGTTTCTGAGACTTGACTTCTAAGGCTTGTTGTGTTGCTATATCTTTCTCTATTATACTATCTATACTCTTAAGCTCATTAAGTTTATCTGTCAGATAATCCTTTAACGGAGCACCTGCAGAGCTATCTAATACTTTTTTAATGTCTTGATTAGTACTCATATCTAAATAATTAGTTTATTATACTGGTTGTTCTTGTGGAGCTACCATTGGTTGCATCTGTGGTTCTTGCGGAGCTTCTGTTTTAGGTAAAGACTCTACATTAATGTTTTTCTTGCGCATTGCCATTTCTATAAGTGCTGTACGTCTTACTGGATCAGATTCTAGAGCGATAAATGTCTTTAATGTATCTAATTCACTTGCTAATAGCCAGTTTTCACCTGTAATCACAACTTTTACTCTTGGTTTAAAGCCTTCCCACATTAATCTACTCAGTTTTATCACCAATTCTTTATTAACCATTAATTCTTTTACCTTCTCAGCTTTTATTGCTATAGCCATTTCAGCTGAATGAGGAGGTAAAGCCATTAGGTTGTTTATATACCACTCATCTGCTAGCATTTCGTTGTATTTCTGTAGTGCGCCGGAATCATTATTTAGTTTCAATATGTCTAATGCTTTAAGATCTTTTAGAATATCAGGTAATACACATTCTTTAATAACATCTGTAAAAGAAATTGTTAACTTCTCCCTAATAAAGTCGAATAGTTTATTAGCATTAGCATTCTGAAGATTGCCAAGGGCAAACGATGTTCCAGATGGAAGATTTCCACCAGTAACTATTTCATATGAATTGGCTAGTTTATCTGCCATTTCCATTAATCTATTCCAATCTGCTAGTAATTGATCTAATCCTTCCATTCTAACTCCTACTTGTGCTAAATCTTTACTTTTGATTACGTCACCATTCTGTAGATCTGTCAATATATTCTGTGCCAATACTCTATCGCTACTTCTAAATATAGTTTTAGATGACCATTCTAGGCCTCTAGCTATTTGATTACCGATCTCATTAGCTCTTGTTTGTATGTCGAATAGTAATTCATACATACCAACTCGTCTCCAACGACCACTAAATTTACCTCTGTGATATTCAATATATGGTTTCTTAGTTATCTCTATAGTAAACAGTATTTGTGTTGGATCATTTTTCTTTATGCCTCCAACTATTACTTTAGCTAGTTTATATTTGTTTTCATCGCCACCTTCAAGTCCTTTGGCTAAATTGTATTCTCTTTCAGTAATCTCACCATTACGTTCATATATATAGAAATCAGGAGCTGTCTTATTCTCTCCTGGCTTAGTAGATTTCAATAACTCATCAACATTATCCCAGACATCCTTACGTTTACGTAAATCACTAGAACTCAACACTTCTTTCTCTATAACGTCAGAATCTTCTAATGTTTCAGCTATTTGGTTAAGAACACAGACATTATTTAAATCAAGTAAACGATAGTTTCCTTTGGTTTTCTTAGCTACCCAGTCACCCCACTCTGTTCCGCGCTCTACTGCTTCATTTAATTTAGCAGCCTGGCCTGACTCATTAAGAAATTCACCCAGTCTTGTATTAGAGATAAGTATTCTACCAGCATCTGCCTTTACATCAGAAGCAAGTATGATGTTAGCAGTATCAAAGTCTATATTCTTAATCTCACCATCTGCTCTAGGTGCTATAACATCAAAGTAGTATTTATAATTACCCTGACTATCTAACTTCCCGGTAGGGTAGATGTTGTTCTTAAAAAGAGTTATTCTTCTGTTTAATTTAAAAGCAGAAAAGCTGTAACCAAGACAGATTTCTACAGAAGCTGTTTCATAATCTGTAAGTTCCTCTTTCACTTTTTTCAAAATTCCCATATTATTTATTATTATTTACAAACAATTATCGTCTTTCTTTAAATTAGCTCTATTCTTTCTATTCTCTAAGATTTGTTTCATTTCTTTTCTATCGGGATCACTACGTTGACGCATAATATTCTCAAATTGGAATCCTGCTTCTGAAATGAATCGTTTAGATTTTTGGCTAAATACTTTCATATGTTATAAAAAAAAGGATGAATATATCAATTGATATGTCCATCCCTTAAGATGAGAAGATGCGATTCACGCTAGCCTCGTAAGGCTATTAATTATATTGTATCAGGTATTCAACCTGTTGTCAAGTTGTTTCACTTTTATGTTATTTTTAATACAAAAATGAAATAAGATGGGGGATTTTTTTCTACCAGTTCCCCCAATCTGGTTTTATTCACTATATCATTTCTATTGATATTTTATATACTTTGACTGATTTTACATTATATGTCCTATTACACTTCTTACATTTAGCTTTTATATCAAATTCACTATCTTTATTAAGAATAATCAGTATGTCTTGACAATTGGGACAATGTATTGGTTTATTAGTCATATGATTAAACTATATGATCCGCAGATCGTTCTTGTCTATTTAATACAGTTCTCATTTGATCTTCTTCCTCATTAAATGGAGCTTCTGCTAACTGGTCCTGATAAGCTGTTGCATCTGATACATCATCATTGATTGCTCTTGGAAATGTTAACAGTTCTTCTTCTAGCGCGGCGCATTCTTTATCAACATGGAACACTCCACCACTTTCATATCTAGGTATCAGTCCTCTGATTCTTACTTCTTTGTTAATCTGATTATGCTGTAACTCTACTATTGGTAAGAACTTGTTACGTTTACGCTGTTCATCGTCTAAAAACGGCTTAATAGCCATTAAATAGATGGTTTTCTCTATTCCTATCTTCTCATAATGTCGTTTATCCCATAATGTAAATAATAAGTCAATCAATTCTTTAGGATCTATCTTAACTCTCCAGGCCTTTAGGTTCCAGAAGTTATTAATATCTACTTGATTATCACACAGCCCGGTATAATCAGCAGATGCCGACTTAGATATCGCTGTATCTATAGTCAAAAAGCTTCTTGTCTGTACAGTATCTAATTCTGTTTGTGTTCTTGTCTTGAACCAATTAGGTTTAAACTCTTGGTTCTCTGTTAATACTGGATTCTGTTGATATAAACTGGACCAATCATATGTTCCAACTGTCTTTTTAGTTGTTTCTAGTGTCTTTAGATTATACTTCCCAGGCCACAATGGTTCTCCAGTCTTTCTAAATTCTTCATCTTCTGTAGCTATAGCAGGAAACTTTACTACTTCCCACTGTTCTCCGCCTTCTTCCTGAGCTTTTAATAATCTACCTGCTAGATCATCCAAGTGCCAGCGTGTCATAATTAGAACAACGGCCGCATCTTTCTCTAATCTTGTATAAGCCGTGGACGTATACCATGACCAAATGTTATCTCTAATTAATTTACTCTCTGCTTCTGCTCTATTCTTTAAAGGATCATCTATTAAAAATATATCAGCCCCTCTACCTGTGATAGCTCCACCTACGCCGACCGCAGTGTATCCTCCGCCTTCTTGTGTCAACCATTTAGCTTTAGATTGACTATCTTCTCTTAATTTAGTTTGAAAAATATCTTGATACGATTTGTCATTTACCAGGTTTCGTGTCTTAAATCCGAAGTCCTGAGCTAATTCAGCTGAATAACTTGATACTATTACTTCTTTATCTGGGTTTCTACCTAAGTAATATGCCGGAAAGTTTATACTTCCTAATTCAGATTTACCATATCTAGGTGGTACAAATAACATTAATCTTTTAATTTCACCGCGCTCTACTCTCATTAATTGTCTTGCTATCTCCTCATGTATCCATGCCGGTGTGTATTTAGGATTAGTTAGTATAGAAAAGTCTACTAAATCACTTCTACCAGCTTGATATATCTGCTTTTCCTCTGCGTCACTCAAAGGTTCTTTACTTAATGGCATTTGTTTAAATAATTAATCTTAATTATTGTTTGTTGCGGTGATCGGATTCGAACCGATGACCTCCAAGTTATGAACATGGCGAGCTGCCAACTGCTCTACACCGCGATATTTTTATGTCAGGATGGCATGAATCGAACATGCGTTACCTGGACCCAAGCCAGGCGTAATACCATTTTACCACACCCTGTATAAACTGGGGTGGTCACTGAGACTCGAACTCAGATTGACTGTGTCACAAACAGTTGTGTTAACCTCTACACTATAACCACCATAATTAAAACCCTCTCGGGTTACCGGGGTGATTGCTATGATTTAGTTGTAGTATAAATCTTTTCATAGTTGCGATGTTTAGGCTTCATTAGGAGCTACTGAGGCTCCACTGACGGCTCTGACGGTTCTGAGTCTTGTACTCCTACATCTCCTTGTGTTTTTTCTGTCTCAGCGTCTTTTCTTCTTTTTAAGAGCTGATCTATCTGTTCATCAGATAAAGTATTTTCTATCTTGTGAATCATCTTCTCTTCTACTCTTGCTTTTAATTTATTCCATTCTTTGATAGCCGAGACTTTTGATCTGAGATCTGAATGCTGTAGTATTACAAAACCTAATTCTTTATCTACAGTTTCGTTGTTTATATAGATATCCATCAGTTTATTGATTTCATCCAAGATGTAAGGCTTTGCTAGAAGATCAGAAGCACCTGACCTAGCTACATTATACTGTCCTGGCTTGTCTCTGTCTATATCAAACGCCTTTATGTATGAGATAACTCCATTACCAAAAAACTCCCTATCACTAGCATAGAGCTTACAGAACAATTTTTGTTTAGGCTTTAACTTACTCATTATATATATTACTTTTATTTTGGATAATTTATCCACGCCCCGATAAAGTATATCATAGCTATTACGACTAACGCCATTACTGTTGTTAGAAATATAGCTTCTACTTTCATGTTAATTTTAATTAACTTTTCTTTCTTTGATCCACTTTAAATCTGTTTGGATCTGAGCCAATGCTGTTTTAATTTCTAAATAACAGAGATCACTCGATTCCTGTTTCCTCTCTACTTTACTTATACGTCTTAAGATGACGTTAAAGATCCAACCATAAGCTGCTAAAACTAGGCCAGCTAAAGTCGTAATTACCAATGAATTCATATCAACTTTTTAATACTTAATTAGTGTGGATACTCTTATATTATATATTATTTAGCCACTCCTGTCAAGCACTTAGGCCACATTTAATAATCAACGATTATGCTAGCAAAATGAAGCTTTTTCTAATTTTACGAACTCAAGTTCGTAAATTGAGTTTTTATTTTCTTTAGATGTGTGGATAGATGTGTGGATACTTTTTATATTCTCAATTAGTCAAGACCAAGTTATGAAGATATCTTCACAAAAATCTTTCAGTTAAATATAAAACAGGTATAGTAAACATATAGATTATACCTATTAATATGAGCTTATTGTTAATTGTCTTGACAGGAAATTCAGGTGTGATACAATAAGTGTGGATAGTCGAGTAGCTATTAAGTACAGTACTTGACAGGATCTGTCAGTATGGTATACTTAAATCATAACTAAAGAAATTGAATCGTAGAAGAAGACATTATTTAGATAACTGAGTGTATTTATACACGACTTTTCTTCTACGGAGTCACAACAGTTGTCTAAACAATGTTTTTTTCTTGGCCACGTGGTGGTCTACCTTACAATAGAGAATATGCCTAGTTTAATGGTATCTGGGGCGTTAAATACCTTGAAACCAAATGTCTTAGCAAGCTAACGACACGGATGGTCAATTGAGTATAAGGCGGGCGATGTATCTTCTCCGGAAGCTCTACAGCAATAATCCTTGTACTCAGCTGATTGTCCGTGCTCCGTGAAAACCCGGCCTACTTGTCTGACATGATCCCGATATAAGTTTGGGATTTAAAATAAGAGTAACATAGCAGTCAGGGAATAACTTTCCCGCAATGACCTTCTGTTTTATCTGCTCTTAGAGATTCTCTTACATAACAATAAATTAAGTTTATTTATAATGAATTAAATTTATTGAAATTATCTTAATCTAAGAGTATATATTATATGACCTTTTAAAGGCCGGGTTATATCTAATCGAGATTTAAACAATAAGCCTCTGTAGCTTAGCTGGTAAAGCTCCTGATTTGTAACCAGAAGATTGTAGGTTCGACTCCTACCGGAGGCTCACGGGGATGCCAGGCATCGATAATAGGAATATTAGAAAGTATTCGAAACGTGCTTCTCGGTTATCACGTAAATCACACCGAATTAAAATAAGTGCAAAAAACTTATTCAGCAAAATGCAAGCTGCTTTTAGTATGCTAGTTTTTGCTCCTGTTGCTGCTTGATCCTAAGCACAACCATCTGGCCAGTGATTTCTAATAGCTGTCACCAGGTGTCATTAATTAGAATCGATTAGCTAGTTGTCTTGGCTTACTAATTTAAACTAACAAGACTGGCTGTTATTTCTTTTGTTTGGTTTTGCAATAACAGTAAGATTAAAAATCAGAACATTTTCGTAAAAGTACTTTCGAGTTTTTATTAGACGTGGGTTCAATTCCCACCATCTCCACTAAAATAGTATCCACACAAATGTGTGGATAGTCCACACAACTATGCAAAAAGTTAATACAAATTTACGAACTTGAGTTCGTAAGTTGAGATATATTAGCTAATGTTAGCTAGAATTAAATAGCCATTAAAAGGCTTGACGTAATCTGAATATATGTTATTATTAAGATATAGGACTAGCCATAGTCACATAGATAAAAAGTTCAATATTGAAGCGTAAATTTATCAGGGGAGTTTTTGAACTTCTCCCCATAAGATGAATTTACACTTTTTTATTAATTGATTAAATATATGCCAGCAACACAAACACAATTCAAAGAACCGAAAAGCGAAGAAGTGAGACGGTTAAAATCCGTTGCTCCTGTTTGTGGGAGTTGGCACATTTCTTTGCTTCTCGGTTTTTTAAATTACTAACTTACATCTTCCTCTTCGTTTATTTACATGTTTCTTTAACACCTCATCAATAAAGAAGCATCAGAACGAGTCTCCGTTTTCTTGTAAGTGATCGGAGAGGAAGACACAAAATCTATGAAGAACGCAAACTGGGGAAAAGGCAAATCATCTTGGAACAAAGGTGTTCCACGTTCCCAATCCACTAAGGATAAAATTAGCGCTAAAATGAGTGGCGCGCAGGGTTCAAGTTATGGCAAAAGAGATGAAGATGCTCATAATTGGAAAGGAAATAAAGCAGGAGTATCAGCGATGCATAAATGGGTATGTCGAAAGAACGGAGCGGCCAAAGATTATGTTTGTGCAAGCTGTGGAAAAAGAATTGCTGATGATTGGGCAAACATTGATCACAGCTACCGTAGAAGATTAAAAGACTATGCACCACTATGTGTAAAATGTCATAGAGCTTATGACAAGATGAAAGAAGAAGAGAAGAAGATTCAAGCTATTACTATTAAAATATTTAATGGGTTAGCATAATAATAGCGTAGAGCTACTAATCTATTTTGACGAGCTTAGTAAATGCTCTATAAGAATACGTACTCCCTATTAAGGTGAAGTCAATGTTCTCTAATAACATTCTATAAAGACGTTTATAGAACGAGGCAATATTCTAGAGAGGTCGTTTAATAAATTATCAATATAATTTGAGTTGGTAAGTTGTTTCTGCCAATGACCTCTCTGTGAATATCATTAATAAATTAAAATAAATACATGGAAAATTTTATACTAGCAGTCTCAATACTAATAATGACATTCTTATTTATGTCTTTTACTACCAATATAATCATCGCTTGGAATAAAAATTACAATGAATTCTTAATTAGGATTACTATTGCAACTATTATTACGTGTCTTGTGTTAACACTAATCTTTTATGGTTATATATCATAAATGATATATCTAATTAAAACTAACAAACATATTAAATTGTAAATAAAAAATATGAGCAGTTTTGTAAAACAAGCTATCAATCCTAAAACAAATAAAAAAGAGAATGCTTTATTCCTTGATGATTATTATGGTTTACATCATTATGGGATTGGTTTTAGCAAGGATGGGAAAAAGATAACAATTAAAAATGCTTTTGATAGTGGTAAATTAGATTATGATAAATATGATTTTTATCCAGAAGAAGATCTTGTAATTGAAAATGTTGTTAAAAAACTAACTATGAAAAAAGAAATAGAAAAAATATTAGCTAATGCTCAGAAACAAAAAGACAGAGGCTATGAATCTGAAACTATCTTGGAGAGCGTTCTTGTTCATCTATTCGCTTTAATAAATTTTAAACAATAATCTTATATTTAACAAAACAGAACAAAGAGAACAAATCAAATCATTAAATAAACAACTTAATGAAGCACAAAAAAGAATTATTGTTTTAGAAAGTATATTATTAGTAAGAGATTCTTTCTCTCGTTGTAATGGTTCGAACTACATCCAAAAGTCAGAAGCAATGAGTTTTCAAAAGATTGGCTATGATCTATTTCATAATGTAATAATGGTTATTACAGATTATACGTCAAAAGAAAACTATGCAAATCACCTACCATTAATTAAGAAGCTAGAAAAAGAAGTTGAAGAATATAATAAATCAAGAGTATAAATTAATAATGATGAAGATTCCTAAACAATTAAAAATAGGTGGACATACCTACAAGATCAAGGAGGTTGAAAATGGAGAATTAAATGATGAAGCAAATTGTGGCGTTGTTCTAAGAGAGAAAGGTATTATACTTATTGATAAAAAACTTATTGCTTCAGAAAAAGAAGAAACTTTATTTCATGAGATATTACATGTACTTAATGGTGAGCTAGTTGAAACTGATGTTGATTGGTTAGCACAGGGAATATACGCAGTCTTAAAAAATAATAATTTACTAAGATAATAAAATTATGTTACAAATTGATACTGACAAACTTTATTCTGTGTTAACTCCATTGTATGAAGAAATGTTCAAAGAGTTAAAAGATAAAGAAATTACTATTCTTAATGAATTAAAAATAATGGATTATTCTATTATTTTAAAAGAACCCAAATGTGGTATGGCTTGCTTTAAAAAATTTTAATAATAAACATATGTATAAGATATTTCTAGACACAGAAACAACAGGGCTTCCAGGTAAAGGTAAGAAATGGGAAACTGACTTTAATGAATTTCCACATATCGTCTCCATAGCATGGATAGTAGCCGATGAAGATGGAAAAGAAATAGATAGAGAATATCACATTATTAAGCCAGATGGTTGGGATATACCAGAGGAATCGGTTAAAATCCATGGAATTAGCTCACACAATGCCGATAGTGAAGGCACAGATTTAAAGATGGTACTTAAGACCTTATTACATGACACAAGGAAATGTGAGCTTATAGTGGGCCATAATCTCTACTTTGATCTATCAATCATCAAAGCAAATATGATGAGGTTAAAATTTAACAAAGAAAGATTCTGTGAAGTATTTCATAAGGATAGAAGATATTGTACAATGGCAAAAGGTATGTCTATATTAAAACTAAAGAAGTGGCCAAGACTAAAGGAAATATATCAAGAACTTTTCAATGAAGAAATAAAAGATGCTCACTCCGCTATCGGGGATGTTGTTTCTACTATGAAAGTCTACAATCGATTAACAACAAATATTGATTGGGAAGATGAAGGTAAATATTACTCAAGATAATTAATTAAATATAAAACTATGAAGTTCAACGGAGAACGCGTCGTGACTGGTGATATGAGAAAATATATTCCAACCTTACAAGAACATATTGCTAGATATAATTTTGCATTACAGCCTGTACTTAACAAAACTGTCCTAGATGCAGCATGTGGTACTGGTTATGGCTCTAAGCTTCTTACAGAGACAGCGGCTACAGTAACTGGATTAGACATAAGCCAAGATGCATGTCTCTATGCAGCTAGTCAATATCCAGACATTCCATTTATACAATGTGATTTAAACAAAGATTTTCCTGATAAGAAATTCGATCTATGTGTATCATTTGAAACAATCGAGCATCTAGAAAAGCCAGATGTGTTTTTACAAAATGTTGAAAACAACTGTAAAGAATTTATCTTTTCGATACCAGTCAATGCTCCAGGCGACTATCACTTACAAGTATGGAGCAACGAAGAGATACAAACTATGATGCATAAATACTTTTCTAAAATCACTTGGTTTAATCAAAGAGGTACCTATATTTATACCGGTGCTGATAATGCTCTCTTTTTAATAGGAGTAGCAACTAATTAATAAAAACTATTATGTCTAACCCAAACAAGTCACAAAATTGCACTGGTCCGACAGATCTAATGCCTAAAATGGATCATGTTAACCAAACAGGTCCTGAAGATTATACAGGCTACTCTGGCTATGAACATAGACAAGAAGTTCGTGTAAATACAAGTTGCCTACTTATAGTATTGATCTTACTTGGTCTATTTATTATTTCAAACATTAATTAACTTACAAACAAATTTATGACAAGCATTAAAAAGACAACACAAGGAGTAAAAGATGAGAAAAAAAACATTTTAACTGAAGCATCTGAAAGTATTTTAACTGAAGCATCTGATCATATAGTGATCGGTGAGCCAACAGAAACTGTGCCATCAAGTATCGCTCCTATATCACTAGAACCAGTAACAGAAGAACCTGAGAACATCCTAGATCCAGTTAGTCCAAAGACTTCTGTAATAGGAATGAATCGGTGGTTAACAGATTTTTATCATAGAATTGATGCATGTGAAGCAACGGCTGTGAACGTAAAGACATATAATACTGTCTTTGATCAAGAAATAACTATTGCAGTTACCAAGCTTAGTGTGGCTAAAGATTTGATAGGTAAATGTTTACTGGCTAATCAAGGGGTGATACCAGAATCTAAAATAACTAAGTAAGTATGGCAAGATTAAAAAAGGCAAAGGTAATAAGAAGAATAACAAGATATGTTCAATTACCTTCTGTTCCAGTTAAAACTGTTAAGGATGGAATCAAAATAGTATTTAGTACTGGAACTAAAACGTCTACTAAATATGCCTCTACAGATATAATAAAGAATAAGACAGAATATGAACTTCCAAAGGGATTAAAAAGAAAAATAATAAACATTAAATTAGCTAATTATAAAAACAATGACAAAAATACCAACATTTAGTTTTGTAATGATAGCTCGTAATGAAGAAAAGACATTACCCAGATTATTGTCATCTCTTGAAGAGTTTAAAGCTAGAGGCGGAGAGGTATGTTTGCTTGATACCGGGAGTACAGATAAAACTGCAGAGCTTGCCAGAAAATGGGGAGTTAAAGTAGAAGAGGTTGGAGAAAAGTTTTTAAAGAATATCACAGCTGAACGAGCTAAAAAAATAAACAAACATTTCATAGTTAATGGAGAAGATAACGTTGTAGCAGAAGGTAATAAGCTATTCGATTTTGCTGGAGCGCGTAACTATGCGGCTACATTAGCTTCTAATGATTTTATTTTTACACCAGACTGTGACGAAGTATTTACTAAATTTGACATAGATGTAGTACAAGGAGAAGTAGAGCTTGGAGCTGATCAGCTAGAATATAACTTTGTATTTTCACATGATGAATATGGTAATGAAGCAATAAAGTTTCTTCATTGTAAAGCTTATAATAGACGTAAGCTTAGCTGGATTGGAATTGTGCATGAGGTGCTACACGGAGAGAAACCTACAAAGAGAATATTTCTTAATGAAAATATCGTAAAGCTTGAACATTGGCAAAATGAAGAAACTCCAAGAGGCGGTTATTTAAAAGGATTAGCTGTGGACTGTTATGAGAATCCAAACTCTGATAGAAATTCACATTACTTTGCTAGAGAGATGTTGTGGACTGGAAGACCTAAATCAGCGATCAAAGAGTTTAAACGTCACATAGAAATGAAGAAATGGCCTACAGAACGAGCACAGTCAATGATTTTCATGGGAGATGCTTATGGCATGCTACAACTACCAGAGAGACAAGTGGAGAGTTATAATAAAGCATTCTATGCAGAGAGTGGAAGACGTGAGCCATTATTAAAGTTAGCTAGGTTTTATCTACATAACCAAAACTATCAAGCTTCTATTTGTTATGCTAAGGCAGCTATGGAAATACCCTGGAGCTCATACTATGCTAATCAGAAAACTCAATACACCAATGAGCCACATGAAATACTTTATACTGCTTGTGGATGGATTGGTAGAATAGAAGAAGCTAAAGAACATGTTAAGAAAGCTTTAGAATTTCAACCAGAAAATAGTGTATACCTAAGAGATTTAAGATTCTATTTTGACTTACCATTTGTTTCTATAGTAATTCCAACACTGAATAGAAAGAAAGAATTAAAAAGATGTTTAGAAGCTATTAAGAAACATGCTAACTATCCTAGTAACAAATATGAAGTAATAGTAGAAAAAGATAATCTTAATAATCGACAAGGAGCTCCTAAAACACTAAGTAAAGGAGTAGCAAGATCTAAGGGTGATCTAGTAATGTTTCTTGGCAATGACTGTATTCCTGAAAAAGATTTTCTTATTCAGGCTGTATGGAAGATGATGGAAACATATCCTGATATGGATGGATTAATTGGTCTTAATGATATGTACTTAAAAGGTTCACCTGCCACTCATTGGTTAGCTAGTAAAAAGCTATTACCATATTTAGGTGGAAATTTCTTTTATACAGGATACTATCATAATTTCTGTGACAATGAGCTTACTGATAGATGTAAACAAATTGATAAATATACTTGGGCTGAGCTTTCAAAAGTATATCATGATCATCCAATCCAGGGGAAAAAGTTTACTGGTAAATTTGATGAGGTTCATAAGATAGTTGCTAATATCGGTAAGTTTAATTCTGATAGAGAGCTATTAGAAAGAAGAAGTAAAGAACTTAATTTTTCGATAGATAAAAATATAGTAGAAGTAGCTAAAAAACTATCCATTGTTATCCCAGTAAAAGATGGAATAAAGATGACAAAAGAATGTATTAAGAGTATAATAGAGAATACGCCTAGCTTAGGAGAAATCATAATAGTGGATGACGGATCAACTGATGATTATAAATCACTAGAAGATGTTGTATACATCAAAAACAAAGGTAAGGGCGTAAATGCAGGTTGGGTTACTGGACTTGATGCAGCTAAATTTCCATATGTCTGTGTATGTAATAATGATATCTTAGTAACAAAAGGATGGGCCGAACCATTAATGATTAAGTTATCTTACGATGTTTGGATGGCATCTCCTTATCATACTTATGGAGAATTACCGCCTAGCTTTCCTAAGGGAGAAGAGAAACATAATAATATGCAAGGAGAAAAAACGGGATTACCGTTTATTGGTAGTTGCTTCATGCTTAGTAAATACTCTTGGTCAAAAATAATGGATATAGATTCTAGACTAAAGATCTGGTGTGGAGATAACTTTATATATGAAACCATCACTAGAACATATGGAAGACAAGTATTAGAAATAAGAGATTCATATATTCATCACTTCGGTTCAAAGACTATCGATAAAGTAAAACCAAATGTAACTGCACAATCAGATATAGATACATTTGAGATTATTGCTAAAGAGCATGGGTGGGATGGTGTTCAGAAACAATATCCTTGGATACCAAGAGTACTTGATCTAAGACTAAGATTACCAATGCCGGAACTACATAACATGAAAGTATTAAGTATTGGAGTGGGAGACATGAGCTCTGGACTAGCTAAGCAGCTACCCTTCTTAAAGTTTAAACAACTTGATTTTATAGACATTCATCAACCTTATATTGATAATGCAAAAGGCATAGATTGGGCAAGTCAAGTTAGCTTCACTAAATGTGACATGAAAGATTTCAAACATTATAATGACTATGACTTAGTAATGGTTTTTGATGTATTTGAACATCTTCATAAAAAAGAATCGATTAAGATAATAAACGAGATAAAGAATCGGTTATTAATCTTTGGACCATTAGAATTAAAGCTTAAAGAGAACTCAGATATAGATGCTGAAAATCATCTATCATTATGGACTGAAAAAGATTTCAAAGAGTTAGGTTTTGTTACTGAAGTATTAAAAGATTTTCATGGTGATGGAAAAGGTAATCGATACAATGCTCTTTGGGCAATTAAATAATTAACTATAAACAAATGACACCAAAAAAAGTAGAGAGACAACCTTGCGAGGTATACAGCAGGGTCGTTGGATATCTAAGACCAGTCCAACAATGGAACGATGGAAAACGCGCAGAGTATTTCGATCGAAAAGTATTTAAAGTTTAACTAACAATAATATGTCAATAGAATTAAAAAATAGAATAAAAGGTTTCCTCTGGGGAATGTTTAATGTTTCTTGGGTAGCATTAGTATTAGCTGCGCTAAGTTATGTTATAGAAGCTGTACCAACATTGGGTTTCGGTGAGTTTATTACTGTAACAATTATAATGTTGGCAAATCAATTAACCAAATATATCAACACAAGGAATTATTAATTAACTTAATAATATGTTTAGAATAAGAAAACCAATTAGAGACATTTGGCACATCACAGTACAACATAATGGTATTGCTAAATGGTATAAGGGAGGACGACATAAAGGAATAGATTTAAGAACTAGAAACCATAATTATCCAAATGGAATAGGAATGCCTATCTATGCAGTAGCTGATGGTGCATGGGAAAAGGTAGAGCATAATTATTATATGGGTAATGCAGTTATTCTAAGACATGGCAGATATCAATCTGTTTATGGCCACTTAAGTAAAAACAATTACGTAGAAGGATACAAAAAAATAAAAGCTGGAGACATAGTTGGTTATTCAGGTGCAACAGGTGCGCTTTGTTTCGGACCTCACTTGCATTTTGAAATACGTAAGGATGGTGTCTCACTAGATCCAATGACCTTTATCCGGAATGGAGAAAATTTAGTCAACTGGTCTAGATCTAGAGCTCTTTTAAGAGTAGAAGATAAAGGACAGATTAAATTTATGGTCAAAGATGGTATTGTAGATATAAACAAAGATAACTGCTGGGATATCATGAGTAAAAACACTTGGGGAATTAGTGAAAATGACTACAATAATTTATTAGATCTAATATAGACAAATGAAGAAATTTAAGAAATATATTTTCTTATCTGATGTACATTTCAAGTCTGTAAATAGTGAGCACGATAAAGGTGTGTTCAACATCGTAAAGAAGGTCGCTAATGACTTAAGGCCAGATGGCTTAATGTTATTGGGCGACATGATCGATGCAGATGGTGTTTCAAAGTTCACATACAAGGAGTGGAAAGACGGAGCTTATGAAACCATAGAAGATATATACAATTTTAGAAAGAATTATTTTAACCCATTGGTTAAATCATGCAACAATAAGAAACTAGATATTAGATGGTGCTTAGGAAATCATGAGGATAGAATAAGACTCTTTTTAAACAAAATAAAAGAACGAGAATGCAGATCATTTTATAATGACTGGAAAAAGAAATTTGATCTCAAGAAAATATTTCCTGAAGTCAATATAAAAGAATATAATGCATGTCATCGTTTAGGTCACCTATATCTAACACATGGAGAGTTTCATAACCTAGCTCACACAAGGAAGCATGCGACAGTTTATGGCAAGAACATACTATATGGTCACTTACATACCTGGGATGTCACCACCGTAGCCACAAAAGCTACCGGGAAGGTTCACTCAGCATACTCAATGCCAGGAGCTTGCAAGTTTAGTCCAGAATATATTAATCACAAAGCTAGTGCTTGGGTAAAGGGATTCATGGTTGGATACGTATGGCCCAATGGACTTTATCAGTTAGTACCTCTGATAATTATGAATGGGAGAGTTATATTTAATAATAAGATATATTATGAATAATAAAAGACATATCATAGGATTCACTGGCAAATCACAAGCTGGTAAAACATTAGCTGCTAAGGCATTGGTGGCAGAAGGCTTTACTAAGATTGGTTTCAAAGATGCTTTGATTCAAGAGGTAGCTGATATATTTCAACTTGTTTTAAAAGAATTACATATTGACACCAGGACTAAAGAATGGTGGCATCATCCAGTAGTTAGAGCTTTAGTTAAGAATCATGGAACAGAATTAAGACGAGCAGAAGATAAAGATTATTGGATCAATAGAATTAAAATGAATAACACAGATGACTATGTAATAGATGATGTTCGTTTTGTAAATGAGAGCAAAAAGATAAAGAGATTAGGTGGTATAGTGGTTCGTGTAGTCCGTAATGGCTGTGCTGGCAACACACACGCCTCTGAGGCTGAACAGGACGAAATAGTGGCTGATTACATAATAGAGAACAATGGGACTGATACAGAGCTAAAGGAACGTGTATTAGAGCTATTACTCGGGCTTCATCAGCAACAGATTGAAGATCAAGCTACAATCGATAGAGTTAATAAAATAAATTAATAATTATGTTATTAAAACTAACAGAGTGGACACAAAATGTTCTACAAAACTTTAGCATCATGGATATAGCTATGATGAAGATCTATTTAGTATCTGTTGGAGTTGTGCTTGGAACATACTTCGCAACATTCTTTAAACAAATGATGGTTAGCGTTCTATTTATCCTGGCATTCTCTGCTATTTGGATGGTAGTCGCAATCTTCTTTTAATCTATAAATATATGGAATTTATATTTGGAATTATATTTATATTTATTATTATTCATTATTTGAATAAGCTAGACAAAACAATGGACAAGATACTTAATGAGGATGACAAAGATAAATAATTAATTTATAACCATATGATACATTTATTTTTTTGGAGCATTATAATTAGTTATGTAATATTCAAAATCACAGCAATTTGTGTAAAGGAAAGCAGGAAAGAAAGATTCAGAAATGAATTAGCTATAATACAGAAAAAAACAGGTAAGACAGGATACGTCAAGGAAGACAGAAAATGGAAGAAAAAATATAATCAGGAATTAAGAGATTGGAGATTAAACAGGACGAAATAGTAAAAAACATAATAAAACACCTCATTTAAACAAAAAGAGCGGCTTTACATAAGCTGCTCTTTTATTTTATTAACTAAACCGTTTCATATATATGACATAAGTGTATCATATCCAAAATACCGTATTTATTTCTGAACTCCTTGACTTAAGAGTCCCATCATTACTCTTAAAATTGATTCTCTCTCTTGTATTGTAAGCTTATTTAAACCTTTCTCTGCCAGACGCTTAGTTACATCCATTGTTACTGCTGTGCTTGTTAAGACCGGAATACTAGTTAAAACTTTTTTAGTTATATAACCACCAACAGCGCCAGGAATACCTCCAAGAGAATAACCATAACCACCCATTAACAATGGGATTATACTGTCCATGCTTAACCTTTTTTGACCTGCTCCTTCTGCCATCTTTACTTTTAAAGCATCTCTTAGTATTGTTTCATTATAAGCTTTAATCATTGGTTTTTCTAGTCCTAGCTTAGGAAATACTTTCCCTACATCATATTTAAGAGCACTATTCATACTAGCTAATGTAGCTTCTATATTCTTTTCTTTAAGATTTTTAATAGCTCCATCTACATAACTCTTTACCCATGATGGTTGAATAGCTTGGTTTTTAGGGAGCTTATCGTTTATTTCCTTAATAGCTTTATCAATTTCTACATTTCCTCGATTCATAAGACTATTTACTGTACCAACTTTTCTGTTCTTTAATGCATATTTAGAAACATCTTGTCCTTCAATAAATGCTAATGGCTTCTGTCCAATTGCTTTTTGCATTAACCAAGTAGGAACTCTCTTAAATATCTCTGCACCTAACTTAGTTACTAAACCACCAGCTATAACAGCTCCAGCGCTAACAGCAATATCTCCCGGTTTAACTTCACCTCTTTGTGCTGCAGTCTTTGCTGAAAATTCTGCTGTTGTTTTACCAGCTGTTTTAGCCATCTGGATAACTTTACCAGTTTTAGTTAGTTTTATAACTTTAGATACCTTTGTTCCCGGTATAGGAATTAGAAATTCAGCTATTTGTTCTAAAGCAAATCCAAGTTTCTCATCTTTTTCAGGTGTTCTAAATTTTTCAGGAATCAGTTTTTCTGCTGATGTCTTTTCTCCTTCTTCAAATTTACTAAAGCTTAAAAATTTTATTCCTCGTTCTCCTAATGAAGAAATACCAGTTAATGTATTCACGACTCCTTTGGCTGCACCTTTAACATCAGAAATTCTATCTTTATAACCACCAATAACATTTTCCTTAAACCAACTTGATTTTTCAGAAGCATTAGCAGAAGTAGTGAGTTTAGCTGTGTCATATTTAGACTTAAAATCATCAACGACCATCTGAATTGTTTTTTCAGATTCTTTATTAGCAATCATCTGCTTAATTATACCATCTAATTTTATTTTAGATTGTTCGTTTAACATATACTTAATAGTTATACTTATTTCTTAGATCCTCTACTGACTGGCCTCCTTCTGTAGCAACGGTAGAAGCATTTTCTAAAGTATCAGTGTCCAAAGCGTAAAACTCTCCAGCTCTTGTTTTATCAGTAGAATCTCTTAATTGATCTATACCATTAAAACCAAATCTTTGAGCTGCTTTATTTAAACTAGCATCTAGTGAATCTTGAGCATCGACTGAAGAAGCAACAAATCTTTTATCCTGTAAAACAATGTTAGGAACTAATTTACCCAATCTTTCTGCTTCTTGTTGTGAGATAGCTACACCAGATATTTCTTTCATGAAGGCAACCTTATACTTACCAGATATAACATCAATTGCAATTAATCTATCATCTCCTGCATTTATCCATTCTTTAGCTCCCAATAGTCTCCCAGTTACAGGTCCGGTATTAGTAGCACCAACATTATCTAATTCTTCAACTGTATCGACTCCAAACTTATCGCTATATTCATTAAATATTCTTTGTTTTTCTTCTGGTTTTAAAGTCTTAATATAATCTCCACCTTCTTTTAAAGCTCTAATTGAGGTAAGATCCTGTTTCATTTCAAGCCATTCCATAACATTATTATATTCTTTTTCTTTTTGACCTTGGAATACTAGGTTACCAAAACCATTAGCTTCTCTAACTTCCATTATTTTATCAAACTGTCCTTTTGTAATTAAGGAAGGTACATTGTATTTAGCAGCGTGAGCATCACTAATAGTTCTATTTTTAGGATTATTAAATGCCTCTGTAAGTTGAGCTAAAAACTCAGGGTCATTTTCATATTGACCTAGTAATTCTGTTGCATCTCCTTTAGTAAGTAATCCATTTGATATTTGAGCTAATTGAGCTTGCTTTAAAGCTGCTCCAGATTCATTAATTACTTCATCTTGTAATTCTTTAAATTGTGCTCCTCTATATACACCCTTTACGTTTGAGTCACCCATAGTGATAGTCCTTGTACCAACTTTTTTATCTAACTTCCAATTACTTTCTATAACTGTAGCTTGGTCACCATTTACTGCTGTTACAATAGACACATGGCCATAAGGCATATTAGTTTCTTGAATAAGAACATCTCCAACTTGATAATTAGTTGTTGAGATATTTCCCATATTCATTTTATCTTCAAACATATCACCCATTGTAGGAATATTGTCTGCAATCTTATGTAGATAATCTCCACATTGTCCACCAGTAGCTCCATCTTGTACTAAACCAGTTCCAGTTGGTGCTGTAGGGTCTGAACCATCTACATTAACAATTTCACCTGTTTTATTATTCATTTTTGAAACGACATTACCTCTTGCATCTTTAATAGCTGTCCATGTTCCTTCGGATTCATCAACTGGAGGATTTTTATAAATTCTTTCTATTCCTCTGCTATCAGTTACTCTAGTAATTTCACTTTCTTCTAATCCGTCAGCAGATGGGATTGGTTCGTATCCATCAATTTCCATCCCATTCTTTATACCTATAACCTCTTGTCCGTAATCGTAATTAGCAAGTTTTGTTGATATAGTAGCTAAATCATCTGTAGCTAAATTAATACCAGCTCCGGCAGTTCTAATAGGATCTTCTAACATAAGTTTCTTAACAGCATCGGTTGTAACCTGTAAATTAGCTATCTCAGCATCTTTCATATCAATGATATTTTGAGCTGCTTCTTTTTTGTCTGATATAGCCAATGTTTCTCTTTTTTCTTCACTTACTTCTAATTTTTCATAGAAAGCAATTACTGAATTATAGTAATCTATTTGTTCATTTTTTCTAACAGTTAAATCTTCTTGAGCTTTATCTATATAATGATAACTTAAATTAATGTTGTTATCTACACCAGCAATCGCAGCTTGAATAACTGAAGCTCTGCCTGTCCAGTCATCTATAGTTTGATTTATTCTAGGATTAAGCAATGCTGCTAAACCAGTTTGTCCTTTTACAGCCTGTATAGCTGCATTAGCTTGAACATTTAATGCACTTAATTCATCAGTTAATGCTCTAGCTTTTAAATAATCTTCTTCTAATTTAGACGAAGCTAACTCTGCCGCATCCATTTGGTTTTGCAGTATTCTAGTTTCTTGATCGTAAAATTCTTGTTTGGTTGGGTCAGCTTTATCTATCTCAGTTTTTTGTAAATCTTGTAATCTTTTAATCTCTGCTCTTGATGCATCTAATTCTGTTTGAGCCTTTGCTTTATCGGATTCAAAAGAAGCAAGTTGATCAGCCTTTAATGTATCTAGTTGAGATTGTAAACTTCCAACTTGAGTTTCTAAAGCTTCTATCTGGTTAGTAACATCAGAAGATACACCACCAGTACTTCCAGTACTTCCAGAATCTGATACTTCAGAAACTATATCTTCATCTCCGGTAGATAATGATTCATATTCAGACTTGACAGTCCCGATAGGCTTAATTGGATCAGTTACTTTATATGTTTCTCTTTCTCCTTTTAAGAAATCTTCTAAAGCTCTTACAGTAGTGTCTGCACCACCTTTAGCTCCCCAATTGTCTAACTCAGCTTGATTTGCATCTCTATCAAAGTAAGAATTATAAAGAGTATTTACAGCAGCATTATTAGCT
>Ga0307928_10000564_pt1 | contig 27879 bp, 32 predicted proteins | sample AceLakmetagen232_FD_201815 | JGI IMG/M metagenome (GOLD analysis project Ga0307928, IMG submission 201815) | Saline water microbial communities from Ace Lake, Antarctica - #232 | ecosystem: Environmental > Aquatic > Non-marine Saline and Alkaline > Saline | place: Antarctica: Ace Lake... | reverse complement strand
CGGTGACCATGTTGAGTGGTATGTCGATTTTGAGCGTGATCTTTACGACAAGATATACTGTTCGTCTCTGTTTGATTTTACCGATAAAAGCCAGGTTCCAGAAAATGCTATTTGCGGTGGAACTGGATTTGACATTAACCAAAAATTACCACCTGAAATAGATGAATGCGATCTTGACTATTCAATATACCCTGGTTGTAGAACATCTTATATATGGTTTAGCAGAGGATGTTTCCGCAATTGCCCTTTCTGTATAGTAAGAGAGAAAGAGGGTTATATTCATCCTGTAAAGCCGTCAAACTTAAACCCAAAAGGTAAATCAATAAAAATAATGGACAATAACTTCTTCGGGCATAAAGACTGGAAGAAAGCTGGGGAATATCTCGATAAATGGGATTTACCTATTATATTCAGTTCTGGAATTGATTTAAGGATATTTGAAAAGGATCAAGCGGAATTTATCAATAAATACGTTAAATTGATCAACCATAATGTTATACATTGTGCCTGGGATGATCCAGATTATGACATGATCCCAAAGATAAAAGAAATAGTTAAATACATAAAGCCTTATAAACTTATGTGCTATGTCTTAATCGGGTTTGACTCTACCGTAGATCAGGATTTAATGAGAGTGGAAAAATTGGAAGAATATGATATTTCACCTTTCGTAATGCCTTATAATAAATCAAACACCTATCAGAAACGGTTTGCCAGATGGGTTAATAATAAAGCTATTTTTAAATCAGTTAAATGGGAAGATTATAAAGGGTAAGGGGATTATATGAAGATACTATTAGCCTGCGAGGAAAGCCAAGCGGTTTGTATAGAAATGCGTAAGCGTGGACATGAAGCATATTCTTGTGATCTGCTGCCATGCTCAGGCGGGCATCCTGAGTGGCATGTTCAAGATGATGTTTTGAAGCACCTGGGCGATGGGTGGGATATGATGATTGCTTTTCCGCCATGCACAAGACTAACTAATTCAGTTATTTGGTATATAAGAAAGTATAGTCTTGGAGATGAGGTTATTGATGCCTGTATTTTTTTTAATAAGTTGTTAAATGCTCCCATTGATAAGATCGGGGTGGAAAATCCGATTCAGCATGGCGATGCAAGAAAGCTCATAAGGAAATATGATCAAATCATTCAGCCTTATCAATTCGGGGATGACGCAAGTAAATCAACCTGTTTATGGCTAAAAAATCTTCCAAAGCTAAAACCTACAGCATACGTTGAACCACGAATTATAAAGGGTAAAAAGCGGTGGTCTAACCAAACCGACGGTGGGTGGAATAAGTTACCGCCATCAAAAGGCAGAGGGGTGCTTAGGTCAAAAACCTTTCCGGGAATTGCTAAAGCTATGGCAGAACAATGGGGTTAATAAAAGATCAGCGGGCGTCCCAACGAGGAGAAAGGACGCCCGCCGTGGTCATTCCAGAGACCAGATATAGGGAAGTGCGATGCGAGAAATATATTCTGTGGAAATATTGTCAAGTAATTAAAGTTTTTCCTTGACTGATATTCAAGTGGAAATATCTTTTGTTCAGATAAATAGGAGGTGATTATGGATAATAAGATTGCAGGAATAAAAATAACAGAGGAGGAAGTGTGAAAGTGAAATTTATATGTCCAGTATGCGGATATTGTGAGCATTTAGTTACGCATTTTGAGGAGTGCCAGGGGTGGGAGAACAAAGGAGTAAAAGATGTATCTGAAGAATTATGATTTGAGTGAGAAAAGAGTTGCAGATGATGTGGCTATTAGAGTATGGAGTATTCTGCTTGGCACTACACCTTATGAAAATATTGTTGTTTTCAGAGCTAAGGAATTAATTACAGTTACTATGGGGAAATATGCTATTGAAATATGGAACAATGGAATTATAGTCCTAATTGTATCAGGTGATATAGTCAGACTGTGTCGCAACAATGAAGCTAACCACATTCTCCTCGAAACCCAGTGGATAGACCCGAAAGTGGAATTACCTGAAGATGAGAATGAAAAAGTAATAATTAAATATTCAGATGATGACAATATATTTATTATTACTGGCTTTCTTTGGAAAACAAACAAGAAATATCTCGCTGTTGGCAGTGCAGAAGATGAATTGTTTAATACTGAATATGATAAAATGGATATTATCGGCTGGTTACCAGCTGAAAACGTGGTAATGTAGGAGAAAATATGTTAAAGAAATATGAATTAGTGCAAGCAGTTGATAGTAAAGAGTTTTCTGATAAAATAGAAGCTCTTGAAGAAAAAGGATATGTTCGACAAGGAGGTATGATAATGAAAGTTGAAATGGTATATCCGGTTCCTGGAGAAACTAATATATTTGAATATGGGTATCTACTTAATCAGATGATGAGATATGAACCAAACGATTTACCGTTTATTAAATCAAGTAATAAGGAGAAAATATGATAATTAAAGAATATGATTTAAGTGAAGGCATAGTTTCTGATGAGAAATTAGGCAAATGGTTTGGAGAAGCCGGTTTTGGCACAGCAACCATTATTACCAGAGAGAATGTTGATGGAGTAGCTGTTATTCATGTCGCAAACAGTAGATATAGTATGCAGATTAATAGCAGATGTAATTTATTTACATGTATGGGTGTAAATATTGGTGCTGATACATGGGGAGTTATCCACCCTGAAAATGAAGTCCAACTTATGGAAGAGCTATTCAATTCCCAGTGGTGTGATACTAAAACTGATCCTCCAGAAATAAGGGATGAAGTAATCCTTAAACTTAGTAACCGTGACATAGTACATGCAAGATGTCTTGGAATGAGATTTAGCAAAAATACTGTTTATTTTGGAGGCGCTTCAAGACATTACGATGTTAATTTAGTATCGTGCTGGATGCCAGCAGATAACGTGGTTTTATAAAGGAGTAGAAAAATGAATAAACAGGAATGGGTTAAATTACTAAAAACTGATGTGAAAATGTTTAATGAGACAAGGGAAGAAATGATAGACCTGAGAGGTGCAGACTTGAGCTATGCAGACCTGAGAAATGCAAACTTGAGCTATGCAGACCTGAGCTATGCAGACCTGAGAGGTGCAGACTTGAGCTATGCAGACCTGAGAGGTGCAAACCTGAAAGATGCAGACCTGAGAAATGCAAACTTGAGCTATGCAAACTTGAGCCGTGCAGACCTGAGCCGTGCAGACCTGAGCGATGCAGACTTGAGCTATGCAGACCTGAGAAATGCAAACTTGAGCTATGCAGACCTGAGCTATGCAGACCTGAGAGGTGCAGACTTGAGAGGTGCAGACCTGAGAGGTGCAAACCTGAAAGATGCAAACCTGAGATATGCAGACCTGAGCTATGCAGACCTGAGAAATGCAAACTTGAGCTATGCAAACTTGAGCCGTGCAAACTTGAGCCGTGCAGACCTGAGCGATGCAGACTTGAGCTATGCAGACCTGAAAGATGCAAACCTGAGATATGCAGACCTGAGCTATGCAGACCTGAGAGGTGCAGACCTGAGAGGTGCAGAAGATAGTGGTGGCTTTACACCCATTGTTTCTGATTTACTTGAGACGCTTAAAAAGCTAAAGGACTCCCCTTTGTTCAGAAAGCTAGAGCCTAACAGGATGGTGCTATTCGCTGATTTATATGCACATTATACTGGTGATATTAAAGAAGTCGGCAAGGACTATACTGATGAGGTAGAAAAGGTAGTTGAGACTATTAAGGAATTATTAAGTTCTGAATGCAGAGGGCAATATGTTTTGCTTGTTAGTACTCGGTTCAATAAGTATTTCAAAACCCATTTTGCAAAGATTGATAATAATATAACAATGCCGGAGCCATCAAAGTATCGTTCCATATTTGGTGTTGATATAATAGAGATACCATATTATTTTTGTGGGTACAGGCTGATAACAAGGCTTGAATATCATAATTTCTTTATGCAAGAATATAGGAGTCCGAAATGAAACAACGATTCAAAATACCAGGAAAACCAGTCAGCAAGAACGGAGATAAAAGCAGGTACGTGAAGTATGCAGTATCAATGACCGGAAGGAGTAGAAAATGACAAAGCAAGAATGGATTGAATTATTAAAAACGGATGTAGATAAGTTTAATGAGACAAGGGAAGAAATGATAGACTTGAGCTGTGCAAACTTGAGCCATGCAGACTTGAGCTATGCAGACCTGAGAAATGCAAACTTGAGCTATGCAGACCTGAGCTATGCAGACCTGAGAGGTGCAAACCTGAAAGATGCAGACCTGAAAGATGCAAACCTGAAAGATGCAAACCTGAGATATGCAGACCTGAGCTATGCAGACCTGAGAAATGCAAACTTGAGCTATGCAAACTTGAGCCGTGCAGACCTGAGCGATGCAGACTTGAGCTATGCAGACCTGAAAGATGCAAACCTGAGATATGCAGACCTGAGCTATGCAGACTTTGATTTTTCTTCATTCCCGTTATGGTGCGGGAGTTTTAATTTCAAAGCAGATATGAGGTTAGTATATCAGCTTTGTTATCATATTTGCAGGCTGAATATTATAAACCAAAATGGAAAGGAATCTAGAACTGGCAGAATTGTTCAAAAGCTACTCATGCCTTATGCGAATAAATTTCATAGAGTTAAGGAATGTGGGACAATAAAATATGATAAAGTTATCAAAGTAGTTGGGAAATGAAAAAGTTCGGTTATAAAGTGTCGAAGGATTATGAGAAGCTGAAAGATATTATATTTAATCATGGTTTTGACAAAATAATAGTTGGGTTTATTAATGATAAGCAAGGTGACAAGCAGGTAGTAAAAATTTATCATAGTTTAACTATATGTGACAAAAATAGCGGTGCAAATGTAATCGGCTGTAATTATAACTTATTTTTACTAAAAAAAGATTTTATTGCTGCATGTAAAAGATGGAACCTCACCTTTATCGACCCTGACCCTGAAACCTGTGAATATCTTAGAGATGAAGATGATGAGTTTGATAATGATTGGTGGTGCTCTAAGTGTAATTTAATTTGGACATTAAATGATGGCACGCCTAAAGATAACGGAATGGAGTATTGCCCGAAATGTGGCAGAAAGATAATTTACAAGGAGGGGAAATGAGTATGAAACCTGATTTTGAGTTAGATCAAGTAAGGTTATTTAATTGTGACTGCATGGATTTCATGGCAGAAATACCTGATAAGCACTACGAGTTAGCCATAATAGACACCCCGTATGGTATTGGTGCTGGGAATATGGTAATGGGTAAGGGTAAAAATAAAAAGTGGGGCAATGATAAGGATTGGGATAACAATACTCCCGACAATAGTTATTTTGCAGTATTACCGATGAGGAGTGCATCGCAGAGGGGATTAAGGCTATAGGTATGCACATGTCGTCAATAGAAACCCCTTTTTGGAAACTTTATAGCGGGATAAGGGCGGTGACTAAATCTCCCATAGTGAGCTTTGTGTCTCTCTGGGACTCGATCAACGCCAAGAAAGAAGGTTGTTCATGGAAAGACAACCCTTATATCTGGATGCCTAAGTTCAAGGTTCTCAGCACTACGCTTGAGGAAACGCAGAAATTGATAGAGGGGATGGATTTAATAAAGGGGCACTGTTTTGATAAATCCGGTCACGATATGGGTGATCCGAGCGATATGTTATTATGAAAGAAGCTATAAAAGAAGTTTTAATCTGGATTCCAGGTAAGCCCGTTCCGCAGGGAAGGTACAGGACGAGCTCATTCCTTGTAAATTTGAGAGCATTACTGGCATCAAGGGGTAAAGTCAAACCGATTATTCAGACCACGCAATATACCCCTAAAGAGACCACGGAGTTTAAGAAGAAGGTCAAAATCTCCTATATGAAGGATTACAAAACCATGTTGGAAGGAGATGCTTTCTGGGTGGATGTATATTCGATGTATGCTCTCGGTGCCTCTGACGTCAATAAGAAAACCGGCAAACCAACTGCGTCCGGCAGGAGAAAACTGTCCGGGGAAACAATGAGAACAAGTAAGCCCGATTGTGATAATTTATCCAAGGTGATTTTCGATGCTTTGAACAAGATCGCATTTACCGATGACAGCCACATTGTCTCTACCAGGCACTATAAATTTTACCATAGAGAGGAGGGAACCATATTGCACATTCGCACACTCGAAGTGTTCCCGGAAGCTATAATTGAAAGAGCTAATGATTTATTAGAAAGAATAAGGAGTTGAAATGGCAGAGTTATATGATGCTCAAGGAAGAGCAATAAAAGGCAAACAGGATGCGTTGATCGGGAAGATGTTTGATGGACTCATAGTTGAAGTTAATGGGATAAAACATGACTTGGGTGTATTACGGAGTATAGCCCTCACATCAATCCTGAGTATTAATCTGAGCATGTTCGAGATAGCGTTGAAGCTGGAGATATTTGACAGGGCATTTCTGATCTGCATGGAATATCTGACACTCCCGTTCTCAATTGCTAATGCTCAGGACTTTAACCCGTTTGTGGAGGCTCGGAAACTGTTACCCAAAGCGAGTTCGGAAGTTGTTCTGGGACACCGTGATAATATAGTCAATTTCCTGAAAGAGAGAGATGGCTATTTCACGAAGGTGTTGAAAACCAAGCAGTATCAGGACTATAAAGACCTGGTTCAGCGATTGAAAAAGTACGTAGCAATAAAGGAGAAGATAATATGAAAGTTATTGTAGGATTAACCAACAAAAAGACCACGTACCTGAAAGCGTTTAACGACTTACAGAAAAAGAATCCCGACGGTGCTGGAGTAAGTATGGAGGAATGGGCTAAGGCGTTGGAAGTAACGCCACAAACCTGTTATACTACGCTCAGATGGTGTATTTCAAAGAACTTAATGGAGAAATGCGGTGAATATTATTCTTACAGATATAAGCTCACCGATAAAGGTAAAGACCTGATCAAAGACTTACAAGAAGGCTAAATTGTTTGTCCAGAGACTATTTTACACCAGTCATTCCGAAGTCACGGGGATATTGGTAAGCAGGGGTAATGTCAATGATAAATATGCCAAAGGATCACTAAAGGTCGAAACATCATCCAAGGGATATGTCAACGTAGCTTATTTTACAGTAACCTGCGAGAACGATTATTTTAAGCAATGCTTAATGAGCACCCCAATAGGCTCGCTGGTAAAGGTTTTCACGGAAATGAGACCTAAATCCTGGGTTGATAGAAAGTCGGGGCAGAACAGGTATTTATTCAACAATGTAGTATTTTACTGGAAAGTTGACCCCGGTGAAATGATCGATGAAACGCCGGGCGGTGAAGAAGAAGTAGATACCCCGCCCAGTGATGAAGATAGTGATATAACATTCTAAATCAAACAAGGAGGATTTATGAATTTTAAGTTTAACAAAAAGCTGCGAGAGGTAGCGACCGAAATCTGTAAAAGCATAGTACCCAGAAAGTTTAGCTCCATGCCGGTTCTCACCAATGTTCTTTTTGAAGCCAATGAGTCACTGGGTGAGGTTGCGGTTATTGGAAGTGATGGCAATGTATTTGTCAGATATTGCGTAGAAGCGGAAGTGGGAGAAAGTGGAAAAATCCTTTTCCCCGCAAATATGCTGCTCAATTTCTTTGGCAAGGTTCCTGTATCTGATATTGAATTCAATGCTCAAGACAATGAGTCCATTACGATCTCAATACACAACACCGAGTATCAGATTTTCAACCGAGATCATTCCCATTTCCCGAATTTTGATGCGCTAACCGGAGCTCCTTTTGTTCCCCTTCTTAACTTCAAAGCCGAGGCTCTGGCTGATCAATTATGCCATGCAGCGTCAACAGACCCAATGCGTCCTCAGCTATGTGGTATAAACCTGCAAATAGGTGAAAACCTTAAGGGGCTGGCTACCAACGGGATTATGATTTCTATGCTGGAAATGGAGATCACTCAAAGTGATTTTGCTGTAAATCCGGTGGATATTACCTGTCCTCCATTATTTTTGAAAGCGATCAGTAATCTCCCGAAAGGGGAAGAGACAACCGGAACTCTTCATGTCTTGGGCAATAAGATTGAATACCGTTGCGGAAATCTCCAGGTAACGTGCAATTTGTTTGAAGGGGAATATCCGAGAAAAACCCTCAGTAAACTGCCTGAATCGAGTGATAAGCTTTTAACCAGCGATGTCAGATTACTGATCAAAGCGATCGAGACGGCAGAGGTTATGGACAAAGCCACTGGCAGGATCGTTTTGAAGCTGGACGAAACCGAATGCTCCGTATCCGCCAGTAGTCTTGACGAAGGCAGAAGCCACATTGAACTTGATCCGGCATTTCATTTCTATGAAGGTAAAAATATCGAACTGGCAGCAAGAGGTAAATTCCTTAAAACTGCTCTCCGCAGGGTAAATACGGATTTTGCCAAGGTTTATGTGAGCAATAGCAAACGCCACAACCCCATAATGATCACAAATCATTACACTGATGATCAAGAGCCCGGTGTGATCACTGTCAGGCATTACGTCATGCCGATGAGGATTTCTTGACAGGGTTACTGCTAAATTAATTATTGGCGTATTAATCTCACATCTATAAGTTGCGGCTTAACGCCAAAACCGAAAGAAAGCGGGCTGGACTTAATCTACCCAGCCCTTTTATTTTAACAAATAAGGAGAAAATATGAATGAAATACCGAGTGTGGTGTTTATCACAAATGTCAAATACAATGTAGAATTAGTTGATTATGTAATGCTTAAGGACGACGTGATGAACGGGATTATCAGATTCCCGGAAGAGAAGATATATATTTCCAAAAAATATGAGTTCATAAAAGACAATCAGAATACCATTATGGATCGCACCAGAAGAGATATGTTCAACACCCTGTACCACGAAATCTGGCATCTTTATTGTCATATTATGGGGGCGAGTGAGGCAGATAAAGAGTTCAATGCGCATATGTTTGCCTATATCATTGATAAATGGAATACCTTGCTGTTGTTTAATCTGTACTCAGATGGAAACAAATTTAGACCCGAATCTGATCGCATAAAGGACTATCGCTTTGGAAATAACCCTAAAATGCTCAAGGAACTCTTTGAGGTGTTAGTGTTAGATGAAACCAAAGAAGAAGCGGTTAAAATGCTTATCAAAGACACCGTTTTAAGAACAGTGGGTGATGAGAAACCTTTTTAGATAAAAAGAGGCTGGCAGGGGATATCAAAAACCTGCCAGCCCTTTATATAAGGAGGATGCTTATCCTCTCTAAACCAAATTCTATGTCAAGTTTATTTATCACCAATTATTTCTTTCATGTCTTTTTCCTTCTCTAATCTCTTGATTTGATCCAGCACATTGTATCGGTGTTTTTCTCTCTTACGCAACCTATCATCCTCTTCCTTCCTGTTTTCAAGCTGTCTTTTCTTTACCCCTTCAAATTTCTTCATAAGCTCTTTGTGCCGTTCTGGGCTGTCGGCTTGTTTTACTTCTGGTAATGGTTTAGTAGATCCGCTTTCGCCCTGCCCTGGTTTATGAGCCTGATCCGCATAATAGGACTGTAGATATTGATCAAAGTTCGACTTCCGGTACAGTGTGGAAGGTCTGATGTACTGGCGCATATCGTCATTGTTATACCATTGAGCATATTTTTTATAATGGACTATCTTGAAGTCACTCACGGTCTTTCCCAGCTTGAGCCAATAAACGATCATTGTAGCATAAGTATCGGTCAAAGTATATCTGGTATCCATTAAGGAATTAAGGTGAGCCAGTACCTCCTGACACTCTTTCTGGAACTTCTTTTTGCCTGCCGTTATGGCTGGTTTTTTGAGATTACGCCTGTAGTTCATTAACCAATTACGAAGCTTACGGTCAACCTCTTCTTTGCCCACCATTGTTTTCAATTCTTCGTAGAGTTCCTTTATTGATGACATATAATTCTCCTTCTATATATCCAGTTTGATCTGTAATTTATCCGCAAAGTAATCAACAACACTTTTTTTGCTTATCCACCAATTAAATACATCTTCGGCATCGTTAAACTCTAAATAATACCTTCCAATATCCATCGTGCGCTGAATTGCTTTGATGATATTCCTTTTTATTATTGGATAGGTATTAAACGCTCTGGCAATGTCTTTCTTGCGAGATTCAGGGCAACCTATACATCCTATTCGCTCCCAACCCCGATCATATAGCTCACAATATGGAAGTTTCTCAGCCTTGATATAATCCCAGACATCCTTGTCTGTCCACTCAAATATGATATGGATAACGTATTTTGCTTTCTGCTTTGCTACCAATTCTTCGAGAATTTCATCTGGCACGTTTTTCCCTTTGTATTTTTTCTTATAGTATTTATTTAGAAAGTATTCTTTTTTAACCCTTCGTGATCGTTTAAGGCTTTCCGCTGATCTTATCCCATCGATCATTAATCTTCCGAAGCCACCGTACTCTTTCAATACCTCACAGCACCATTTCATTTGCCTCAATGGCAATCCCTTTAGCCTGATCAACTGGTAATAATTGGTTGGTTTGCCTTTGTAAATTGGATAATGCCAGATCACTTTTGGATAATGCTTTTTCAGATGACGAAGCGCCTCTGGGGGATCAATTGTTGTTACGTTGTAATGGGCATCAAACTTAACTCCGCTTTTTTCTAACAGATCATAACAAATCATACTGTCCTTTCCCCCTGCGGAGATGGCGAGGTAATACCCCTCTTCTGGCTCGTATTCTCTTAGTATCTCGATAGCCTCTGAGATCATCCCGCACAACTTCTAAGCAAGTCCGCATTTGACGAAGCCCTGTTTTTAGAGAACTTATCCCTGCCATATATGCTGTCCAGGCACTCGTCAGCGACCCCATTCCAGTTATCTCTAAGAATTGCCTTGAACATCTTGGCAAACTTAGCCAGAGCACCTCCGCCCATATTGTACGCCATGTCAACTAAGGCAATTTTGGCGTTATCTGGAATATCTGAAAGGAGCAGGGAGCATTGTCTCTCTAAAATTCCACCTACAATCAGCTTACAGGCATCAAATTTGCTATCAAATAGAAAACTCGCTATACCCATCGAGTCAAAGAGATGAGAGAATATAAACTCCCTTTCCTTCGTGATGAACGGGATAGTTAGATTCGTTCCATATCCAAACGATGGGATGTTTTTCTGATCAAGATATGTTTGCAGAACCAACCCTTCCTGAACTTTAATTCTCCGAGTGCATTTGACTTCCCAATTTGCTCTTTCAGATTCTTTCATTTTTCCTCCATGTTTTCTAATTTCATCAGAAACTCGCATCCCATACAGAACAGCTTATTGCCCCTGATAGTGGGCAACCCGTATCTAAGTCTGAATACGGGTCGTGATATAAAGTAATTTTTGATCACTGGAACAAAGTTAAACCTCTTTGTGAGAGTATTAAACCTTGATATATTCATGCCAACCATGTAAGTATTCTTGACCTTCCACAGCCTTCTTTCCTCCTCTCCAGACAGTGATAACAGCCACAGTGGGAGTAAATGCACGAAGGGGATATACCTGAGAAATGTTTTCAAATTCTGCTGGTGTCCGGCAAACGCCGAGTGTTTCGGTGGAAACGTAATGTAGAGATAACCGCCATTGTTTAACAAACACCTTATATTATGAAACGCCATCCACTTAACATGAATATGCTCAATGGTATCACGCATTATTATCAGGTCATACCCCTTTCCGGCTGACAACGGTATCGCCCTGGTCATTCCTGTAATGTCGCCGATCATTACAAAGTCACCCTCTATCAGCTTTTCGTTTATCTCCAGCCCCTCACATTCAATTCCATGACTGCGAAAATTACCTACTACCCCGCCTTCCCCGCAACCCACAACCAGCACGGTCAAATCATCGAGATTCTTAATGTGTTGCTTTAAGTAGGGATACAGGTATTTGTGTGAAAACATTACCTGCTCGTTATGGCGACTCATGTTCACTTTCTGCCTCCCTGTCGGAAATTTTATCAAAGGCTTCGTCTCTACTATTAGCTTCAACTGGCTCAAAATATTTTTTAACAAATGGAGAAGCTTGATCAATTAATGACCTTCCATTCCACACTCTTTTAACGATTAACTCGCCATTTACGTGAATATAGCCATCCCATTTCATTTCAACCTCCTATTTATCTTATCTATCGCTTCCCACATATCGCTTAGCTCGTCTAAGATAGCGTCAATATCATCATCACGGTAATTATACGGAGTTGGATATTCTGTTGTTCCCTGTGCTGTAGGGGGAAGCATTTCAAGTTTACCAAATACACATAATGAGTCAGCTATAATCTCGTCAAGTGTATATACAGTATCAATAGTCACCTTCTCTGGATTTAGCTGTCTCTTTTTCCATTCCATAAACCGTTCCCATTCAGGGTCAACTATCGGCATGTTAAATTTCATTCCGTATAGTTGCTTCCATTCCCAAAATTCATCTTTAGGATATATTGGCAAATTCTGTATGTTTGGGTTATGTTTAGGTTGCTCAAATATCTCATTCTCAACCGCTTGCTCCAACACCTCAATCTTCTGCTCCAATGTCTCTATCCGTGCATCTAACGTCTCAATCTGCTTGAACAGTTTATAATACTGGATAATTTCGTCTATTTCGGAATTAGACTCCTGATTAGACGGTTTCTCGTACAGCAACCCATCTATCGTCAAGGATTCATCTTCTATGTTAAAATCTATTTCATATTCTCCAAAGTGACAGACATAATTTGTATAATCTACAGGCAAAAAATCAAAATAATTGCTCACAGCACCTATGCTATAACTAAGCGTGTCGAGTAGGGTGCTATCAACCTCGACCGCCTCATACTTGAAATCGCTATAACCCTCAGTGCCAACTATCGTGTCAATCGCAGTTACCTCATAGCTTCCACTCAGCATCAACGTAGCCAACATCAGGATAATAAATATAGTCTTTTTCATACCACCACCTTCTCTACATTTGTCATGCGGTTGTTATCCCAAATAATAAAAACTCTTTCTGCAAAAGAAACAAAGCATCTTTTAAATTTATCAATATGATAACCGAGAGTTCCATGTAGTAATGCCACTGTCCCCCTCCTGACCACAGTTACACCGTATCCATTAAATTCAAACTTATCCCCAACCTTAACCTCGCTCCCCTCTGCGCAGTTATCAAATTGTACCTTTGTCAGTTTTACGTTTTGAGTGTCAATTTTCTCTGATAATATATTAATATTCTGATTAAGGTAATTAAATCTTTTCTCCGCTACATCAACTCGATGATGAAGTATTGCTATGTAAACCACCAATGCAATAATAACCATTATCGTAAGTACCTGTTTAAGTTTCATCTTCCACACCTCCTAATATCGAAAACAAATTAATAATTTAATGGAATATAAGTCAAGATAAAAGTTTAAATAAGTTTTCCTTTTATTTATAATAAGTATTAAAGAAAGACTATATAAATACAAAGTAGTAGTAATAATTATATTAAGAGCAAAACCCGTTCCAAACAAAAATAATGCTTGTAACATATATAAATTGCTATATTTACAAATGTAATCTCCTGCGAATAACTTTGTGGATAACTTGTGGATAAGTGTGGATAACTTTTTTTATGACAAAAAAATAGGTTGACAAATAACTATATTATGACGATTTTTTTATTTGTAAAGGCAAAGGGGGTATCAATGGACATAAAGGCGGAATTTAAACGTAGCTTTTATGCTATGCTAAAAGGAAAGTATAAACAGGAGCTACTCAACCTCTCAGACGGAGATAAAGTCAGCAGGTATAATGGCAGGAAATTCAATTCACTTACTATCTACGCCGGGCTTCTATTTGTGATTAAGGACGAGGAGCTATATGATTATATCAACCGCCTTGTAGAAGAAGGTATAAGCACCAAAGAAGAAATTGCCGAATCCTTTAAAATAGCAAATCTCAATGTAATGAATTATCGTGTTAAGATAATGCCTCCGAGGTTTAGATATAAGTATTTACGATTATTGGTCAATATTAAAGATACCTATCCGGAAGTTAAAGAATACGAATTGATCGTTGAGGAAATTGACCCCGAAACTAAATTAAAAATAGATGTAGGTTATGCCCAACTCGTAAAGGATTTAAGCGGAATAGGATTAGATAAACAGCAGATATGTGAATCCCTTGAAATTAATCCATCCTCATTTGAGAAATATCCTTTACTGGATAAGAAATTTAGAGAGGGGCGTCATAAAAAAGAGATCAAGGTAGTTGAGGGAATAGTAAATGACATTTTTGAACAAGTTATAAATACCAATTTCTTTGGTAATGAGTTACTTCCGGCACTAAAGCAAGCCTCTCTCGGTAGAAAAATTCAGCTAACAAAAACAATCCAGATTAATGCTAAAACGGTTAAAACCGAAATCCTTGAACGATATATCAAACCCGATAAAGATGCTGTAAGATTAATGCTTCAACTGGCTGGAGCAGGCTTTCTGGAAGATTTCAGCTTAGACTCAAGGGACGTCAATGCTCTGGAGAATATACCCGTGCTGGGGTTGGAGTCATTTAACCCAGATGGATCCGCCAAACCTCTTGAAATAACAAAATACACCGATGTGGAGGTTATAGGTGAGTAATCAGGTACAAACCGGTTTAGAGTATTTACCAGTACAATTTGATGAATACATAAAGGTTTTTAAGCCCTGGAGAACTAATGATATATTAGCAAAGTCAGCAATAACCAGTCGTGCTCAGTATGAGGCTATATTAAAAAATGCCAATACGATAGTTGCTTCCGAGATAGAAGCCATGTTCGACCTGACAGAGGCTTATCCGGCAAAATTCTATGTTCCTACGGGTGATAATGAAAGAATCATCAGGAACTTTGCTCATTGCCTGGATAAAGGTAATATCATTGCCGTGCCCTCTTCTTTTTCGGCAAACGGTATCGGGAAAACCTATTTATCGGTTTTAATAGCAGTTAATTTGCTTTATGGGATCGCTTCTCCCTGGTTCAATTTTGGATTATTCAGGAAATTCCCATTTAAGGAAAAGACTATCTGGTACTGCTCACAAAGCTCTGCATTAAAAAAGGGTGAGTTGATCGAGAAAACCTTTAAATATTTCCTGAAGGGGTATGAGAACTGGAATTTCAACTACGATGGCAGGAAGTTGGCGAGCTTAAATACTGGTGATGAAAATGACTGGTCATTAATATACAAATCTTATGATCAGGATATAAAGCAGTTCGAGTCCACAAATGTCTCAGTAGCAATATTAGATGAACCCCCTTATGACGCTCAGTGGAAAGCGATAAAGGGTAGGGGTCGTGATGGTTTGATAATGTTTTTGAATTTTACACCAATCTATTGCCCCGCATACACAATGGACGAAATCGAGAAAGCGATCAGGGAAGGACGACCCGGCTATTCCAAAGTTACGGCAACCATTTATGGAACTTCCAAGGATAATGAGCTCGGAAAACGGGGCTTTAGACCACAGGAAGAGATTGAGGAAACGGTCAGGACTTATTCTGAGGATGAAAAAGAAGCCAGAGAGAAAGGGATACCCACCCATTATCATGGCATGGTTTACAAACAATATGATGAGAAAGAACACCTTGTAAAGGTGGATAAAGAGATATTTAAAGCATATTTGGCAGGCGAAAAGTTCTGGTTTATGCCGGATAAGAATGCTATTTATATCCATGTCATTGACCCTCATGATTCCAGACCAGACGCTATGATCTGGGCGTTTGTAAACCCGAATGGCAGATATGGAATTATGGCAAGTTACCCCTTTGATAATGATAAGAATTACTGGGAATTTAATAAATCACCATCCGAGAACGAGATATTTGAAGGGATTATCCAAAGAGAATATGAATTATCATCATACCTCGGCATGGAAGATCAATTACCTGTAGCCAGGAGAATACTTGATAAAAGGTTTTGTGTCCAGAGCAGGGGAAAGAAAAAGATATGGGATAGTTACAGAGAATTAGGTAATGAATACAGGCTTAGTGGTGAATGGGTAAAGTCGTATAGTGCTGCTGGCTCGCAACAGTCAGAAATTTTATATGGTCATAAATTAGTTGAAAAACTTATGACTACTATCCTTCCAGATAAACATTCTAAATTTGTGATCTGGGATTGGGATTTAAGTTATCACATAAAGAATGGCATGAGAAATTATTCTTACAAAATGAAATGGGGTGAAGCTACTACTATGACGGGAATGCTTGAGCCAAGATATAAGGATTTTGGTGACCTGACAAGGTATCTGGCAGGCGATAGGCAAAACATTGAAACAATGATCAAGGAAATAGAAGAGGAGAACGCAATGCAGAAGAAACGAAGGGGTCGTGAGAAGAAAAAGAAAGACCTGATTGCGGGGCTGGGTGAATATTAACTTGACAAAATTAACTATATTCCTCCGTTTTTGCATCAGCTAAGGGGTAACAGTGATAACAAGAGAAATTCGAGAATATTTAACCAAAAAAGAACGCCAGAGCTTTGATGCAGTAAAACTTTGTCAGGATTTCACTGATTTTGTCAGCTACCGTGATGAAACAAACGCCGATGCAATGATGGATGTTGGGATCAGATGTTGGAAGGAAAGGCTTGAACACGGTGTGTTTGGTAATATTCAATCTGAGCAGGCATGGGTGAATGTTACCTGGGAAAAAATAGATAAGAAAATCTCACGATTACTCGCAACAAGGGTAGATGTTACCTTAGAGAACAGGCTTAAACGATTTATAGTTGCTCAGGATATTTTAGAAAAAAATGTTAATTTCGCTATAGAATTTTTTGATATGCTTAGAAGTTGTGACTACAGCGTGATGCACAAAGCATTTCTCGGCTTCGGAGTTGTTAAATATGAGTGGGATAAGTATGAGGAAAGAGATGGCTGGAAAACTGGTATCCCAAAGGTAAGAACCGTTGACCCACGTTGTTTTTTACTGCCTCCCAATTGCTCTGATAAATATTTAAAAGACGCTGATAAATTCTTTGAGATTAAGACTTATGAAAAAACCAAATTCTTTGAAAAGCTACGATCAGGGGCTATTCCGATAAAGGGAGATGTAGAAAAAGTTATTAAAATGATTGAATCTGGAAAGTCTTATTTGCGAGGCGTAGCAAGAAAGGGCTGGACTTATAATACCAGCACAAATTACGTAGAGGTTGTTATTTGCCAGTATTTAAGACCACATTATACCAAAACCAGAAAATTAGAGTCTGTATTTAATGATGGTGTAAGTTATGATGTGCTTGATAGTGATCTTAGAAAAGAAGTTGGTGAAGAGAAGATGTCAAAGGTTGAGGATTTTGATGACAGGGAGTCCCTTCCAGAGGGGATGGCTGTCACTAAACCTGAGATGATTAGATATAATGCCTGGTATGAAACCATTTTATTGCCGTCGTATGATACCGAAATATCTCCCCCTCGGTGTATTGGTGATAAATCAACTTATTGCTTAATGCCTGGGGTTCCTAACCCCGACAGCAGCTATCCGATCAGTGATGCCTTCCGTCAGGCGGAATCTCAACATATATTAAATTCTACTTTATCCATGCACTTAGTTGCTGCATTGAGAAAACTGAAATCATTACCCTATGTAGTTAAAAGCGGTATAGATAACTGGGTAGATTTTAAAGATGGTTACCCCGATGAAGATACGGTGGTTGTAATTAATAAAGAATTTATTGAGACTCCTGGAAAACTTGAGAAGCCGGTTGGTTTTATAACCCCTCCGGGTTCAAGTCCGGATCTGCAAAACATTATCGGACTACTGGAGTCATGGATTGCCGAAAGTACCTCTTCTACCCCGATTCAGGATGGATTTGCGCAGGGTAGCCACCAGTCGGGCAGGGCTCTTAATATATTAACTGCTAATAATATCAATAGTTCTAAATCAGACTTTAACCCTTATTTATTTTTATTAACTAACTTATTTACATTAGCCAAGGACTCTATTGCTGAATATAAAAATTATGTATATTTAGAAGAATATTTTGGTGTAGAATTTCTGGTAAACGAAACATTGGATACGAGCATGATAGCAGCAGCACCAAATTGTTATGTAAAGATTGTGGATGAGGCTGGAAATGAAGAATTGAAAGCACAGAGAGCAGAGAAATATGAAAGATTATTAGATAAAGGATATGTACCAATTGAGATTGCTCTTCAAAAAATGGATTTAGATGACCCGGAAAAGGTTCTTGATTTAAAAAGCAAGCAAGATCGGGTTTATGCCTTAGCAAAAGAGCTTGAGGATAGACCTGATTTATTTGATAAATTATATGAGATGGTGCAAAATGAACTTGCCCGTGAAAATAATGAAAAAACTCTCACTGCGTAAGCACAGAGAATATAAAAAAGCGAGCCTCACTGCAACGCAAAGGCTACGGAGGATTTATGTTTAACTACGTACCCAAAAATCACTTGATGGACAAGGTGGAAGACGGAGCTCCCGGCGGAGGCGAAGAAAAAAAGCCCGTTGAGCTTGAAGTAAACCACGAAGGTAAGGACTATAAGGTTCTTGTCAGTCCACCTAAACCAGGAGAGAAAGTAGCTCCAGCACAGTTTGTGGATGGAGAACCAGAAGAAGCGCTGAAAAACCCTGATTTTTACACCAAGTTTAACAAATCGCTTTACAACACTATTGTCAAAACCCAGGACGAAGCACGTAAGACAAATGAGCAAAAGAAGATTGACCGGGAAAAGGCTGAAAAGCCACCAGTTGACGAAGGTAATAAAGCTATTATGGATAGCATTGAAAAGATGAACCTCAGACTCGATGCACTTGCTGGAGGAAATCGACCACCCGTCGATAAACAACCAGAAAAGAAGAGTACGAAGGATTATCTTATCGAATCTGCCGGAGTCAAGACCTGGGACGAGTATCTTGCCTTAGAAGATGAGGAAAAGTCTCTTGCTCAGATGAATGCGACCTCCGCAATGGCGGAATCACGGGTGGACGCTAAACTGTCAAAATACTCTCAAAATGAGCAAAAAATCACACTGGAACGAAAGGCAGCAGAAAAAGCTATTGTCCAGGGTTACACCTATGACGAAATTAAGCTTTTTGCCTCTGACCTCGGTGTTGATCAAGTGAATGAGAAGATTGTTGATGTCTTTTTAAAGACCAGCAATTCTAATATCGATAAAGGCCAGGCAGCCAGAAAGGCAAAAGAAGATCGGGATAAAGTCACTGTTATTCGAGACGGCATCGATCAGTTTGATATGGATGGTGATCTCGGATTTGTTTTCAAATCTGAAGGTGATAAGAACAAAGCTCTCTCTAAGGAAATTTATGACCTTGAGACGAAAGAGAAGAGTTCTCAAACCATCGACTTATTCCGTGGAGCGAAGTCTAAAAAGAAATAAGCTAATTTATTAGCCTCCGCTGGTTGTCGCAAATAAATAGGAGATAGAATATGTCTGGTGGAGATTATTTACCAGGTGGGTTTGGGACGGTATCGTCTTTTAACTCTAATATACTGGACTCTTTTTGGGATGAGTATTGTGACGACTTGTTCCTAAAAGAACCCTCCCTGACAGGTCTGCTTGTTATGCTTGGAAATGTTCAATCCCATGCAGAAACAGATGACTATAAATTTAACTGGACTTCCTTCAAGGAACGTCCTCGATATGTAACCATCACCGCAAATACCGCAGCCGTGGAAGGGGCAGCATCTACATTCACCGTAAGCTCTGATGATTACCTCAAGCTGTCAAAATCAAATGTGTTGTATGATCTGACTTCTGGTGAGAACTTTTATATCTATACAACTTACGCATCAGATGGTTCTCCCCTTACTGATTATCAGTTCACTGCATACAAAATCAACCCGGATTCAACCTCCACATCGGAAGTAGTAGTCAGTGCCCATGTAGGTCATAAGCTGTATGTAGATGCAACTTCCATTAAAGACGGATGGGGTGATATTGCTAACGTAGCTCATTATATTTCCAGCAAACAGGATGAGAATTTCTATAACTATGTTATGGATTTCACTGAATACACCAAGGTATCCGAATCTGCTGCTAATGTGAAACGGCGTATCATGGGAAACAAGCGCAAGGTAGAAATTGCCCGTGCCATGAAGCGTGTCCGTGAAAGAATGGAAATTTCCTTCTTCCGTGGTGCTGGTGGTAGTTTAAATACTATCGGTTCAGACAGTATCCCATTCACAAAAGGCATCAAGAATTTTGCAATTAACTCGGAATCGGGTTATTACAATACATTTTCCTGGAATGACTGGAAAGAGTTTTATGGTAAGAAAGTAAGGCTCTGGAATGATAATGGTCTCACCTATATCTTCTGCAACCAGGCATTCAGAGCATTAGTTGACAAGTGGGCTCAGGAAGAAAGTGAACTACATTTCAGCAGTGAAGGCGGAGCAGACATGACGTTTGGATATTCTATTGGTACTCTGAGATCATCTTTAGGTACTTCCAGACTGATCGAAACCCCCATCCTGACCCATGCCTACGACATCACAGAAAACAGAGCAATTGCTTATGTGCTGGATGTTGATAGTTTAAAAATCCGCTTCTGGGCTGGAAAGGAAGATCGTTTTAGCCTACAGACCATGCTCGATCCAGATGGTCGTGAAGATCGTGAACACAGACGTTACTATACTGATGAAGTAAGCGCTAAGTGCGGTATCCAGGTCGGCGAACCTGCCCGTCACAGTTTACTTGAACTGTTACCATAAGGAGCAAATTATGCGTAAAAACATATTCTCTATCTTACTCATACTCCTGATGCTCGTCTCCTATGCTGGTCTTAATGCTACCGTCCTTATTGCCGATGTTGCTGAAATGGGGGCATGGTCAATATCCACATCTTCGGTTGATAATCAGGATTGGCTTGTAGCCACAAGCTATTATACTGTCGATACCAGTGCAGCCGCCACCGACAGTATTCTTAGGCTTTATACCCCGGCTTTGGCTGCTAAATTTAATTGGAATGCTCCAATTGAAGTGATAGTAAACGAATCGGCAGCAACAATTAATACCATTGCCTCTGCAACGTACTTATACCAAGGGTGGGCTGAAACTTTCGCCGTAACCGTTGATACACTGGGAGCGGCAACAATAACCGCCGGATATGAGCATGGAATAATTCTCGATGATTGTAAGGCGGCAGCCCAAACAGTGTATTTATATGGATCACAATACCGTGTAGCTGATACGGCTTATGGGACATACCACATAGCTCCAATGCCTGAAATTGCCTTTAGTATTGAATCTGCTACAGGCAGATTTATAGATGGTCAGGTTATAAGAATAAGGGTTGTTCAATTGCTGAACTTGAACTTACCCGGTGTCTGGCATCCTTAAAAGCTGAATAAAATATAGGGGGCGGGAAACTGCCCCCGCAAATAAAGGAGAAATATATGGCTGAAGCTAAAAAGCCAGTAAAAGAAGCCGAACCTAACGATGCTTTAGCAAAGCAGGTAGCTCAATTATCTGAGATGATGCCTGAGCTAATCAAGCGTGTTGAGGTAGCCGAGAAGGCGAAGGACGAGGCAGAGGCAAAGGTCAAGGTGCTGGAAAAGGCAGGGAGCACGCCTACCCCGAACAACATCTATGACGATCCCAAATTTTACGAAAAAGATGATGTGAAAAAAATCTATGTTCTCCGTCTTTTGAATAACATGAAATGGTCATCCCTTCGTGGTGTTCACAAGGAAATATCTAAGATAGATAATCTTGGACGGAATATGTATAAACCATCTATTTCGTATCAGTTTGACGGTAATTGCAGAATGGAAGCCACCGAAAGAGCCCGGTACGACCTTGAGCCCTTTATTAATGACGGTCTGGTAAAAGTCTATGAATCTGGTGAGTTTGAGGACGAAATCGACTATCAGTTAATGGACAAAATAACCATCTTGAAGGAGTTCAAGCGGTATAAAAAGAAAACCGTGAACAAAGTTCCTGTGGAAGATTATACCGTTGAAGAATTGCGTTTCTTCTACAGGGAAATGCTCATTAAAATGCTTACCCCGAAAGGATAAGTAATATGACAAAGTTAGAACTGCTGACAAGCATATCAAAATTGGGTCACGCTGATCCGCTTGCTGATCATAAGACCGAGATCATAGAAATTCTCGGTGATGCAATGTTGTCACTACAAAGTCAATTCAGGCTATCAGCGTATCCGAGAATGGTTAGTATTCAGCCCCATACAATAACTGATAATCAGGTTGTTATACCAACGACTATCATCGAATTTGAGGGCATCAACAGCATTACAAGTAGTATTGACACAAGAATCCCTTATCTATTTCAAGAAGTTGATATTGATAAGTGGAAAAGGCTTGGATATTATGCTGATGAAACCCCATCAGATAACATAGTTTACTATTTTGTCAGTAGTTCTAACATATTATTTCACCCCTCGGTAACCGTAAGTGGTCTCACTATAGAGATTACCTATATTATAAACCCTAAAGTCAGTGATATAGCCGACGGTGAGGAGCTCATAAACCGCAATTTCTTTACGAGATCATTTATAGCAGCAGCAAAAGCACTAACTGTTCAGAATGTTCTTAACTGGATGGAGGGTATGCAAAAATGACTACCTGGGAAAATATTAAAAAGAGAATAGCGAGTGCAGCCGATGATCCCGCAATGGTCAAATATGGCGGAAAGATGAAGCCTGCTTTTCTGGCAGCTTTCCGTGATTATCTCATAAGTGCTGGTGACGATGAATTAGAGCAGGAAGAACTCGACTATAAACTTCCAACAACCAAATTCTCTTCATATCAAGTCCCAGCCTGCTTCAAAATAATTGATGTAAAATGCTTTGATAATAAATTCAAATTAATCAAGTCAACAAGAGCCGAGATCAGTAAAGCAACGAACAATACCGTTCTTGCTCCTTCGGTGAACGAGGTAAAGTATGTCATTAGAAATACTACAATAGATTTTCTTTCAGGCTTTGAGAGTAAGTCAACGATCAATAAAGTGACAATAATCTACATACCGGACTTTGACTTTACGAATGGCACAAATTTAACTGAGTTCGCAATCGGTTCAATAATATTTAACACGGTAAAAAACCTGGCAGGTATATATGAATCCCCAAACATTAATAAACAGAATTGAAGCGAATTTAAATGATTTGATCGGTGAAAACCTGATGCTGGATAGTGTTAATCAGGCTATCTCGACAATTAATGCTTTAATTGAGCCTCTCGATTCCTTTATAGATATTGTATTCTCAGCCGGCACTACCAATATTCCATCAGCCGACACTACTATTCCTTCTGCTGACACCAGAATACCTTCTGAAACAGGGCAGTTTTCTACCGATGTCGAGTACGATACAGGTAAAAATTTATTAAAGATAATTGATACCCGGATTACAAAAATACTTACTGTATCAAAAGAAAATCTCGAATTAATAATGACTACAGTGGAGAAGGCAAAACATATATATTCCGAAAATGCCGTAGCTGTAGTTGGCTTAGAAATCTATTTCGCTGAAAGTCTCGTTGGTATTGAAGCTGATTTCCAAATGAAATGTAAGGTTGCGTTTCCTTCGATAACGGATATCAGTAAAGATTATGATATACCGGCTTTTTTTGATGATTTAATATATAATTTAGTGATCATGAATTTATCAAATAATGAAAAACAGAAAAAGGATGCTGAGTCGTTTATAGTGGCACAGCTTAAAGTTGTAGGGCTAAAAATGAACCAATGGAGTGAATTATGAAAAAGATAATTATCTTTGCGATACTGATGTTTTGTGTATTACTGAGTGCTACGGACTGGTACAACACAGCATATAGCTCATGGACGTATAAGCTGATGATAGTTGAGGATGTAACCACAAGCGGGCTTACCGCTACCTGGATGGATTTTGTGATGCTTAAGGATGCCACAGCGACCCCTGTAAGGATAAAGAACACTGCCTTTGGGCTAACAACCACTAACAGGCTATATTTATATGACAACAACTATATCTATGCTTCTGGAGCAAATACCCTTAATCTTACAGGTGGCGCAACTATTCGCCTTGATTATACCGATTTGGAACTTAGTACCGAAGTAACCGTTAATAGTGACGGTGATTTAGCGACCTCCGGGGATATTGAGTGTGTTGATCTGGCTTCCTCTGGAGCAGCTACCTTTACCGGAGCAGGGACGGGGGTTGCTGTAACGAATAATCAAACAATAGGTGGGACATTACAGGTATCGGGTGTTTCTGCATTTCAGGGAGCGATTACCGGATCTGCTGGATATTTAGGATCAGTGGGATCAGCAGGAAGCAGGAGTGCTGGATATTTCTCTACAGCAACGGCAAATGACGCTGTAACTCTGACCGGAGCCGGAACCGCTTTAGATGTAGATAATAATGTTAATATTGATGGCACGATTGTTGTTGATTTAACCTCACTTCTTTCTGGAGTAGTGACTGCACCCGCTGGCGTGGTGGCTGACTTAACCGGGGACGTAGCTGGTAATATCACCGGAACTACATTTACCGATAGCGGATCAGGGGGAGTTGCCGTTGACGGGGTTTTGCTCATAGACGGAGATATTGATCTTGATATTGGTGATAAGCTAATATTGGATACAGATGATGATTCTTATCTTTATGCGAGTGCTGATGACATAATAGATATTTGGGCGAGTAACGGCAAGGTTGCCACGGTTTCTGCCCAAAAACTATCATTAAATACAAGTTGTGTATTACTTGCCGATGATATTACTGAATTTACCGGCGATAATGGAACTACTATAGAGGGTATAACAATAGAGAAAAAAGCAAGCATTATTAGCCTTCAGCCTTCTTCCGGTTTATATGTTGCTATTAAAGATAATGATGTCGATGGCGGATCTTCACACTCCTTTGCGTCTGCCAATGATCTATTCGTAGAAGGGAAACTTGAGGTTGATGAACTTGTTTATTTCGATGGAGGTGTATCCGTAACGTCAGGGCAGACATTGACTGTTTATGATGTAGATTTAGGAGGTGCAACCCCCGTATTGGAGGCGATGGCTGTAGATGGTGCAACGGGTAATCCCCTCAGTGTAAAGGGAGGTAACGCAACAACTACTGGTGGTGATCTAAATTTGGACGGTGGAAAAGCTACAAACGACGGAGATGTTGTTGTAGGTGAAAATTATGGAAACTTGGAAGTACAGAGTTTAATAACCTTCCCAACATATAAGGAATTAACTTGCGACGGAGGTGAAATAGCTGACGATATAACTAAGATAGTATCTTATATTACTGCCACCGCAGCCGACACAATAAACGTTGCGGACGGGGTTGAGGGGCAGATAAAATCCTATGTTATGCTGGTAAATGCTTCTGCTTTTAGCATTACAATAGCCCCGGCAAGTTCTGGATTTGGATCTGCTCTAATTTTAAATGATATGGACGAAGCAGCAACAATAATATTCCACGGCACAAAGTGGTATGTAAAGTCCAAAAACAACTAATATGGATATATTAGGATTTCCCAAAGGTGAAATTTCTGGAGTTAATGATAAGATAATTCCAGAAGGCGGAGCATCGCTTCTGCGCAACTTAGAACCCCAGGGGAATACACTTCAAAAGAGATACGGAGAGGATCAGGAGAGTAACCTTACCCTTGCTTTCGCAATGGACGAGGATAAAATACCCTCTGGCGTGTGGAAGTGGAAACCAGCAGTTAATACAGCGAAATACGGAGATACACTATATCTGGTATTTTATGAAACCGAGCAGGAATTTCAGCTATTTTATAACAATACCACCCAAAACACCGAGGTCACTAAACCCTTAAACGCTACACTGTCAATTGATGATCTCACTGTATTTTTGTCACCGAATAGTATTATAATAACCGATGGCACATCTAAGGGATACCAAGTCAGAATAGATGTATATGGTAAGCTCAAGCAGGGAAGTATGGGCTTAGAATCTCCGAGCACTGCACCCGTACTCTCTGACCCGGTATTTACCGATCTCGATGATCAGGATTATTTCGGTAGTCCGGGTATATTAAGAACAGCAATTACCTATGTTGATAAAAATGGGATCGAAAGCAACCCCTCTCCAATATCAAACGCTTTATTGTGTCAGAAATTCAAATATGATGAAGGCGAGCAGGTCAACCAGATACTATCCTTAAATGTATATATTTACATTGATGAAGAGCTTGAGGAAACGCTTGATCATATTAATATTTATACTCAATTAATCCTATATACAGAAGGGGAAGATACCGGGACTTTTATCTATGCTGCCGAACAGTTCATTGTAGCTGGTGATAATGAGTTCTTCTTAAAAAATTCCGGCTTTTCCAATGATATAATGTCTTACGAAAATGACGTGGCTCAGATTGCAGCCAAGGCTGTAACTGCCGAGGGGATTACAGTTCTCTCTTCACCTGAAAGATCAGTAAACCCGAAAGAAGATTTTAAGTATTTACAGAAGATCACTTTGATAAATAACAACCCGCAAAGTTTTGTGGATAAACTTGTCAGAATAAGGCTTTATTATGAAAATTATGAAAGTGCTCCGAGTAACCAAAGGATAACAAACTTCAACCCTACCGAATACAGGTTAAGTGATCTCAGATATATCAGGCTTTATGATACGCAACTCAAGACACCCTTAGTCACAAAAGCGACCGTATTTGCCGATAATTATATAGAGGTTCTGGTATTAGTGACAATGCTCTCCGGTCAAAATAAAGATATTTATTTAGCTTTTACCCCAGGTGCATTTAGGGTTGAAATGCCCGGATATGCAATTGACAAATTGGGTGGTTATTGGAATGATAATGATAACTTTTATTCACCAGCATTTAAAAACATAGAAGTTTATGACGCTGGAACGAAAATTGCTTATGCAAATGACGACACATCGGATGGTGAAGTTAATTTGGCTGACGAAAACCTATCCGTGGAAAAGGGAGACGAGCCAAATTGGACTCCGCCATTTTATGCACCATATACTAAGTATTTAGATATTGGATACATTCCTGGTGGCGAACCCAAGATGAATAAAGTAGAATTAGACATTGGTGGATTATCACCCAAAAGTTTTTTTGTTTCAGCAAGGTTCAGCATTAAGCTCTATCAGACAAGCACTTCTAATTATGATGCAACCCTGTATCGTATTTTTATGCCTCAAAGAAATCAAGAGACAAAGGAAGAATTAATTTTAGCTTATGATTGGAATACCGATGAGATAGCGTTTTTTCTTGTTACCACCGATGCCACTCTCGGATTTGACACGGTTGAAATAGATTTACTTAGCTTAGGGGACGACTCATGGACGCCTACGATTTGGAAATTCAGCATTGCTGATTACAAGCGAGTCGTTGGCGGAGATGAATATTTGGAATTTTACTTTGTGTGGACGGCAAAAGAAAAAAGCGAAGATGACTGGACATCCCACATGCTTTTTGTGCCGATTAACTCAAGCTCTCCGCAAACAAATTTTTATGGAAGAAGGTTGGCTCAGGATATATATCCCACCATTGGGACGATTTCATTTGGTGGGGATAATGATGATACGGTTATATCTCAGATAATATTCAGACAGAACTTATATCCTGACAAATATGTTGATGATTATGCTATTGACAGTATGATCAACGCAGCAAACTATATGCCTATTTATAGGAGCGAGTTTATTGGCAGGCGATGGATAGAGGGCGATGGATATGAGGAAAAGAATGAGAATGTATTGATCGGGCAGCAAAGGGATACCGCTTCTGCTTATGCTAATGTGAATAACAATTTGTTCTGGAGCGAAAAATATGGTTTGAATTTTCCAGACCAGAACGTCCATCGCATTCCCGGAGCAAATACAGTAAATGTTCCAGTAAGAAGTTTTTTCAATAATCAATACGTAACTACAGTGCTTTGTTTTACGAGTGACACGATAAGTAGATTAATATTTAACG
>Ga0307928_10000563_pt1 | contig 27888 bp, 28 predicted proteins | sample AceLakmetagen232_FD_201815 | JGI IMG/M metagenome (GOLD analysis project Ga0307928, IMG submission 201815) | Saline water microbial communities from Ace Lake, Antarctica - #232 | ecosystem: Environmental > Aquatic > Non-marine Saline and Alkaline > Saline | place: Antarctica: Ace Lake... | reverse complement strand
CTAAAATAGATAGTTTAGCTATCAATATCGGCAATGTTCACGGCACATTTAGCAAACCAATTAGATTAAATATTGACTTATTAAAAGAAATCAATAAAAATATATCTGTGTTCTTAGTTCTCCATGGTGGTTCAGGCACAAAAGAGGCGGATATAAAAAAAGCCATTAAAAATGGCATTGTTAAAATCAATATTAATACAGAACTAAGGCAGGTTTGGAAAAAATCTTTATTAAAATCCCTTAAAAAAGAAACTGTGAAACCATACAAGATTCTTTTACCAGTTATTGAGGCAATAGAAGAAAAAACGAAAGAGAAAATTAAGTTGTTTTTATGAGAATTATTATAAAACTAATGCTTATTGTTATAGTATTTATAACAATCATCTTGCTTGCTACAGATATCTTATTCACCAAAATAAACACGGGAACCAAAGAATGTAACCAAGATCAAGATTGTATGATTTATGGAGAATTAGGAGATTGTAACTGTGGTTGCTACAATGTAGATAATCCTCCCGCGTGGCGTACGCCTGTTATCTTTGGGTTTATATACCAATGTCGCTTTCAAGTGCCCTCTGTGTGTGAATGCAAAGAAGGAACCTGTATAGAAAAATATGAATAAAAAAACGATTTTAACAGGAGATAGACCTACCGGGCGTTTGCACTTGGGTCATTTTGTTGGCTCTTTGAAAAATAGAGTTGCTCTTCAAGACGAATACGACTGCTATTTTATTCTTGCTGACTATCAGGTTTTAACGGATCAATTATTAAAATCAAAGGAAATAGAAAATAACATTAAGGAAATTGTTTTAGATTATCTTTCTGTGGGCATTGACCCGAATAAAGCAACTATCTTTGTAGAATCTCAAATACCTGAAATTTCTCAATTAGGTTTAATCTTTTCAATGCTTACCACTTTAGCTCGAGTCAAAAGAAATCCAACGATTAAGGAACAAATCAAAAGTATGGGCATTAAGCGAGCGAGCTTGGGCTATGTCAGCTGGCCAGTTAGTCAGGCAGCTGATATATCAATCGTGCGAGCAGACGCTGTGCCAGTAGGCAAGGATCAACTGCCTCACATTGAATTGACAAGAGAAATTACTTCAAGTTTTAATCGTTTGTTTGGAAGCGTCTTCCCAATTCCTAAAGCAATTTTGGGTGAAGTTCCGACATTGCCGGGATTAGATGGTCAAAAAATGAGCAAATCAAGAAATAATGCTATTTTTCTTTCTGATTCTCCAAAGATAGTGGAAGAAAAATTGATGAAAGCGATAACTGATCCTCAAAAAATTCATTTGAATGACAAGGGGCATCCAGAAATTTGCAATATCTATAAATATTATGAAGCCTTTTTTCCGAAGAAAGCAGAAGAGATTAAACCATTGTGCAAAGCGGGAAAAATTGGATGCGTTGAATGCAAAAAACAATTAGCCAAAATGCTTAATGAATTTTTAGATCCAATTAGAGAAAAAAGAGCTGAATTTGCCAAGCAACCGAAATTAATTAAAGAAATTTTAGAGCAGGGGAGAGTAAAAACCGAAAAAAAAGCCAAAGAAACTATGACTCTTGTCAAAGACGTAATGGGGATGGATTATCGTTTTTAATTGTCCAAGGTTTATCCTTGGATAACTTTATTTAATTTCTATCTTTTTTACAAACATTAACTTGCTCATTAAAGGCAAGTATTTTTTTATTTTGGTTTTATTTTTTGTTATAACGGAAACCTTGTCAATTTCGGCTTTCATTGAGAGTTGGTGCTCTGATTTGTATTTTCTAATTTGAGCAATGGCGTCAATCACTAATTCAAAATCGTTAGCAATTTTAGAAAAATAAAACCTTTTTTCTAATTTTGGTAATTTTGTAAGATGAATACTCTTTGTTTTCTCAGTTTTTCTAAAATAATCCTGATAAACATTTTCTGTGATAAACGGAACAATCGGCGCATAAAGTTTAAGAGAGCTGAGGACAATGTTGTAAAGAGTAAATTGAGCTGCTCGTTTTGTTTCATTAGAGCCGTCATCATAAAGTCGTGATTTAACAATCTCTAAGTAATAGTCACAAAGATTTTTCCAAAAGAAGTTATCTATTATTTCTTTAGCTCGAGAATATTCGTACTTATCCATTTTCTTAGTATATTGTTCTATCGTTTTATAAAGTTTAGTCAAGATCCATTTGTCTTCATCTTCAAGATATTTTATATCAATAGAACGCGGAGAATAATTTTTAACATGTATTAAAGCAAATTTAGAAGCATTCCAAATTTTTGTGACTGTTCTTTTTCCTATTTTTATCTCGTCTTCGCTATACCGTAGGTCCTCGCCCAAAGCAGATTGGGCAGACCAAAAACGCATTGCATCTGTTCCGTATTTCTCTATTATTTCCTGTGGTTTCACAATATTCCCTTTTGATTTAGACATTTTTTTCCCTTCTGGGTCTAAGACAAATCCTGAAATAACCACATCTTTCCATGGAAGCTTTTTAAAATGCAAATAAGAACGAGCTAAGGTATAAAAAAGCCAAAAGTTTATAATATCATGGGCCTGGGGACGCAAAGACATAGGAAACATTTTGTCCCGCATCTTTTTATTTTTAATTGAAGATAAAGCAATTTGAGGTGTTAGTGAGCTAGTCACCCAAGTATCAAAAACATCTTTTTCGGGAATATATCTATTGCTTCCACACTTACATTTCTTTCTCGGCCTTGAATGAATAGGGTCAATCGGCAAGTCCTTTATATCTGGCAAAGCTATTTGACCGCATTTTTCGCAATACCAAACAGGAATAGGCGTTCCAAAATATCTTTGTCTAGAAATGCACCAATCCCAACCAAGCCCCTTAATCCAGTTATCTAAACGAACCTTCATATACTGGGGATGCCAATTAAGCTTGGCGGATTGTTTAAGAAACTGGTCTTTGAGGTCTAAATATTTAATAAACCATTGCTGGGTTGGTAAAATTTCAATTTCTGTTCCACATCTTTCGTGAACATTAACAATGTGAGTTATTCTCTTTTGACCTTTCAAAAGATTCTTTTCTTTAAGTTTTTCTACAATTTTTCTCTGGGCAATCTTAGTGGGTAGTCCGGCGAATTCCTTCGCTAATTTATTCATTTTTCCATCTTTTCCAATAGAGATTTTAATGGGTAAGTTGTGTTTAAAAAACCATTCCATATCAGTTGTATCGCCAAAGGTGCAACACATTACAATTCCTGTGCCTTTTTCTTTATCGACCTTATTGTCAGAAAGAATTTTTACTTTTTGATTAAAAAGTGGAACAATAGCAATTTTTCCAATTAAATCTTTGTATCTTTCATCTTTTGGATGAACAAAAATTGCTACACAGCTTGGCAAAAGTTCTGGTCTAGTAGTGGCAATAATTATTTTCTTGCCATTTTCAAGTTTAAATTCAATTTCGTTAAAAAATGCTGTTATTTCCTTGTCTTCCATTTCTGCTTGAGCAATAGCTGTTTGACATTCTGGACACCAAAGAATAGGGGAGTTTTTTTGATAAACTCTACCTTGCTTATATAATTCTATAAAATATTGTTGGCTTATCTTTTGTGATTCTGTACTAATAGTTGAATAAATATGAGAGAAATCACAAGACATGCCAATCTTTTGCCAATCAGCAATAAAATCAGAAGTTAATTTTTTAAGAGTATTTTGGCACAATTTAATAAAATCTTTTCTTTCAAAATTAAAAAAACGAACATTATTGACCTTTTCAACTAATTTAGCAGTTGCTAATCCATTGTTATCAATTCCGAAAGGGTAAAAAACATTTTTGCCTTTCATTCTTTGATATCTGGCAATAATATCTTCGTGAGTATAGGAAAAGGCATGACCTAAATGCATCTTTCCGCTAAAAGTGGGCGGGGGAGTATCAATAGAAAAAAACTCACCTGACTTTTTAGGGTCAAATTTAAAGATATTTTCTTTTTCCCAGAATTTTTGCCACTTTATTTCTTGTTTTTTAAAATCGTATTGTTTTTTCATTCTTTTATTGTAGCAGAAACAAAAATTTTCTCAAATAAATTAATCAAACTTTGATTTTTAATTGAAAATTATGTATAGTGTAAGAAGTAATTTATCTAAAACTGTCTAAAGATCATCACGGCTTTAGCTCTGGGGATCTATAAACAAATTATTATGTCTAGAACTATCATAGGAGAAACAATTAAAAATATAGGAGAGAAGGTAAAAGTTGCTGGCTGGGTGGATAGCTATAGATCACATGGAAAAATAATTTTTATTGATTTAAGAGATAAAAGTGGCACCTTGCAAGTTGTTTTTTCATCTGATTTATTAGAGCAGGCAAAAGAATTAAGGCCTGAATGGGTTATAGAGATTAGCGGTGTTATAAACAAAAGGCCAGAGAATATGGTCAATGAAAATTTGTTAACAGGTGGCGTTGAAATGGTTGCTCAAGAATTAAAAATTTTCTCTAAGGCAGAAACTCTGCCCTTCCCCGTTGATGGTGATGGTTATGATATTAAAGAAGAAAAGCGCTTAAAATATAGATATTTGGATTTACGAAGGAAACGATTAAAGGATAATCTCATTCTTAGACAAAAAACAACAAGTTTTGTTAGAAATTTTTTAAGTAAAAAAGATTTTATAGAAATAGAAACTCCCGTTTTAACCAAGTCTACGCCTGAGGGCGCCCGGGATTTTTTAGTTCCTTCTCGCCTCCAGCTAGGTAAATTTTATGCCCTTCCTCAGAGTCCTCAACAGTATAAGCAATTATTAATGATTGCTGGATTTGAAAAATATTTTCAATTTCCACATGTTTTTAGAGACGAAGATCTGAGAGCAGATAGATTATTTGAACATACTCAGCTTGATATAGAAATGAGTTTTGTTGAGCAAGAGGATATCCTTGCCTTAATAGAAGAACTGATGATCGAATTGGTAGAGAAAGTATTCAATAAAAAAATTCAAGAAAAACCATTTCCTCGATTAAACTATGAAGATGTAATGAAAAAATATGGTAATGACCGGCCAGACATTCGTAAAGATAAAAAATCAAACGATTTAGCGTTCTGCTGGGTCGTCAATTTCCCAATGTTTGAGATTTTGGAAGACGGCTCTATTGATGCTGTACACCATCCTTTTACCGCTCTTCAAGATAAAGATTTTGATAAATTCCAAAAAACGAGTATTAAAGATTTAACATCAACAGAAGGCAAAAAAGAGCTTCTATCATTTAAGGCAAAGCAATACGATTTAGTACTTAACGGATCAGAGGTAATGGGTGGATCAATTAGAACTCATCAACCAGAAATCTTGAAAAAAACTTTTGAAATTTTAGGTAATTCTTCTGAGATGGTAGATAAAAAATTTGGCCACATACTTAAAGCATTCCAATATGGAGTTCCTCCACACGGAGGAATTGCCGCAGGATTGGATAGATTGCTGCAAACAATCTTAAATGAAAGAAGTATTAGAGAAACAGTCGCTTTCCCCACAACTACTTCTGGGATTACTTCGGTGATGGATGCCCCTTCTGATGTTTCCGAAAAACAGCTTAAAGAATTGGGATTGAAAATATTCAAAAAAGAATGAAACTGGAAACCTGGAAACCAAAAACTAATTTTAAGTTTAATTTTGAAAATGCTAAATATATTCTAGCTTTTTTAGTTTTAATTTTTGTTATTTTTGGAGGAGTTAAGTTTGGCAAAATAACAAACGAATATGTTTATTGGAAAGATACAGAAGATCTCTACACTGCTGCACTAGTCAACGCTCCTATTGATTATTCATACATGAAACCGTTTCGTAACTGGGAAATAGAAGGATTAGACGACATAGAGGCTGGAGCAGCTATAGCCTTAGTAGTAAAAACATATGAGCAAAAAGGAGAAAAAAGTCGCGTAGTTTTTGAAAAAAATAGTTCAAAAATACTACATATCGCTAGTTTAACAAAGCTTCTAACTGCTTATATTTCTCTTAAAAATTATGATTTGGAACAAAAGACTACTATTACTAAAGAAGTGGTTGACACGGAAGAAAGTAAAGGGCAATTCAGAATCGGAGAAGAATTTACAGTAGAAGAATTACTTCATTCGATGTTAATAGAATCAAGTAACGATGCTGCTAAGGCGATAGCAGACATTATGGGAGAAAAACAATTTGTTCGATTGATGAACTCTCAAGTAAAAAAAATGGGACTGGAAAATACTCATTTTATTGACCCGATTGGTTTAGATCCCGACTTTCCTAATCAAGGATATAATTATTCCACTGTTCACGATTTAGCCAAAATGGCTGAATATATGCTTAGAGAATCGGAAAAAGATTTAAAGATTGCTAAACTATTTGAAATAATTAAAAAGCCAGAATACACAGTATCCCTTTCCAATGGACATAGTCATCATCAAGCAATAACTACAGATAAATTACTTAACGAATTTCCCGATATGATTGGGGCAAAAACCGGACAAACACCCATAGCTGGACAATGTCTACTTGTGATTATGCCCAAGCTGAAAAGCAATGGCTATGTAATAACTATTATTTTAAATTCTAATGATCGTTTTGGAGAAATGAGGAAAATTATTAACTGGCTAAATCAAGCGTTTATATGGTAGAAGGCCTTCTTCAACATCTTCAAGAAACAGAACTAACTTTCAGCGTCATTAAAATTCTTGTTTTAGGCGCTATTTCTTTTATCACAGCTATTTTATTCACGCCTTTATTAACTCATTTCTTATATAAACATAAACTCTGGAAAAAGACTGTTAGAGGAAAATCGATTGACGGAAAAGGAATGCCAGTGTTTCAAAAATTCCACGGCGAAGAAGAGATTAAAACCCCACGCCTTGGGGGGCTTTTGATTTGGACTATCCCTTCTATCTTAGCAATTATTTTCTTTTTGCTTACCGAATTTGACGGAACAATTCTTCAAAAATTAAATTTCTTAAGCCGCTCTCAAACCTGGCTCCCTTTATTTGGCATGGTAGCTGCCTCTATTGTTGGGCTTGTTGATGATTTGCTTCAAGTGAGAAATAAGGGCCACTATATCGGCGGAGGATTAAGCTTAAAATATCGTTTAATCTCTATCTTTCTAATCGGGTTAATAGGCGGCTGGTGGTTTTACTCAAAATTAGGTTGGACGAGTTTGCATATTCCAGGAAATGGAGACCTGGTAATTGGCGCCTGGTATATTCCTTTCTTTATCTTTGTAATGATGGCTGTTTATGCGGGTGGGGTAATTGACGGATTAGACGGATTAGCTGGAAGCAGTTTTTCTACAATATTTGGAGCTTTTGCAATCATTGCTCTTTTTAGAGGTCAAATTGATTTAGCGGCTTTTTGCACCGTAGTAGCTGGGACAATTTTGGCTTTTTTGTGGTTTAATATTCCTCCGGCTCGTTTCTATATGGGTGAATCCGGAACAATGGGACTATGTGTAGCTCTTACAATGGTCGCTTTTTTAACAGACTCTATCTTAGTTTTACCAATAATTGCAATTCTTTTAGTGGCTGAAGCTGGGTCAGTAATTATTCAACAATTATCAAAGAAATTTTTCAAACGAAAAGTTTTTCTTGCAGCGCCAATTCATTATCACTTTGAGGCTAAGGGTTGGCCCCACTATAAAGTAACGATGCGTTTTTGGGTCATTGGCTTAGTCGCCGCCATTGTTGGTGTTGCTATCCGTCTCTTGGGTTAACACAACACAACCATTGTTATTTTTTCTGATGTTGGTAAAAAACATCAGCACTGCGATAATCTCTTCCGAATATGCTCTCCTATTGGAGGAGTTTTTTATTTTTTTCTTTATCTCAAACACAAATCGTGATATTCTTAATTAAATGAAATTGAATTTGTTAAAAAATAAAAAGATTCTAATTTTAGGACTCGGAAGAGAGGGGGAGTCCAGTTTTCAATTTTTACGAAAACAATTCCCAAAGAAAATAATCGGATTGGCTGACAAGCTAACTTTTAATAAGCTACCTTTATCAATCCAAAGATTAATTAAAAAGGATAAAAAAATAAAACTATTTTTGGGGGGAAAATATCTTGAATCAATAAAAAATTACGACATTGTTATTAAGACCCCGGGCATTTCAAGAAAATTACTTTTGCCATATCTTGCAAAGCAAAAAATTACTTCCCAAACAGAAATTTTTCTTGAAAAATACAAAAATCAAACCATAGGAATAACTGGCACAAAAGGAAAGGGAACTACAGCAAATTTAATTTACAAAATTTTTAAAGACAATAAAATAGAAGCAGAGATGATTGGCAATATGGGCAAACCAGCTCTTGATTTCTGGAAAAACAAGAAAACAAAAAAACTATTTATTTTTGAACTTTCCTCTCATCAGCTTGAAAATCTAAAAATAAGCCCTCATATTGCTATATTTTTAAATATTTATCCAGATCATCTAGATTATTTTAAAGATTTCAAAGAATATTTTAAAGCCAAGACCAATATTACAAAATGGCAAAAAGAGAATGATTATTTTATTTTCAATGATAGCTTTTCTGAAATAAAAAATTTGGCTAAAAAAAGTAAGGCAAAAAAAATTCGTTTTGAAACAAAAAAAAGCAAAGATTATTTTCTTTGCAATAAATTAGCCTCTAAAGCCGTATCTTCGCTTTTCAAAATTTCTTCTGAAAATATTAAAAAGTCCGAAATAAATTTAAAAACAATCGAACATCGTCTTGAATTTGTTGGAAAGTTTAACGGAATCTATTTCTACAACGATTCTGCGGCAACAATTCCAGAAGCAACTATAGCTGCTTTAAATTTCTTAAAAAATGTTGAGACATTAATTTTGGGCGGTTCTGAAAAAGGTTCTGATTTCCAAACTCTTACTAAAACAATGATTAATAAAAAAATAAAAACAGTTATTTTATTTCCTGAAAAGGGTAAGAAAATGTGGCAAGAAATTTCAAAACAAGGAAAGAAAAATTTGCCTGAACATTTTTTTGTTAATAAGATGGATGAAGCAGTGAGACTCTGTTTTAAACAGGCTCGAAAGGGGAGTGCTTGTTTACTTTCTCCTGCTTGCGCTAGTTTTACTTCGTTTGAAAACTATCAGGACAGGGGAAACCAATTTAAAAAGTATATTAAAGAATTTGCCAAAAAATGAAAGAATCTAAAAAACCAGACCTTATTTTGCTTATCAGTTTCCTATTGTTGGTCGTTTTAGGATTTGTTATTTTAGCAGGAGTTTCTATAACTATTTCACAAAAAAATGTTGGAAATTCTTTTTATTATTTACTTCATCAAATAATCTTTGGTTTTATTCCTGGAGGAATTTTAGGGTTTCTTGCTTATAAAATTAATCTACAGTCATTGAAAAAAATTTCTTTCCCAGCATTACTCTCAACGCTTTTTCTTATGATTTTAATCTTTATTCCTAAGATAGGCACACTTTTAGGTGGTGCAAAGCGTTGGATTTCTTTGGGACCTATTACTTTTCAACCGTCTGAATTTTTGAAATTGATCTTTATTATCTATTTAGCAGCATGGTTAACAAGGCATAATAAAAAAGATAAAAAATTAGTTTTCGTCCTTGTACCGTTAATTGTTATACTAGCTATCGTTTCTGGTTTACTAATTGCCCAACCAGATATAAGCACATTGGTAATTATTTCTATAATTACTGGAATAATGTATTTTTGCGCTGGCACCCCTTTATATCATACTGGTTTTTTAATACTTTGCGGGATTTCAGCCCTAAGTGTCTTAATAATATCAGCCCCCTATAGAATCAACCGATTATTAGTTTTTATTAAGCCAAATTTTCAACCACTCGGCATGGGGTACCAATTAAAACAATCTCTTATAGCAATCGGATCAGGCGCGATTGTTGGTAGAGGGCTAGGATTAAGCATCCAAAAATTTGGATTTTTGCCACAAGCAATGACAGATACAATCTTTGCTGTTTTTACTGAAGAAACTGGTTTTGTGGGCGCAATAATTTTAATTTTTCTTTTTTTAATCTTTGCTTGGCAAGGATTCAGTGTTGCAAAAAGATCTTCAGATCTGTTTTTGAAATTAATGGCAATCGGTATTTGCTCTTGGATTATTTTCCAGGCCTTAATTAACATTGGTGCTATAATAGGAATATTACCTTTGACGGGTATTCCGTTACCCTTTATAAGTTATGGTAGTTCGCATTTATTGGTAGAATTAATAGCAGCTGGAATACTTCTTAATATTTCGAAATATGCTAAAAAATAATTAATATAAAAATATGTTTCAACATCTAAACAAAAATCAAAATAGGGGAGCTTTATCATTACTAATTCCTATTGTAGCTGTCTTAGCTATTATAATCGGAGGGATTCTAGTCTGGCAATTCTGGCATATTTCTTCATCGCCGGCATCGACAGAAATACCAGAAGATGAAACTGCTGATTGGAAGATTTATAGAAGTGAAGAATTAGGTATTGAGTTTAAATACCCGAATGAATGGGGAGAACCTTGTATAAATGAAAATAAAGGATTTGTTATCCTTGACACTTCTCCTCTGAGAAAACCCGGAGAGTGTGAGTATTATGGACAACCTAGAATTTCTATTTATTCAATTACAGAAGAGGGTATGCAAAAAGAATATAAAAAATACCAATTTGCGTTTCAAGAATGTCTTGATAATCTTGAGAACAAAGATTTATGTAAGGACTTTGAAGGAGATTATGCCAACTATACGGAATATCGAAAACATCTTCTAAGAGAAATAAATGTTATAAAAAAAATACAAGAGGAACAAACGAAAGAAAATAGAATCGCACGCGAAGTCCCTATTGATGGACTTAATTTTGATTGTTCTGCGTTGGGGGGATATATGATATTAAGGGTCGTCAAGAACGAAAATCTAAATAATTTTTTTGCTAAAACTATTGGCCATTGCGGATATGATTTTCCTCCACACTATTATTATTTTACTTCATCAATAAGCCAAGAAAAAAGGATAGAATTCTCACATTACGAAATGCCCACTTCTGATTGGTCGAAATTGTATAAAAATCCACCATATCCTAGCTTTCTTGATGATCTTGCCGAAGAATTAAGAGATTGTCTTTGGAATGATTGGCAATGTGAAAATTATCCTAGCGATATGAAAAATTATATAGAGAAATTTGAGGAAAAAACAGTACAATACGACAATATAATAAAATCTATTAAATTAATTAATAATTAATTATTTTTATGAAAATACTTTTTACAGGTGGCGGTAGTGGGGGACACATTTTTCCCATTCTAGCCATAGTCAGAGAATTAAAACGCCAAAGAGAGAAAGAACAAGGAGACAAACCAATAAGGCCCTTGGAACTTTATTTTGTTGGACCGAAAAGCAAACATGGGCTAGAACTGCTTAGACATGAAGGTGTAACAATAAAAATAATTAAAGCAGGGAAAATTAGAAAATATGTTAATCCTAAAAGCGTTTTGCAAAACATTATAGATGTATCATACAAAATACCTGTCGGTCTTATTCAATCATTTCTATATCTTCGAAAGATTCAGCCACAACTTATTTTTAGTAAAGGCGGATATGGATCATTTTCAATAAATTGGTCTGCTAAAAAATTGAAAATTCCAATTTTTTTGCACGAATCAGACATTGTTCCGGGAAAGGCAACTAAAATTTTTGCTCAATCAGCGACTAAAATTTTTACTTCTTTTAAAGAAACAAAAATAGATGATATTCCTAATGAAAAAATTATTTGTACGGGTAATCCTATAAGAAAAGAAATCCTTAATGGGGATAGAAAAGAAGCAAAGAAAATTTTCAAACTTAATGATAAGAAACCGGTAATATTTGTATGGGGTGGGTCTCAAGGAGCAGAAAGAATAAACAATATTACTTTAGCCATGTTGCCTGATATTCTTAAAAATTTTGAAGTTATTCATCAGTGTGGAGAAAAAAAGATTAACGAAATATGGTCAACTGCACAAATAATCGTAAAAGAGAAGGGACTTATCAAAGATTATCATCCAATCGGTTTTTTGGATGAAAAAGAGTTAAAGCACGCTTACGCAGTTTCTCATATTATAGTGTCTAGAGCGGGGTCTGGGGCAATTTTTGAAATTGCTGCCATTGGTAAACCAAGTATTTTATTGCCATTACTAGAGGCAGCGCAAAACCATCAAGCAAAAAACGCCTTTATTTATGCAAAAACAGGTGCATCGGTAGTAATAAATTCTAAAAATCCTACACCAAGTTTGCTTTATATAAATATAATGTCAATTTTTTCTGAACCAAGAAAACTTAAAACAATGGGCAAGGCCGCCCTCACTTTTGCCAAACCAGATGCAGCCAAAGCTATTGCCAAATTTTTAATTCTTCAATTTAAATATTGAAAAACAAATAAAAACAAGATAGAATAAAATCATGGAAGCATCAGTAAAAAAAATAGAAAAACCCAGGGTAAGGATTGCTCCTTCGCCAACTGGACTTTTTCATATCGGCACCGCTAGGACTGCACTCTTTAATTATCTTTTTGCCAAAAAACATAACGGCGTTTTTGTTCTACGTTTAGAAGATACTGATAAGGAACGCTCAAAACCAGAATGGGAAAAAGATATTATAGAAGGCCTAATGTGGTTAAATATTCGCTGGGACGAGGGAATTAATTTTGAAGAACCCAAAAAATACATTGGTGATTTTGGCCCATACAGACAAAGCGAGCGAACAGAAATCTATGAAAAATATATTAAAAAACTTCTAGAACAAGGAAGCGCTTATCATTGTTTCTGCACTAAAGAAGAACTAGAGGCCCATAAACAATATCAAATGAGTATTGGCGAGTCACCACGATATAGCGGTAAATGCCGAGACCTTTCTAATGAAACTGTTCAAAAATATCTTAAAGAAAAAAGACCTTCGGTTATCAGATTTAAAACGCCCAAGAAAAAAGTAATTTTTAATGACTTAATTAAAGGTAAAATAGAAATTGATTCCTCGCTGATAGGGGACATAACTATTGCTAGAAGTGAATCTTTGCCTTTATATAATTTAGCAGTTGTAATTGATGATTACGAGATGAAAATTAGTCATGTTCTAAGGGGAGAAGATCATCTTTCTAATACTCCAAAGCAATTACTTTTACAAGAAGCCCTAAATTTGCCGCATCCAGAATATGGACACTTTTCTCTGATTATGGGGCAAGATAAAAGTAAGTTAAGTAAACGACACGGAGCAATTGCTGTCAGCGAATATAGGGAAAAAGGATATTTGCCAGAAGCGTTAATTAATTTCATGAGTTTTCTCGGATGGAATCCAGGAGGAGAAAAAGAAATATATCCATTGAATGTTTTGATAAAAGAATTTTCCCTAGATCGTTGTCGTAAATCATCAGCAATGTTTAACTTGAAAAAACTTGACTGGCTCAACGGTTTCTATATCCGTAACAAATCATCATCTAAGATTACTGAGCTTTGCCTTCCTTATTTGATTGAAGCCAATCTTATCAATCCAATTTTTGAAACTAGTGGACGTCTAACTGGCATAACAGCGACTGAACTGGAAGAAACATATTTGTCTTTAGAGACAAAAGAGAAAATATCTCCACAGATTTTAGAAAAAATAATAGGGCTTTATCAAGAAAGATTAAAAAATATTTCTGAAATTTCTGAACTAGTTGATTTTTTCTTCAAAAATAACTTAGATTACCCAAAAGAACTGCTTTTGTGGAAAGATATGGATAAAAACGCCCTAGAAAAGGTGCTAGAAGCCACAAAAACAGCCCTTACGAGCGTTAAAGATAACGATTGGAGTAAAACATACATACAGGAAATTTTAGCTAAAAAAACGACTGAAATGGGCTTAACAGGGGATAGAGGGCGTATTTTGTGGCCTTTAAGAGTAGCTTTATCTGGCAAAAAAACTTCAGCTCCGCCATTTGATATTGCTGAAATCTTAGGAAAAGAAAAAACTTTAAAACGAATTGACCAAGCTCAAGATAGAATAAGAACCTGATCGCTCCGCTCACAGAACGCTTGAAATTAAGGTGATTATATATTTTCTAAAGGTAATTTAATTATAAAACTATGACAGGGGATAATAAATTAAAACATATTGCTTTCTTTTTAATATTTTTAATGCTTTTTATATCTTACGGACACATTTTGTTTGCTATTGGTCTACCAGGGTCAGAAGAGGTTAAATCCGCTCGCCAAAATATTGGAGAAAAAGTGAGTTCTATATTCCAAAAAATTAAAAATATAGGAATAGAGACTAATGGTTTTATTTCCTTTTTTAAAAATACTAGCCAAAAAATTGGTTCCTGGTGGTATTCTAGCCCAAAACCATGGATTGAGTCTCTATGGAACAGTTTTAACGATTATATTAAAAAAGAGATAAAATTAGAATAGTAATTTACTTGCTTAAAAAGTTAAACAACGATTCTTTGTTTCTACCTTTCTATACTTTTCCACTTGACAGCCCTATTGCAGGGAAGCTATTATAGATATAGATAGTCGCATAATAACCCTTAACCGACTAAAGAATACTATTAATCTAGGGAATAGGCAATTAGGGCCTCCCCCGCCAATATTATGAAAAAATCCAACAAACCAATTAAACAACATCTAACTGACTTTTTGGACTGGATAGACATAGAGAAAGGACTCTCTGCTAAGTCCCAAGAAAACTATGTGAGATTTTTAAAAAGGTTTTTTCAATGGATAGAGATTAATAAATTAAACAATTTAAAACCTCATGAATTAACTCCTGAACATATTTTTAAATATAAGACATTTCTATCGCGGCAATATACGCAAAAGAACAAAAAACCTCTTAAAAGGAATACTCAGAACTATTATCTTATTGCCTTGCGTTCCTTGTTAACTTTTTTCGCAGACAGAGACATTATTTCTCTACCTCCGGAAAAAATCAAATTAGCTAGACAAAATCAAATAAGAAAAGTAAATTTCTTGACTCTAGATCAAGTCGAAAAACTTTTAAATGCGCCAAAAACACTAACGCCCATTGATAAAAGAGATAAAGCAATATTGGAAGTTTTGTTCTCTACGGGATTAAGAGTAGCTGAATTAGTTGCTTTAAACAGAGAGCAAATTAGAATTGAACTTGGCACCAAGGAATTAGAAATTGGAATTATAGGCAAAGGCGGCTATCCTAGAACTGTCTTTCTTTCAGAAAGAGCCATTTCTTGGCTTAATAAATACCTAAGAGCAAGAACAGATAAAAATAAGGCACTTTTTATCGGCTATAAGGGCCAAAGACCTGAAACACGATTAACAGCCAGAACTATAGAGAGAATTGTCAAAAAATATGTGATAATGTCTGGTTTGCCCATCATAACCTCGCCCCATACGCTTAGACATACTTTTGCTTCAGACTTGCTAACCAAGGGCGTTGACTTAAGAATCATTCAAGAATTTTTAGGCCATCGTAGCATTAGCACGACCCAGGTATATACCCATATTACAAGACCCCAACTTAAAGAAATCCACCAAAAATATCACGGCACGAATTGATCATCAAATGGATTAGTCACCTACTCTGTATGATCTTTAATAGTTTCAATGTCGCATAATATTAATTAACTTCTTGAGAAATATAAAAGCGGGTGCTGAAACAGCCACCCGCCCACTTATCGTCACCTCCTCTTAGGCAGTTGGCTGACAAGATCGCCAACACAGCTCTGAATTGCCCTTTTCCAAGGTTCAAGCGCAGTCTCGTTCTGGATTAAGAACGCTAGCTCAACTCCGACGCATTCGGTGCATTTCATATCTTCCTCCTTCTTATATTCGTTAACTCATTGTTATTCTACCACACCACTCCCCTATTGTCAATAATTTAAATCAAAAATTTATTTGCTCCAAATCAATATATCCGTCTAAATCTTCAAAGAGGATTTCTACTTCTTGGGCACCTATAGCGTAAGGCCCAACTTGATATGGCTTAAAATAGATAATTAACGAGTCTTCTGTAAAACCAAAATCCTGAAAGTTTTCTTCTTTTGGCTCTGTGCCCGTTTCAATCCAATCTTGCATTATTTCTAGATCCTCTTCAAAACGATCTAATAATGCTGATTTTGTTAAATCTGAAAGCATAACTAAGTAATCATTTTCAGATAAAAATAAATCTTTTAATACAATTTCTTTATCTTGAGCAATATCATAATTGAAAACTAAGATATAATTATTAGGATGAGCCGCTCCACTATAATATTCAGAAACTGAGAATTTAATACTTATCAAATTTTTGGATAAATAAGTAACTTCAAAATCTATATAAAAACCACTTTTCATTTCTTCAAAAATCTCTGCTTCCTCTGCTTGGCTTTCAAAATCACTTATGGGTTCGCTAATAAAACTCTTAATCTTTTCATTCAAGTCTATTTGTTTTTCTTCATTCTCTAATCCCTCAACTATGGCATATTTAACATTAACAATATAAATATCTGTTTCTTGTTCAATAATATCTGAAACAGTTCTAGGATCTTGTGAATTTTCTGGATTAGGATGAGTATTCTCTAAATCCTTAAAGTTCTCTAAATCATCAGAAGGGATTGATGTTTGCTCATAACTTCCCGGAAAGATAACATAAGATAAAATCATAATTCCTGCAATTACGACCAGCCCGAGAATAATCTTTGTTTTTTCATTTTTCTTTTCCATAATTTTTTATTGCGAAATTAAGTCTCGCAATTTCTTTTTTAATTATCTTTAATCTCTAAAAGCTCAACTTCAAAAATAAGAATAGCGTTTGGTCCGATGGGACTATTGGGTACGCCTGTTTTTCCATATCCAAGCCCTGGCGGAATTATTATCTTCCGTCTTTCTCCTTTTTTCATTCCTAAAATTCCCAGATCCCAACCTTGAATTACCTTGCCGATTCCTACGGTAAATTCAAACGGTTCTCCTCGATCATAGCTTGAGTCAAACTTTGTGCCGTTTTTCAATAATCCTATATAATCAACGCTTATACGATCCCTATTTTGAACCTCTCTGCCTTCCCCCTGCCTTTGAATTTGAATTTCAAGACCCTGCTCTTCTAAATTAAATTCTACTTCAATTGACTCTTTATCTTGTTCCGAACCATCTTTCGCAGAAATATAGAAAATTTCTAAAATGCCTTGTTCGGTTTCGGGTTTAGGGAAAATGAGATATTTCTGAAATGTGCCAAATTGTCCTAAGTCAGCGTCTTCAATCATTAAAAAATCTTCGATTAAAATTCTTCCTTCTTTCTCCTTGAGCCGAAAATTAACCTCGCCCTCAAAAACATTTTTAGCTTCTCCTTGAAGCAATATCGGTGATTTTACTTCTTTCTCCTTTATGGGATTTAAAATAGTAATATTTGGCACTGATTCTAGAAAATCGCTTTTTATTTCATCATACTTTTCATCTGTAATACTCGAAACAATTTCATAATTTTCTGTTTTAATTATAATAGTGTGAGGAGTTATTACTTGAGCTAATAGCATATCACTTCTATCGCCATAACCAGCATGTTTAGCATTAAACCAAAAGATAAATTCATAACAGTTTTCACAATCTAATTCTTTGCTCTTTGATAATGATAAATCATAGCCGTCAAATCTGTAGGTTAAAGATTTTTCTAAAATCCAATTTTTCGCAACTTCTTGTGATTTTTCCATATCAGAAATTTCTGACTCGGCTTGTGGGAAAACCGTCCAAATAATAAAACCAAGCAGTATTAGAAGCACAGCTCCGATTCCAATAAAAATTGAGATATTTTTTTTCATATTTTTTGTCCGAGTCCGGTAGCGGGACGTTTAATAATCAAAACTTGTTCTAACCAAACATCGGGCTTGTTACCAGCCACTCCAATATCTATTGGTTTGAGCTCGTAATCAATTAGTTTTTTAACAGATAATTGTTCTAAAAGTTCCATCCATTTTTTATATGAAAATTCAATCTCTCTTAGTCCAGTTTTAATTTCTGCCTTACGAATTGGAAAAATCCTTATTTCGCCATTATGTTTAATCGCCATAAGAGCCAAGATTAAAATCTTCCTAAGATCTCTCTCTGTTTCTTGGGAACAAGGAGCGTCTATGGCCGCTACTGATATTATATAATCAAGCTCTTTAATCGGTAACTCTTTTTCAAAATCTCCTCTTAAAAAATACTGCTTGAAACCTGGATTAATATCTTTTGGATCCAATTCAATGTCCAAGCCGTAAACTTCTTGACTTATGCCTTGTCCTAAACAAAATTTAACAAACTCCCCTTCTCCACAACCTAAATCGAGAATTTTTTTATTAACCAGATCCTCTTTTTTTAGATCCAAAGATTTAAGATATCGTTGGAAATCCCATTCCTGCTCTTCTTCTGGATCTCGTTTCGGAATTTCTCGCAATAGATCTGTCTGTTTCTGCTGAATGTATTGTTTAAATTTCTCATCCCACTCCTTCTCAGGTAAAACAATTTGCTCATCTAAAAATCGTCCAAATTCTAAATTGTTTATTTTTGTATTTTCCTCCCAAGGCATAATATCTATCTTAAAAACTAAACCTCTAAATATCCTTTAATTTCTCGCTGATTTTTCAAGCCATTTACCGAACATACATTCTGGACTATGTTCTTTAGGCGCGGCTTTTTGCAAAAATTCAACTGCTTCTTTAAAAACTTTTTGGATATAAGAAGGGTCTGTGTCAATTATGTGAATCTCTTTTCTAAAAGGCAATTTATCTTCAAAAGAATTTTCTTTATCAACTACATAAAAAGCCAAGATTCCTTTTCTTGGCGTTGAATAACCGCTTTTTTCCAAAAGGTAAGTATAAACGTCCATTTGGAGTTGAAAACGATCGTAAATTTTGACTACACTCTTACCCGTTGACTTATAATCAAATGGAGCTAGCTTGCCTTGCCCAAAATCCAAAATATCATCAACTACTCCAAAAAGAGTTGCCCCTAACTTTTCATCGTAATAACGCAAGCCGCGAGAGTTATCCCTCCATTCGTCTAGTAATTTTTGATTCTGAAAAAGTTCAGCGGGAATATTGTTTGCCTCTAGAAGTGGATGAGATCCGCCCCTAACTCTATGTTTGTCAAAGTCCTGTTTCAAAAGCTCATCTACTTCAGTGTTTAATTCATAAGGAAAGGGCGCAGGTCTTTTGATCCTCTTATTCTTCTCTAGCCAGAAGCATAAAGGACATTCAAAATATAGATTTAATGCTTTGGGTGAAATTTTAATTTTTTGATTACTCATTATTTCCTTTTTTTCAAAAATTTGTAGCTCTCTTGGGCAGCTACTTTTCTATAGCGACAATAGTCGCAGTCAGGATTCATTTCTGGAATATCTTTTTGATTCAAGCATTTATGAATATCTAAAATCGTCTGTTCTATCCAGTTAGTATTTCCTTTATAGGGAATAACTTTAATATCAAATTCAATCTTTTTATCAAATGCTTTTTTGTCTGCCTTGCCATTGCAATAAACAAAATAACCAATATCAGAAACCTTAAAATCATTTTTCCTGAAAAGCCACTGATAAACTTCCATCTGTCGTTTATAGGTAATTTGCCAAGGCGCATCTAGTGTAACCTCTCCATTTTTAGAAGTTGCTTTATAGTCCACAATATACAATTCCCCTTTCGGATTAACCCAGGCATCATCTATCGCACCCATTATTAACAAATTAGTTGGTTTATGAATATATTGAATTCCTTTCCTTACGTTTCTCCAATCATCCATTTTTTCATGTTGAAAAGGCACAGCATCAATATTATATTCTTTCATCAACGGATGACTAGATTTGGCTATTCTGTGAATATCAAATTCTTTCTTTAATAATGTATCAACTGCATTATTTAAATTAAATGGAAACCCGGGCGGCCTAGCTACGCCTAGTCGCCTGTCCATATAGAAACAACGAGGGCATTGTAAAAATAAATCTATCTTTGAACGACTTATTTTAAAAGATGCGACCTGCCCTGGTTTAAAAACACCATATATTCTTTTGGGATTGTAAAAATAAGACATATTTAATCAATAAATTCTTTAAGTTTTTTAAAAAGTTGTTGATGTGTTTTCTCAGCGATTGGCAAGACATAATTTTTTAATTCATTTTTCCAGCGGGTTATTTTAGTCCGAGCCAATGAAGCTTCAGGGATAAAATCCATTGATCTCATATTATCAAGCACATCACACAACTTTATAATACGGACTTTTTCATCTTCCTGAGCTATTTGCTGAAATTTCTCTGCCTTGGCCTTTACTTTCTCTTCTTCGTCTTCGTTTTGTGATCTGAATCGAGTTACCTTCTCTACAATACGGCTTACCTCTAACCCAAAAACTCTTTTAATCTCCTCAACGCTTACTACTCCATCCTCAATAGAATCATGTAATAAAGCGGCACACAACATATCTATGTCTTGAATACCTAGTTCTTCGGGTAAAATAAGAGTGGTACGGATAGGATGAATAATATAAGAAATTCCACTATCTCTAAATTGACCATCGTGTTCTCTTTTCGCCAATTCTAATGCCCTAAACGCTTTATTACGGATTGAATCTTCTAAACTATCCAAAAATCTATTAAGTTTTGTTTCTTGATATTTCAAATCAAGAAATTTTTCTTTATTCATATCTCTTTTATAATAGCTTGAGTTTTGTAAAATGACAAACTCTAAAAAAAGTATTATTGCTCTGGGTAATAATACTTTTGTTCCCCTATTTCTTTGGGGAAATGACTTTGAACAGGCTTTTTGCTTGGAACATCATGAGCGTACTGATAATCCTTTCCATAACCAATCTTTTTCATTAAATTAGTAACTGCATTGCGAAGATGAAGAGGAACGCCGAATGAACCCTTTTTAGCGTCCTCTTTGGCTTTTAATAATGCAGAATAAGAAGCATTACTTTTGGGGGCAATAGCTAGATAGGTTACGCCTTGTGCTAAATTAATCTGGGCTTCAGGTAATCCAACGTATTCTATTGCTTGAGATACTGCCAAAGCCACCCTAAGCGCTTGAGGATCAGCGTTGCCGATATCTTCAGAAGCAAAAATAATCATTCTCCGGGCAATAAATCTAGGATTCTCTCCCGACTCTACCATTCTAGCCAACCAATAGAGCGCCCCATTAGGATCAGAATCCCGCATACTTTTTATAAAAGCAGAAATTACATTATAATGCTCTTCCCCTTTTTTGTCGTATCGCAAAGCGTGCTCTTTAAGAATTTCAGAAAGCTTTTTAGCTTCTATTTTTCTGTTTTTCTCACCGCTAAAATAATTGGCAACAAATTCTAAACCATTAAGTCCGGCTCTAGCGTCGCCATCCGCAAAATTAATTAATTGTTCTATTGCTTTGTCTGTTATTGTGAGGCCAGAATTTCCCAATCCTCTTGTTTCATCTTTCAATGCTCTAATTAAAATATTTCTTAATGCATCAGAAGAAAGCGGTTTTAAAATATATACAGCCGAACGAGATAAAAGCGGAGAAATTATCTCAAAAGAAGGATTCTCGGTTGTAGCCCCAATCAAAACAACAGTGCCATCTTCGACAAAAGGCAAAAGAGCGTCTTGCTGAGCCTTATTAAACCTATGTATTTCATCAATAAAAAGAATCGTTCTTTGTTTTTGAAATTTTAAACGATCCCTGCCTTTGGCAATAGCTTTTCTTACTTCATTGATTCCAGTTGTAACTGCTGAAAATTTAACAAAATCTGCTTCTGTTTTCTGGGCAACAATTCTAGCTAGCGTTGTTTTTCCCGAGCCCGGAGGACCCCAAAGAATAAGAGAAGTTAAATTGTCATTTTTTATAGCCCGATAAAGAGGACTATTTTCTCCTATCAATTGTTCTTGACCAAAAAAATCCTTAAAATCATTCGGTCTCATTCTGTCTGCCAATGGGGCTTTTTCCAAAAGTTGTTTTTCTAAATTTTCATCAAATAAATCTTGCATCATTAAAAAGTTAACTTTTATTTATATTACTGTCAAAATTAATCTTTTTCAAGCTAATTCGCCATAAAGATAAAACCCGTCCAGCCACAATAGCGGCCGAACGGGGTAATGCTTGTTTTAATCTTGATCCTTAGTTCCGTATAGATAAGAAAATTTCTCAATCCCTTTTCGAGCGAGATTACAGTTCTCAACCGAATCTCTACCAGTAACTCCAATGCTTCCTACTATTTCATTCTTATGATCCATAACAATGACTGAATTTGACCAATCAATCCCATCTTTTAATGCATCTAATGATGCCTTAATAGCTTCTATCCTTTCTTTCGATCGCTTACTGGATGTCCCTCCGCAAGCAATAATTTTTGCCATGTCTCTTCCCCTGACAACAATCGCAATTGGGTGACCCCCATTAATAAGGGCTTGAGCTTCAATGTCTCTTATTATTTTCTCCACCTCTCCTAAACTTAAGGTATGAATTGTAAACATACTATTCCTCCTTTTGTGATTTTGTATTTTGATTATGGCAGAGATTGCCTAGATGTCAAACCTTCAAACCCCGACTTCAAACAATCAACGCAAGGATTGAGTTTTGTTACTATTTTCCAAATCGACGCTGACGGGAAGAATAATCAATTAGAGCTTCATCTAAATCTTTTTCAGTAAATTCTGGCCAGTATTTATTAGTAAAATATAATTCGGAGTAAGCACTCTGCCAAATCAAAAAATTTGAAATTCGATTCTCTCCACCTGTGCGAATAATCAAATCTGGATCTGGTAAACCTTGAGTCCAAAGATTTTTGGAAATTAAATCTTCGGTAATTTTTTCGCTAGAAATTCCTTTTTTTAAAATTTTCTTAATTGATTCTGTTATGTCCGCCCTACCACCATAAGATAAGGCAATGTTTAAAATAAACTTTTTATTATTTTTTGTTATTTCTTCTACTTCTTTTATCTTCCTCTGTAATCTCTTAGGAAATCTCTCTGTCTGGCCAATTACATTCAGCTTTACCTTTCTATTTTGAAGCTCTTTTATATTCTTTTCATAAAAAATTTTCAGAAAAAGTTTTAATAAAAAATCAATCTCTTTTTTAGATCGATTCCAATTTTCCGTAGAAAATGCAAAAACGGTTAAAATCTTAACTCCCCTTTTTTGACAATGTTTTGCTATCTCTTCAAAAATTTTAATACCCTTTCTATGCCCTTCAAAAACAGACAATTTTTTAATCTTAGCCCACCTACGATTGCCATCCATGATTATAGCTATATGACTAGGAGCTTTCATAATGGAATTCTAATGGTTGTTTAATTTGCGTCTTGCCTACTAACCAGCCCAAAGAAAAACAAAAAAGGCAAGCTAAAAAGATTGCCACGATTAAGATTATGATTTCTTTATTTTTTTTGACTTTTTTTAAATTTTCTGATAATATATTCATACTATGTCAAAAACAAAATCTGCCGGTTCAACTAAATTAGGAAGAGATTCTAGACCCCAATATCTCGGGGTTAAACTTCATGATGGGCAAAAAGTAAAGCCAGGAATGATTATTCTTAAACAAAGAGGGACTAAATTTCTTGCTGGTAAAAATGTAAAAGTAGGCAGAGACGATTCTCTCTATGCAGTCAAAGAAGGAATAATTAAATTCGCGACTAAGCGAATTAAGAGATTCGACAACAAACAAAGAAGAGCTAAAATAATTTCGGTAGAATAACCTATCCTTCCTCGTTTGTTTCTGTCTCTTTGTCTGACTCAACAACTAATAAAATCTTGGCTTCTAATTGATGCTCAAGATTTATTTTTATAGAAAATTCTCCTAATTCTTTAATCGGCTTGTCCAGAATAATCTGGTCTTTTTTTATTTCAAAACCCATTTCTTTCAATTTCGTAGAAATCTTTAATGAAGTAATGGCTTCAAAAAGCTGATCATCTTCTCCTGTTTTAACAAAAAATTCTATTTCTTGACCATCTAGCTCGGAGGCCGATTTTTGAACTTGAATCAATTGTTCTTCGTTCTTTTTTACTTCTTTTTTCTTTAATTCTTTAATACTTAAAATTGCTGACTTTGTAGCTGCCCTAACTAATTTTTTAGGAACCAAAAAATTTCTGGCATAACCGTCCTTAACGGTTTTAATATCATATTTTTTGCCTATATTGTCTATGTCTTGAAGAAGAATAACTTTCATATTTTTACATCTCCCTTAATATTTCTAAAGCTTTTTCTAGTTGAGGATCTCTGTCTTCTTGATAATCCTCTTCCGTCATTTCTATTTCTATATCTGGCTCCAAACCAACTTGGTCAATAAGTTCTCCGTTAGGTGTGAGCCAGTTAGCAACAGTTATTTTCAGTAAAGAGCCATCTCTCAACTCTATTGGCTCTTGAACTGAACCTTTTCCAAACGATTTCATTCCAATTAATTTTACATTATTTTTATTATCTCGTAAAGCAGCTGCTAAGATCTCCGCGCCTGAAGCACTTCCTTGGTTGATTAAAATAACCAAAGGATAATCTCTTAACAACTCATTGCCAGCAGCCAAGTATTCTTTGTCCTCTTCTTCGCCTCCAAATCTTTCGATGGTAACGATGTCTCCCCTTTCTAAAAACCAACCTGCCATATTTTGCGCCTCACTTAACAATCCACCAGGATTATTACGAAGATCAAGAATAAGTTTCTCTATTGAACTATCATGCACTATTGTATCAACTATTTTAATAAATTCAGAGCTTAAATTACCAGAAAACTGATAAATATTAACTTTAGCTATCTTCCCATCAATAACCTCCAATTTAGTGGAAGGAATTTTAATCGTATCCCTTGTTATCTCAAAATCCTTAGTATTTTCCCAACCCTCTCGATAAATGGCCAATTTTATCTTAGTTCCCTTCTCTCCACGAATTATTTTAACTGCTTCCTCTACTGTGATATCTTGCGTATAAGTATCTTCAACTTTAATAATTTTATCCCCAGATAAAAGTCCTGCTTTTTGAGCCGGAGTGCCCTCTAAGGGGGCTACAACAGTTAATACTTCATCCTTTATGCCAATTTCCATCCCTACCCCTTGAAACTCACCAGAGACGTCGTCCATAAAAATTTTACTATCGTCTGGTGAAAGGAAAATAGTATATGGATCTCCCAAGCTTTCTGCTAATCCTTTGGCCGCTCCGTAGATCATTGTTTGATGATCAAAATCCTTGGCATATTTGTTCTCTATTTTATTCCAAACATCCCATAAAAGAGTAATGTCTATATTTGAAGACAACTCCTTCGGCGATCTGGGAATTTGCTCATAACCATAATGAAATCCAAAACTAAAAATCGTAAAACCACTAGTGACAACTAATATGATAATTAAAATTTTAATTAAAATCTTTTTCATGCGGATAAAAATTTAGAAAAGAAACCAATAATTCGCTTACTAAAAAACTTTATTTGAAGACATCCTAAAATACATAAACCCAAAAAAGCAATAATTAAATTCAGTCCTCTTAAAATCAAGCTGAACGCTACGCCTGTGGCTAGTGTGAATCCTAATACCTGGAAAACAAATGCCTGACTAATTTCTAAGCTACCTAAGGCAGCGGGAAAAGGAACGATATAGGACAAATCTACTACACTCTTTATAGCAAACAATTTAGAAATTTCCAATGTCTGGCCCATAAAAAAAAGAATTAACCAGCAACCCATTAGGACAAAAGCAACTTCAAGTATCGCTAAAAATACTATCTGTAAAATTCTTTTCTTAGAAAGTTTGAAAAAATCAACAATCTCTTTTTCTATCTGAGATATTTTTTCTTCATGCCTCTTAACAAATTTCAGCTTATTTAGGTAAAGGCGTTCCATTAAAACAATAAAAAGTCTTTTTTCTGAAGAAACTCTTTTAGCTGAACGTAATAAATACCAAAATGCTGAAATAATAAGGAAAAAGAATGTAAGGAGTATTATTTCCCTAAGCCATGACAAGTCTAAATAAATCAAAAGAAAAAATATGCCTATGAAAAAATAGACAGAGGAAACTAAAACTAAAATCAATTTATCAAGAATAATCGAACTCACAATCTGACTTGAAGAAAGGTCGCTTTCTTTTTTTAAGATATAGAATCTTACTGGCTCTCCCCCAAAAAGAGCAGCAGGAGTCAAGTAGCTAACACTCGTTCCAATCCATTTAATCAAAAAAGTTCTAAAAAAGCTTGGAGCTTTTCCTGTGCTGGCTTTCATGATTATCCACCATTTTAAAGCAGCCATAAATACTATGCCAAGAAAAAGAACAATCAACGACAATGCTAGCTCCCAAAAATTTAATAACAATAGAGCTTCTTTTACTTGTGATATACCAACTATCTTAAGAGTGAAAACAAAAAGACCAATGCCTATCGCAAATAAAATAAAAGTAATAAATCCTTTACGCATATATCATTTAATAACCTTTAAGATTTTATATTATATCCTGCTATAGCAAAAAGAGCAACAAAAAAAATGCCGCTGGCAAGCCAACGGCAGAATCTATTCCTTAATCCCTGAGGAATAGGGGTTCTGAAAAAGTAAGGACGGAACTTAGTTCTATATAAATCTGACTTGGCAGAGCCGTGCCGTCTATAATCGTGTGTTTCCAACTAATTGGTGAAAAAACTTCTTTTACTAATTTGTGAACCTCTATCCCGGCTTCGCTAAAATCTCCATCGTATCTAACGGGCGGAAAAACAGAACCAGTAACCTCTTGATGAACAACACCTCTTCTTATTCTTTCTTCTATTGTCGCCTCGTCGCATTTCACAAGAAATACGAACAATTTAACTCCTGTTTCTTCGGCCAATTTTATAACTCGATCTCTGCTTTCTTGTTTAGTAAAAGTTGCGTCCAAGACGACACTTTCTCCATTTTCAAGATTTTCTCTCGCTCGGAGAAAAAGCTCGTCATAGACCTGTTTCATTCGTTCCGAAGTATATCTTTCCTGACTTGGAATTACTCCGTCATTAATTAGTTGTTCTCAGATAATATCCGTGCTCAGATAAACTGCTCCTAGCGCCAATGTCGCCAATCTCGCTGCATGAGTTTTCCCTGCTCTTACAAGGCCAAAGAAAACCACTACCTTCTTGTGAGAAATCCCTGGATTTGGCATCACTCCTCCTTCGAACAAAATTAGATTGAAAGGTTCTATGTTGCACAATTTATTATATAGTAAAAATATCAAATCACAAAAGTAATTTTTTTTGTATTTCTTTTACTTCATCAATATCTTTTGATTTTCCATGAAACCATAAATCTAATCCATCCTTTTTATATCTTGGAACAACATGAAAATGTAAATGAGGAACGCTTTCCTGGGCGTCTTTCCCAGAGGCGTTAACAATATTTACTCCTGTCGCTCCGAGTTTTTCCTTGCAAAGTAAAGCCATTTTTTTACAAACCTGAGTGATTCTTATTAAAACATTGTCTGGGACTGTAAAAATATTCTCAAAATGTTGTTTAGGAATTACCAATAAATGTCCTTTAGAAACTGGATTTATATCTAAAAAAACCTTGACCAAATCATCTTCAAATAATTGGAAGCAAGGTATTTCATTATTTACTATTTTACAAAAAAGACATTCTTCCATGTTCCTAATTACATAATCTTTTATTTCTTTATGTAGTTATTGTATCCCAAAAATTCCAAAAAAAACAGCAGGAATTTTTATTATTTATTTATATTGATAAAATCAATAATCCTCTGTCTATTTTCGTTTCTTTGATTCGCTTTGAAATAAATTTCAATAAATACGATTTTTTGTTCAGCTGGAAAATAAGCATAAATAACGCGAATGCCACTTCTCGCACCGCGACCTTTTAAATTCCTACATTGAAATTTTTTAACTTTAAAGAATTTCAGCTTATCTGAATTACCAACTCCCTGAATTTCAAAAATGCTTCTACTGTCTATTTCCTTGCAATGGAAAAGTTCAATTCTATACTGTTTATTTACTTCCAAGTCTTCTGTTAATGATGAAAATTTCTTCAGCAGTTTTTTAAAATCGCGCACAAATTCTTCTGTTTCACCATAA
>Ga0307928_10000562_pt1 | contig 27890 bp, 38 predicted proteins | sample AceLakmetagen232_FD_201815 | JGI IMG/M metagenome (GOLD analysis project Ga0307928, IMG submission 201815) | Saline water microbial communities from Ace Lake, Antarctica - #232 | ecosystem: Environmental > Aquatic > Non-marine Saline and Alkaline > Saline | place: Antarctica: Ace Lake... | reverse complement strand
GTTCATATTGATTTTTAAGATTTTTAAAATGTATGACCCATGGTTTTATGAATATATAGTAATAACTTAAAATCCCAATAATTATCCAGAATATTGTAATTAGTTTAATCATTTTTTAATTCCTTCATTATGAATCTTATTAAGTTCAGCATAATTGGACATCCATTGTTTTAATTCTTTTTGACATTTAGCAAGTTGTTTTTCTACTTTTTGATGTGCAGTAACAGATACGTTTAAACAATCTTTTAATTGTCTAATCTCTTCATCTTTCTGTTTCAGTTCCCTTTGTAAATCTTGTATAACCATATCTTTCTGTTCTACAATTTCCTGTATTTGATTTAATATATCAGCCATCTTCATTCAACATCCCCTTCAATCTATCTATTTTTTCCCATACTTTCTCATTATCAGTACTTCCAACATCTGAAAAATCCCATTTAAAAGATTCAATAACCTTCATAACTTTCTTTTTATAATCAGCAAGTTGCTTTTCTAATTCATCAATTCTTTTTCCAAAAGGAAATAAGTCCATTAACCCAGACATATTATCCATAAATTTATCAGACAATAAGTTTTTTAACACTTTGTTTTCTTCATCTTTCTTATTCAGTTTTTCTTGTAAATTTGTTATTGTTGAAACAGCTATACTTAAATCTTTAGTTCTCTTTCGGAGTTCTTCTCTTAAATTAGTAACCTTGTTGTAATACTCTTGACTTTCACAATATTCTTTTAATTCTTTTTCAGCCATTATTCATCCACCTCATAACCTTCATCAAATAATATTCTCTCTCTGGTTGTTGCTGTCCTATATCCTTTATGACATTTTCTATCAACCCAACCAAATACTGGTTTTGTTATTTTTGTTACAACCCTTCCACAAGTTTCACATCTTTTCATCATTCAACCTCTCCTTTATTTGGTTCATAACTTAACACCACAGTTCGGACAAAACTTATATTCTCCTTTCGGACAGTCGCACTTACCTAACTTAACATCTATAATTTCATTTGCTTCTTCAAGTTTCATGTTTCAACCTCAGGTATAATGCATAAATACATAATTTTTAATGTCATTGCTGTTAATGTCATCATTCATATTTAATTTTGATTTTATAAATTCTATTATTTTATCTTTTTGTTCGTCTGTAGGTTCTTTTAATCCTAACTGTCCTAAATCTTTTAAAGTTAAATTTGTATCTTTTACTTCAACAAAAACAAGCTTAAAATCATTTCCTTTTTTTAAAATCGCAACAATATCAATTTTTATCTGCAAGCCAATAGCTTCTTTACAAATGATTCCTTTACTTTTCAAAACAACATCTAAATTTCTTCTTGATGTTTCATAAGTTGTTTCAACAGTATATCCTTTATATTTATCAATTAAATAATTTTGTAACCATTCCTTAATTTCAGGGTACAGTTTTTCTTCTTCTTTACTCATGGTATCCTAACTCCTTAGCAATTTCTTTCCAGCTATCAAAATGTTTTCCTCTTATTTTAGTAGGAATATTTATACTACTTTCTTCTGGATGACTCGGTTTTGGTTTATTTGGGGTTTTCGTTTCCCAATAAAATCTATGATGAGTTTCTTTTAGATTGCCAATTCTTTTTTTCCATTTCTCTTTCATTGTTTCAGATTTTGCATCACGCATTTTATTTTTACAAAATTTATCCCATTCAGTTCTATTTAAATCAGCTAATTTTTTTAATGCTCGTTTTTTATGTATAAGATAAAAACCAACTTTTTCAAATTCATCTGCATAAATTTTAATTTGATGCTCTCTAAACCAAGCCTTAGTTCTTCCTTCATTATATTCTTTTAAACTGGGGTCTCTAATATTTGGATGTCCCCAATCGATATTTTGAACTGGCACATTTACATCCTTTAACAAATTACAAATATCAATAACTAAAAACCAATTTTGAGGAATTTCAATATATGAACGATGATTATAAGATATTCCATAAGCACTATTGGCACTACGAATATGAGCAGTAACATCAGCTATCCCTCGAAGAAATTCTTTTTTAAGATCGTTTGAGAGTTCAAAAACTAGAGAGGGGATTCTAAAATCTTTACAAGTATATCTATTTCCTAAATATTTGTTAAGTTCTTTTATCACAAAAGTAGAATTATCTTTCTGAAAGCTCATCGTTGTTGAGCTTTTTTGAGAATTAGTCGAAATTCTTACTTCCAATAATGGTTCTATTCTTTCTTTTATTCGATTTATACTTGCTTCAACAGAGATTTTTGCTTCCATCCCTTCTATTTCTAAATTCTTATGTGGAATATTAATTAATATTTGTGTTGAATTGTTATCTCTAATCAGAGTACCTTTACCAACAATCATTCCTAATAAATAAGCTATATCTAAATTCATTTTTCTCCCTTCTTGAATATTATTACAAATTCATGCACTTTATTTACTCTAAATACATATGGATAACCAAGAGGTCGCATATTATTATATTCTTTTTGTCTATCCCATATAATTATGTCATCTAATTCAAAACCAATTTCTTGCATTTTATTTATTATATCTATATGAAATGGATAAAATTTTGATTTTTTTCGTATATCCATCACAACAACAACACAATATTTTCCTGTCTTTAAGACTTTATAGACTCCTTTAAAACCTTCTTGTAATTTATTTAAAAATTCTTGATAATCTGAAATATTTCCCAAATCATTTTTTGAATCACTATAATTTCTTATTTCTTTTCTATCAGCAGACCTCTTTGCATTTAGAATATCCCAATATGGTGGGGATGTTATAACTAAATCAACAGAATTTTCTTTTAATGTTTTAGAAATATCAAATATTGTTTTATTGTAAATTTCAGGTTTTATTAAATCTTCTTTATTTTGAGATAACTCTAACTGATATTCTTTAATTCTATTCTTTGATAATTTAACATACTCCTTTGATAAATCAAACCCTATTCCTTTTTTACCTAATTTATATGCAGAAATAACAGTACTTCCACTACCCAAAAAAGGATCTAAAATAACTTCACCTTTATCTTTTGTGAAAATCTCAATCAATCGAGAAGTTAATTGTGTTGGAAACATTGCAGGATGTTTTAATTTCCTTTCATCTTTGGTTTTTCCAATATCTCTCCAGATACTAAAAGATTGCTGTAACCATTCTTTCCCCGTTAAATTGTTCATTCTTCCTGCCATTTTACCACATACTTTTTTCAGACATTGTTTTTTTCAATGCTGATTCAATAAGATTTTGTTCAGTTTTATTAATTCTATACAACGTATAGACCTTTATATCTAATTCTTTTAAAATCTTTTTCTTGTCTTTATTTTTATTTAATTTTTGAACAAGATTAATTATTTCAGTTTCTATTTTTTTATCAGATTTTAAAATAGGGATTTTACCAAGATATGCCTTATCTGTGTGCATTGTTAATTTTGACTTATTATATACAGCATATTTTAGATAGAAATTTAACAACTTTGAATTTAATAATCCAAAGATATATTCTAATTTGAAAGAATTATCTTTTAATACAATATTTGTAATAGTATCAAAATTTAGATTACCTTTTTTATCTATACAAGAAATAATACCTGCTTCGCTTGAAAAAATATTTTGAAGTATTATTTTATTTTTCCCTAATAATTCAGTTTTAGAAATTCCTTCATTTAGTTTTAAAACATCTATAAAATAACCATTTGTATAAGAAAACTTTGAAACATCGTTACCTTTAATAATTGGTTTATTTAATTTTGTTTTTGAATTAGAAATAAATCTTGAATTAGGACTTATGGTTACCCCTCTAAATATTTCTGCAAGATTTTCAAGATTTTCCCCTTTAATTTTATCAATTAAATCATAATAATTTTTATTCTCAAACATCAAGAAGGTATTATATTTTCTGAAAACTTTTTGAGAAACATAAAAAGTTTTTTGGTTTTCTAAAGAGTTATTATTTTCTAAAACTTTAACCAAAACTTTATTTTTGTTTATTTCTTCTTTATCTTTTGTTTTTTGAATGAACAAAATAATTTGTTCTCCCCTTACACCTCTAAAAGAATCCCCTAAATCATAAACATGAAGAATTTTTGAATTTTCAAGTAAAAATTCTCTTAGTTTTGAATAAGAATTAACTCTTATTAATGTTTTAGGCAAAACAAAAGCCATAACACCACCCTCTTTGAGCAATTCAAAAGATTTAGCAATAACTAAAGATGCAGCATTTGTATTTCCATTAGTAATTTTAGAAAAGACAGATTCTTTCACATCATAATCTCTTTTATTTTTAAGAGAAATATATGGAGGATTTCCAATAATAAAATCAAAACCACCATTATCGAGAATTGCTGAGAATTTTTTGTTCCAATTAAATGCTTTTTTATCAACTAACTTATTTTCAACAATTGAGTTTCCAACTTTAATATTTCTTTCAAGAATTTTTAAAGAATTTGCATTCTGACCATTTCTTAACCAAAGATTTATCCTTGCGATTTTTGTAGCAGAGGTATTTAAATCAACCCCATAAATATTTTCCATAGCGTTTTTATTTACTTGTTTTAAATAATTGTATGCAGTTACTAAAAAGACACCACAACCACAGGTAGGATCTAAAATTTTAGAATTGGGTTTAATGTTTAGAAAATTAATCATATAATTTACAATTTCTTGAGAGGTATAGAATTGACCTAAATCTTTTTTTTCTTGTTCTCTTATAAGTTTTTCAAATAAAATTCCCAAAGTATCTTCTCTTATTTGGGTTAATTGTTCTTGTTCTATTTTATTTACAACTTTCTTAATTATTTTATCTTTATATGGTAAAGACTCTAAAGTATTTCTGTTTAGATGAAAATTCTCTTGTTTTGGTTGAACTAAAACAACATCCATTATTTAACCTCTTTTTTATTTTCTTTTTCCATAAAATTTTGAAATGTATCAAGAAACTCAACCCAATGTGGTGTTTTTAATGTTGAATTATGTGTCTTACTTTTAATATTAAAAAATATTTGTCCTGTATCTTTTAATATCCTGTGCATTTCTGTAAATACTTTATCCATAAAATCAGAATATAATTTAAAAAATAATATATCTTTTTTAGCACCATTATATCCTGCACCAGATATATCTTCATAAGGTGGAGATGTTATGATTAAATCAACTGATTTATTTGGAAGGTCTTTCATCAATTCAAGGCAATCTCCTTGATGTATTTTGTTGATTTCAAGCATTGAAATCACCCATCTTCGTTTGTGTAAATTGTCCTATCTTTTGGTTAGGACTTCCAAAAACAGAATATTCAAACACATCCTTACCTTCTTCTTGTTCTTTTGTTTTTACCATTTTTTCTTTTTGTTTTTTCGAAACTACCTACTTTAGTGGGTAGAGGGTTTCATTTAAATTTTCTTTTGTAATATTAAAATATTCAAAACCTTTGAGTTAAAATCTCGTTAGTTCTTTTATTAAAATAATAAATATATTTCTTTTCTTTAATCCATTTCCAAAGTAAGTATGTGGCTTTAACATCTTTTTGACAATGATCAAGAGCTTCATCAATTTTTCCTTGTTCAATTAACATTGGTGCATCTTCAGAATGTTTAGCCCATTCAACCATTGGGACTAATTTTATTTGTTTACCTTTATCATCAGTCATCCATTCTCTAAGTGTATGTGGTACAATATTTTTTAGACCAATAAATTTACCAGTTTTCATTAAAATCCATTTGAATAAATCGTCATGATCAATTTTTAATATTTGTTCAAATTGTTCTTTAGTCATAGAATATTTTAAAACTTGAATGTCAAAATGTTTACCGTTATATGACACTATTAAATCTGCTGTCAATAATTCTTCTATAAATGATTGGATTTGGTTAGGATCATAAAGTTTATATTCTTGAGTTTCTACGTTATAAATAACACCAACTCCAAACCCTAAATTCCTATCTTTCTTGTTATTGTCAGGAATCTTTCTTCTTGTTTCAATGTCAAACACTAAAGTTTTCATTTTAGAGATCCTCCATATTCAATTTTTTGACAATAACTTTATCTCCTGGGTTAAATTTGTCCCATTCTATTTTTGGCACACGAATCCTACGTTCATTATCTCCTTGTTTGGTTACAGTCCCAATAAATTTTGTTTCTCCCATATAGATTAGGAAAACTTAAACGTATATAAATGTATTGTTTTTCATTTATAAATGCCCAAATAAATGAGCTAGAATAAGGAAACATTTATATAAGTGTATGAATTATTATCTTATATGGATTCTGGAGAAGGGGTGAAATTTGAACTTAAAGAAGAAATGCATGATGATGTAGTTACACTTAAACAGTCAAAAGTTGGTAAAAATAAAGGATCTGCAGAACTTATTATGGAAGGTCTTAAAACTTATAAAACTGATACTGAAATTATTAGAATATTAAATAAAGAGTTTCCAGATGTCAATTGGAACTCGTATGATATAAAATCTTTTTTATCTTTAAATTCTAAACTTGTAGCTAATCTTGCTAGACTTGATAAAAGAGAAGCTGTCAAACAATCTAAATTACATATGGAAATTCAAAATCATTTTGATAAAATTATGAAAGAGTCTTGGCAGTTGTTTGATGATTCTAAACAGTCTAAAGAAAATACAACTGCAATTAACGCACTTAAATTGTTGAAAGATACAATGGAATCTAGAGAAAAAACTCTTGGTAGGTTCAAGTATGGTGATAAAGGAATGTTTATTAATATTCAAAATCAAATTTCTGATACCACTAAAGATATTCAACGTAAACTGGCTCAAGCTAAATTTAAACAGATTCCTCAAGAAGATGTTAAAGTTATAGATGTTGGCACTAAACCAATGGAAGAAGATGAGGACTAAATTACAAATTGCAAAACGGTACCTTAAATATCTCAACCAGATTAAACATGTTGGCATTGATATAGATAAAGCTTTGGCCACACCAGAAAAGATTGATGAAGTCATTACTCTTCTCATAAAAGAGTTATATGAAACTGAAGAAATTAATGGTCAACTTTGTTCAACAGTAAAAGCATGGTATTTATTTTGTGACATCATAGTGTATAAAGATATTTCTACAAATCAAACAGTGTGGAACAAGTTTGTAAAGAAACAATTTGAAATGATTGAACGTAATTCTAAAACGGTGTATCTTGCCCCCAGATCACATGGAAAATCGTTCATAGCGTTTTGCATGTATCCAATATTTAAATCTTTTCTTATAGAAAATTTTGAAGCCATGTTAATTTCAAACATTCCTAGAATGGTTAAAGATAACTTTCGAGTTTTAAAACGTATCATTGATAACAATGAACTTCTTCTTATGTATAAAGATTCTTCAAATAAAAAAGAATTGATTTGGTCACAACAAGAGATTGAATATCATAGTGGAAAGATTACTGGTTTTTCAATTGGTACGCCACCAATCGGAGCACACGTAAATTACGTTGCAGTTGACGATCCATTAAGACACGATAAAAAATATCCTGACGAATATTATATAAATTATATTGACGCTCAAGTAATACCAACATTAAAACGTAAAAAAGGTAGACTTGTAGTTGACGGGACCGCTATTCATGAAGAGGATCTAATACATCAATTAATGTGGGATAAAAATAATCAAATTATTACTGATGGAAGAATAAGTAGAAAAGGATTTTTTTCAATGAGATTCCAAGCATACGATCCTATAAGTAAAGAACCAGAAAAAACATTACTCGTACCAGAAGTATTTACTTATGAAGAGTTGCAAGAGTTAAGACGAACCATGGGTGAATATAGATTCAATCGTGAATATTTGTGTATCTGTCAAGTCAATAAAAATGCACTTATCAATCGTAAGATGTGGCGAGAAGTATTAGACGAAACAAAAACTTTGATAAGTAAAGGTGAAAAAGATAAACAGTACATCATCTTTGTAGATCCTGCCACTTCAGATTCAGCAACTGCTGATTGGTCAGCTTTTATAGTCATGGAATATGATGAAAAAAAGAATGAAAAGATAGTTAGACATATTTGGCATGGGAAAGGAGTTCTTATAGCTAACCAGATAAATGAACTTGAAAGGTTACATCATTTATTCAATAAAGCACCAATTTATGTTGAAAAGAATAATGCTGGGATTGCTATCATACAAGGACTTGAAAGTAAAAAAGTTATGGTTCATGAACATTATACTCGGCCAGACACTAAACCTAAAATGGTCCAGGATCTAATTACAGATTTCGGTAATGGAGTTATTGTCATTCCCGGTAACTTTGAAGATTATTTTACATCCACTTATGTCGAAAAGTTAAAACACGAATGTTTAAATTATGGTGTTAAAAAAACTGGGAATGGAGAATCGTTCCAAGCACTTGCAGGTCATGACGATTTGGTTGATGCTTTATGGGGTGCAGCTTATTATTGTACTGCCAATCAAGTTGCAGAACCATATTTGGAATGTGGAGATTATGATGTATTTACATGAAAGAAACCTACAATATATATATAATGACGTTTTACATAAAAATATAGAGGTGATTTGTTGGCCAAACAATCTAAATCAGCTGAAAGTATAGCTAAACATTCTATAGATCCAGACAAAGTTAAAAAAAAGACACAACCTTCTATAATTTGTTATGGTGGGACAGTAGAGATTGGTATTGAAAAGTTAGATCCTATTGACATTGAAACTTATGATTTAAGTCATCCAACAATTTCACGTGGTGTTGACATTAAAGCTGATGAGATATTTAAACTAGGTTGGATAATTGATGGTGGCAGAGAAGATGCAAGAAATTATATTAAACAATTATTTGAAGATTCAGATTTTGAAATATCTGCACCTGTTTGGGTTCGTGCAGGATATAAGTTTGGAAATGGTTATTATACACTTCTTTCAGGTGAAGATTCCGATGAAATTGTTTATTTAAAGATTGAACATCCTGTATATTTTGGTGTGTCACGATATTCGCCAGACGATAAAAATAAACCAAACAAATTTAAAGTTGACGAAGAAACTGCACAACCACAAGCTTATTCTCAATATACTAAAAATCTAGATTATGAAGAAGATTCTGAATATCCTGTTAAAACATATAAACGGAAAACTGTTGGATCTGACATTAAAGCTGACGAAGTTGCACATATTAAATTTCAAGTTATTGGTGACGAAGTTGAAGGTACTTCAATTTATCAACGAATTTATCGAAATGTTGACCATTTAAGAAACATTGAAGAAGCAGGTGCTAAAACAATGTATAATTTTGGATTTAATAAATGGTGGTTAAGTACACCATACAAATCTGAAAAGGAAATGAAAGCTTTAGGAAAATCAATATCTAAAATTGATAAAAGTTCTGTTATTTTATTACCTGACGGTATATCTAGGCTAGATAATATCGTTCCAGGAACAACAGAATTTGAAAAGTATCATGCAGTATTTACCGGACAACTTGCAATAGCTTTAGGGATAGCATATCCAAGATTAACCTTAAACGGAACGACAACAAATAAGGCCACATACGCAGCCCAACAAAAAGATATCATAAAAGATTTGGCAGCAGACATAAAGATTATTGAACATACTGTCTATACCCAAATTATCCAACAAGCATGTAAATCTAAATTTGGTGAAGACTTTAAAGAGTTTCCTACATTTAGATTCAATGAACCAACAGAAACTAAAGATGAAAAGACTGAACGGTTAGTTAAACAATCTATGGTTTTAAGTAATGTTGCTGATTCTGTTGAAACTCTCTCTACTCTTGGTAAAAATAAAGAAGCTGATACAATTTTAGCTTTTTTCATGGATTCATTTAAACAATTGGCAGAAGCTGATAAAGTTTTTAACGAACCACCACCAGAGTAGAAAAGAGGTAAATTATGAGTAGGTATGCAATAGGTGAAAGTGTCAGATTAATATATACTCCTAGTGCTACTGCGATTCGTGACGGTATTGATTCAAGCATTAAAGCTAATGTATTTGAAAGGTCTGATGGTAAAAAGGCGTTAGCAGTAGATGCAATATCTTCTGATACTCCATTAACACCAAATTCTAATAATTCTAAAACAGTCACAACAGCTAATACTCGTGTTCGATTAATTGTTGTTTCAACCACTTGTTCTTTAGTGAGAGTCATTGCTGACAAAGATAATACTGGAAAAATATATTTGGGTTATGCTAATGTTAGTAATGACAATTTTGATTTTGTGCTGGAAGCGGAGGATGGTGAATATATCTTGACCGATAATTTAAACAAAGTTTATATAGACTCTGATACTGATGGTCAAAAGATATACTTTACTTATTTTACATAATGACATTCATACCACCACCAGGAGTGATTAAAAAATTAGCAAAACTTAAAGATGTCAATATTACTGACTTGAGCGATGATGATGTTCTTAGATATGATTCTAGTTCTGAAAAGTTTGTCAATGTCAATATACCTAATCCCCTTATTTTTAAAGGTTCTATATCTATTAATTCTGATTTCCCTACTTTGGCAAGTGTACTGACCGGTTGGATGTATAAAGTTACTGCTAATGTAACAGATAACGATGCTACTAAAACTAATACTGGAGATTCTTTTTTAGCTGGTGATGAGATAGCTTGGAACGGTACAGACTGGAGTGTTTTAGGTTCTACAGCATTATGGAGTAAAACCAGTGGGGTAATTAGTCTAGTTACAGGAACAGACACTTTAAAATTAGATTATATGAATAGTGCAGGAGTTGTATTTAATGATGCAAGTGGTAATTTAACTGGAGGAAATATAATTGATATTTCTACAAATACTAATTTAGCAGTTACCACTCCAATAGTTTTGACGGATGATACTTTAAGCATTCCTGTAGCAACTTCGTCAGCAAACGGGTATTTGAGCAGTGCTGATTGGGATACATTTAACAATAAGGTTACTGAAAGCACAACAGTTAGCGATACTAATTCAATTAATCTAACTCTAACTGGATATGATATTTCGGCAGATATTCTATCCCAGAATTCTACAACAATAGATTTGAGTATTGATGGGGGTGGACTAAAAGCAGACTTAGATTCAACTCTAAAAAGCAATTATGATGATGCTTATTCAAAACGTGTTGATACTTGGGGTGATGGGTTACAATATTCAAGTCAAACTGCGAGCGTGGATTATAATGCAACAAATTTGAAAATTACAAGTACTGAATTAGATACTATTCAAGGAATTAGTACAACTGCCTCACCGGAATTTGCGGGATTAACTTTAACTACTTTTAGTGGAATTGTTCAAGCATCCACAGGAGTATTAAGTGCAAGTACTGCCTTAGCAGATGGGACTACTGGAACAACCCAAACTGCTTCAGATAATTCTACTAAGATAGCTACTACTGCCTATGTCGATGCAGCTGTTTTAGTTGAAGATTTATGGGACAGAGCAGGCACGGTGTTAAGTCCAAAAACTGCAGGTGATGACATAACTACAACGGGAACCATGACTGCAACCACTTTTACTGATGGAACAGCATCTTTATCTGCTGGAAGTCTAACAAATGTTAAACTAGGAACTCTTACAGATAACGGTTTTGTAAAAACCAGCGGTGCCGATGGAACTCTTAGTGTTGATACCAATACTTATCTTACGAGTGTTGCTCACACTGATTTAACTGATATGCCTTCTGCCATTAATACTGACCATGATGGCAGATATTATACTGAAACAGAAATTGGTGCAACAGCTTCTCCGTCTGGTGCTTCGTTAGTTGGTATTGAAGATTCAGGAACATATTTTACTGGCACTGAAGTTGAGACTGCTTTACAAGAAGTTGGTGATAAGTTCGATGCCATGAACGAGCCAACTGGTTTTCCTAATCGTACTGATAGCGTTATTACTTGGAGTGATAGTGGGCCTGATTATACACTTTCTATTGCTCCTACTAATGGTAGTTTCTCTTTTTATCAAGATGGCCTTAAGTACACTAAATCAGGTACCGAGACTCATCAGATTAGTGGGGCAGAAGGATTACATTATATTTATTATGATTCTGGTTCACTTGCTAGTACAGCTAATCCTACATTTGGTCAAGAATTTGTTATAATTACTACAAAAGTATTGGTAGCTATTGTTTATTGGGACGCGACTAATAGTGAGGGAATTTATATTGGTGAAGAACGACATGGTATTACGATGGATGGTGATACTCACGCTACCCTTCACTTCAGTGTTGGACTTAGATGGTACACTGGAATAGCTTTGAATACTATTGATGCAGACCAATCTGGTGCAGACAATGCTCACGCCCAATTTGGAGTAGATACGGGTAATGTTGGAGATGAAGATATTGGATTAACAACAGACGCAGTTATTTCAACGACAGGTCTTCCAGTTTATTGGAGAAGTGGGGGAGATGGGGATTGGCGTAAAGATACAAATAATGGATATTCATTTTTAATAAGTGGAACACGACCAAACTGGAATGAATTCACTGGCGACGCATGGCAACAAACAGAAGTAGGAGATAAAGATTTTATGTTAGTTCATGTTTTCGCAACAACCGAGAAAGATAATCCAATAATTGCTATTATGGGTCAAGCAGTATACGAGAAAAAGAAACAGGCAAGAGAAGGAGCAACCACAGAAGTAGGAAATCTATTACTTGGTAACTTACCAGGCCCCGAGATAACCCCAATAGCATCAGTAATATTTGAATGTAAAAATGCTTACACAAATGACGTAAACGCACGAATTGTAACTACTGATGAAGGTGATGAATATGTTGATTGGAGAACAAGCGATATTACTAGAACTGCTGCTGGTGGAGACCATGGTAGTCTTGGTGGATTAGCAGATGATGACCATTCTCAATATTGGGTTGATACGACTATTGATACTAGAACAACTAATTATACTACTACTGGTACTGTTACTGTTGGAACTCTTACGGATGGAATTGCTTCATTGACAAACGGAAAATGCAGTGCTAAAGGATATTCTGCTAATGTAGTTACAAAAACAGGAATTTATACCGCGACAGTTACTGATGATGTTATTTTAGGGAATGGAACTTTTACAATTACATTACCTGCAGCCGCTGGTGTAACAGGTAAAATATTTAATATAAAAAACATTGGTACAGGAACGATTACTGTTGATGGAGATGGTGGCGAAACAATTGATGGTGACGCTACTGTAGATTTGATTCAGGATGAGGTAATAACTATAATTTGTAACGGTTCAAATTGGTGGATAATATAAAGGTGATAATATGACAGAACTAAGAAAAGTAAAAATAATGAATTATGCTGAAGATGTTGTAACAGGTGTTTCTGGTACACATGATACGATAGATGTATCTATTTCTAATGGAACGTATAGGGCGGCAATAGATTCGTCAGGATATTTTACAATAAATATTAATGGAAATGTTACGGTGGATGCAACAGATTTAGATATTAGAGATTTAACTTCTGCTAGCGATTCAGTTGCTGTTACAACAGTTAAACCAGATGGAACAAATACAATGCCTAGTTTAGATACTAGAGCTAGAGCAGGTCATGTACAAGATATAGTATCTGGAAAGAATTTTGCTTATGCAGATACGAGTTTTGTAACTGGTGAAAGTCCTGTTACTTTAGACATCAATGCTGATTTAGGTAAAAATTCCACTAAAGGATATATTGCAAATGATGGTGACGGAAACTTCTCTGTAGAACTTTCACAGGATGGAAGCACTTGGGGAACATCTTTTATTATGAAAAAAGATGATGTATTGTCCTTAGATGGTTTGGATGTAGATTCAATAAAACTGACTTGGATTGCGAATTCGGCTTATCGGGTGGTTATATGGTAATTATTTTAGACGGGTTTGAATACAAAACAGATGGGGTGACTGATAAGGCTCAAGTAGCTTATGGTAATCATGGTAATATTGTGCCAAAAATGACTGCTGCAAATCTTCCTAGTCCTTATGTGGTAAGTGCAAGTTCAGAACTTCTTCCTCACTATGCAGCTTGGGAAGTATTTACTAATAGTTATGAGTTGAATGATAGTTGGATTACAAACGCATCACCAACTGGGTGGTTGAAAGTTGATTTGGGTGCGGGTAATGAAATAGTTGTTAGAAAATATACGTTAATCCCAATAAATCATTCAACTGGACCCGTAAGGTCTCCACGAGATTGGACACTTCAGGGAAGTAATAATGATAGTGATTGGGACATATTAGACACTCAAGAAGATATAAGTTTTGCTCTTTATGAAAATAAAACCTTTACATTTTCAAATTCTGTATCGTATAGATATTATAAAATAGATGTTACTGATAATAATGGAGATGCTTCATATTTAGGTATAGGCGAAATGGAATTATATGTGGGTTATTCAGGGTATATTTCTGATTTGTGTTACGGAGGAACTGCTTATGCAGAATCAGAACTGTCAGCAGCCTATCTTGCAATACAAGCATTTAATGATTCTTTGACTAATAATGTATGGAGTTCAGAAAAGAAAGGTGTAGGAACTTATGTATGGATAGCATATAATTTTCCTTCAGCAAAAACAATAGTTAGAGTAAGAATTGTTGGTGGAGCTGAGGCTAAACTTAATTTTAAGGATTTTAAAATTCAAGGTTCAAACAACAGCACCGATGGGAGTGATGGAGATTGGACTGATTTAGATACTGGGTTGGACACAAGTTCTGTCAAATACACGTACGTGTGGCAAACATTTGATTTTACAAATATTACTGCATATACGTGGATTAGATTAATTGGATTGGCTCAACTGCTTTCAGGAAGTGATTATTATATTCAACTTCAAGAGATAGAAATGATGGAGCTTCATTCACAATGTTATTCTGAGTCTTCAATCAAAGAGCAAGGAGATTATTCAATGAAGATTGCAGCAAGCGATGATGCTTTAAACCATGTTTTTGTAAAACAAGTTCAAGGAAATTTAGGATTTGAAGGAATTGATACACTTGAATTTGATGTGAGAGCTAGCAGAACTGGAAGTAATTTTACTTTTAGTTTTCGTAATACTAGCGATGTAACAACTACACATACACCGAATATTGCTTCAGCAAATACTTGGCAGACAGAAACTTGGGATATATCGGGTGTAGCTGATGGTGATAAAGATAATGTTGATGAGTTAATATTACAAATCACGAATGCAGATTCTGCTAATGAAATATATATTGATAATTTTAAATATACTCCAGCAACAGCAACTGCAGGTAAAAAGTTATTAAGAGGAAGGAGTAGATTATCATAATAAAATAGCACTATAAAGTATCATATAAAATTAAAGAAACCAATATAAGAGGTGAAATAAAATGACAGGTAATTTAATATTAAAAGCACAAATGAAACATGTATCATTAAATACTGCTCAAACTAAAGAAAATGCAATTAAATCTAAAATAGAAGAAATTGAAAGTACAGAACTGGTTGCACTTCATTATAAAAGAACAGGTATAGATGGGGATGGTTTAATAAATTTTAATGTTAAGATTGGAAATGTTAATATAGTTGATTCAGTAACTAAATTATCTATTATTGTTAATAAAATTGAAGGTATAATTAATGTCAGCATTTTACAATATAAGTTTGAAGAAGGCAGACAATAATGCAATTAGAAATTGAAAAAACAATTATAAATCTTGAATTAGGAGAATCTAATCCAAATGAATTAGGTAAAACTGTTGCTACTTTAATTATTAAATATGAAAAGAATCAAAATAAAACTCAACAACAATATGAGACACTTAGAAAATTAACGTCAAGTTACGTAAACAAATATGGTATGGATATGTGGGATAATTGTGTTAAAAAAGAATATTATATTCAACAAGTATTTTAAAAAATAAATAACGAGGTAAAAAAATGACAGAAGAAAATGTAAAAGAAAATGTAGTTCCACCAGTTGGAGCTGTAAAAGAAGAAGTAAAAGTTGAAGATGCAGTTGTAAAGAAAGAAGAACCAAAACCAGAAGTGAAAAAGGAAAATGTTCCTCCTAAACCACCAATGCCACAACCAAGAATGAGACAAATTATTTTAGAAACAAACGGTAAAGATGTTCATATATTAAAAAATGAAATTTCGGTTTTGGAACTTAGAGAGATTTGTAACCAACTTTTATTTATGACAAAATAGATAAATGTAAAATGTAAGAGAGGTCAAATGACGAAAATAGAAATTTATAATCCAAACGGAGATCTTGTAGTAGATGGCGGACCGATGGGTCAAATAGGTTCAACTGAATCGTATGAATATACTTATAAAGCTAAACAAATGCAAGGTACTTTTTTTGTTAGGATTTTAGATAATTCTGACAATTTGTTAGATGTTCAATCATTCGTCATTGGTCCAATCGGAGGAAGTGGTGGGATGTGGGGTATGGCAGATAGAAAGATTGATAAACAGATTCTTACAGCAATTACAAAAGTTTTAAAAGAGATAGCTAAACAGAAAGTTGAAAAGTTGATTGAAAAGATGATGGGTGCGTTTGAAAAGAAAATTGGTATTATGAATAATAAATCTACAGATGATATTGATGATGTTAAGAAATTCTTAGAAGAAAAGATGGTTGACCAAATAAAAATAATGTCAACCCAGATTGAAGAATCTTCAGAAAAGACAGGTCCTGAATTTTCACAACTTACAAATAAGATTGACGAACTTAAAATGTTTGAATCTGCACATTTTAAAGAAATTAAACATAAATTTAAAGATGATGAGTTGGCAGATTTCGTTCAGAAAGCTGTATTTGAAATTAGAGATAATGTTGTTGACAATTATAAGAAAATGGTGACTGAAGTTGCTAAACATACTGCCACACAGAAAAAGTTGAATCAAGAATTAAAGGAAGAAATGTTAAAACCTTTTAGTAGCCTGTCTACAGAACTTAATGTTTTAAAGAATGATTTGTATGAAAAGTTAAAACCTCAAGAAAGTATGAAACTTGAACTTGAACAATTTAAAGAGATGTTGGATAAGATTGAATCTGGTAAATCTGAAACTTTACCTAAATTTGATGAAATGAAAGAGTTCCTTTTAAGAATAAACGATAAGTTTAGTCATTTTGATTATGTAGATTTTAAGTTAAAGTCAATTTCTAACAAAATAAGTTCAATGAAAAGTTCTGTAGATTACGATCAACGAAATGCTAACTTTTCTGATCAGATAGAAGTTATGGAAAATGAAGTTAAAGGTTTTAAAGAACAGATATTTGATCAGATGAATGTTATGTCAGACATGCAAGAACTTATGAACACATTTTCAAACAAGACAGACATGTCAAACATGAACGATAAAGTTAGGTCTGAAATTGATGAATTTACAAAAGGGTTATCAAGAGGTATTGATTTTTTAAGTGAGAAGTTTAATTTGGCAAATCAAAGTCGAGAAACTGATTATAAAGTTATAGATGAACAGATTAAATCTCAATCTGTAGCACAGAAACGGATGAAAAGGTTACAAAAGATGAAAGAATGTAAAACGATGTTAGAAGGTGATGTCGATGACTAGTCAGGGTTTATTGGACAAATTAAAAAAGATAGATTCTAATTATAATTCACGAATGGATAAACGAATTAAATCTGATTTGTTTAAAGAATCATTTAGTTTTGGAGATATGACTAAAGATTGTCTTTTGTTGTGTCATGTGTTATGTCATAAAGAAATAAGTTATAGAAAGCCAAGATATAAAAAGGAGATTATTATACAACGACATAAAGAAGTATCAATATTATTAAATATTAATGAAAACGATCTGGAGGTCTGAAATGGTAAGTGCAAATACAAGAAAATTACAATTGAAATTGATTGATGAAAAAAACAAACCAGTTTTAGTTGCAAAACATAGTGTAAGTATTAATTTACAAGCAAACAACGATCCAAGAACAGATATAAATTTTGACCAGTTAACTTTACCGTACAAATGTGAAATTGAATTAATGAACGTAGGTAAAAATCATGCTGGATATATTGACGAACAAGAGATGCAAATGTCATATCTAAAATGGGAAGGTACTGATATTATAGATTTACCGCATGATAAGTCAAAGAAAAAAGTTACTGAGTATAGTATGAGTAACATTAAAGGTAACATTAAAGAAGTTAATTTTGATGAAAATACAGGTGTTCTGTATGGCATTGCAGAAATTTACGACAAATACATTGCATATTTAATGTATATGGGTAAATGTAAAGAAGTTAGTGTAGAATATGCTCACACAATAAATTTTGAAAATGGAATGGATAAAATTATAGGGATTAAACCAAAAGTGGTAGCACTTGTTAAGAAAGGTGAAATGAAACATAGTTCAATCAAATTAATGAAAAGATGATTATGAATACAGCTAGTTCAGTCGACCAAAATTGTACAACTGTAACTAAAGAATTCGGAAAAACTAAAAAAACTATCAAGTCAAGGACTTTTGTTAAATTATCAAATAAACACAAAAATAGTAAATAGTAACCTACAATATATAAATAACGATGTTTTACTTCTAAATAGTACTTCATTTTATATTAATTATACATTTTGCGTGGGACTCAGAGGTGATTTTCCGTGTCAATACCAAAAAATTTAGATAAGATAAGTTTACCATTTATTAAAAAAGAAGTTACACTTATGCACGACATGACTGCAAACGATTATGAATTTAAACTTTCTGTCATAAAAAAAGGTATTAACAACACTCATTTTACAAACGATAATTCTTCAATTTATTTAGATCATAAAGATATAGAAGGTTTTCCTACAAGCAGTTATGTGGGTTATTTTAAAAATTATCAATTTAAAGTTAAACAAGGAAAAGAAGTACCAGTAGCAGATATGTATGTACTTCATAAAGATACAGCAGTATTTATTGCTGGCGGTGCACCGTTTGCTATTTCTCCAACAGCATACCAAAAATCTATTCCAACAGCTCAAGGTCAATTAGTTAAAGATTTTAGAATTAAAAGTTTTGGAATTGTTCTTGATCCTGCATTTGGTGAAAGAAACAGAATTAATCCAATTACATCTGAATATAGTCAAAAGTCTGAACAGGAAGGCGACCAGTCAGACAAAGAAGAAGATCTTGACAGAACTGCAGGTGACATGGTAAATTTTGTTAAATGGACAAATAAATATATCAACACGTTACCAGATTCAGCATTTTTATACGTTGCATCTGGTGGATCAAAAGATTCAGAAGGTAAAACTGTCCCTAGAAGTTTAAGGAAGTTACCTTATAAAAATAAAGAAGGTAAACTTGATTTACCACATTTAAGAAATGCTTTGGCAAGGTTAGGTCAACCAAAAACTGACATTCCTGATTCTGTTAGGTCAAAGTTAATTTCTAAAGCTAAAAAAATACTGGAAGGTGAAACTAAAATGTCAAAAGAAAAATATGCAAAAATGATAGATAAAAGTGGACTTAAATTTAGAATTCAAGAGTTAATGGAAAAAAAGATGGATTTCGGAAAGGCTTTTGATTTAGCCGTTAAAGAAACTAAATTCTCAGTTAAAAAGTTTGATGGTGCAAATCTTGACGCTTTAAGGAAACTTGTAGATGATTTAACAATAAAAATTGAAGCTAAAGAAGAAATTAAATTGTCAGATGTTGAAGATATCAAATCTAGAATTGAAAGTGTTATTGCTTTTGAAGATCCAGAAAATGAAAGTGATGATGAAGATATAGATGACGAAGATGAAAAAGACGACGAAAAAGATAATAAGAAAGATAAGAAAAAAGATAAGAAACTAAGTAAAAAGAAAGATGAAGATGACAACAAGGATGATGACAAAGGTGATGACACAGATAAAGATGATAATGCTGATTCTAAAGATAAAGATGATGCAAAAGAGGGTGAAGGCGATGATTCTGATAGTGATTCTAAGGATTCTGATGAAAAAGGCGATTCAGAAGATGAGACTGATAAAGATGACGATAAAGATGACAATAAAGATGATAAAGGAGATGCGTATGCTGAAATGAAAAAGTTAGCTGAATCTTCAATTAAAGATTTTACAGAGATGGAAGAAAAGTTCAATAAATCAGATGAAATGGTTAAAGAACTTGAAACTGAAAATCAATCTTTAAAAGAAAATATTGAAGGATTTAAAGTTGCAGAATATGATAAGATTGTAACTGTAACTGCTGAAAAAGTAGCTAAATGTCATCATTATGATGATGATAGGAAGTTAGAACTTATTGAAACATACAAATCAAAGAAGCTAAGTGTCGCTGCATTAGAAGAGTTAGGCAGTGTTGCGGATAGTAGATTAAAAACTATGTCAAAGAAACCACAAATGGTTACTAAACATAGTTCCGAACTTGATGAAAGCGGAAGTAAACTTGCAAAGGAAGGAATGACAAAAGCAGAACAGCAAGACGCACAGATTGATTCTCTAATGGGAACAATCGAAAAACAAGGCGGAATATTTTAAAATAAAACTACTAGGAGGTAGATCATATGGAGAAAATAGCAAAACACGGTTATAATACCGCATATGAACTTGATAGTGCTAGTGTAACAGTCACTAAAGAGTTTGCAAATGCGATATTAATTATGGAGCCAGAAGATCCGTTAGAAAAAGAAGGTATCATTAGGGTAAAGAACATAAATCCTAAGACAGATACTGCAGTATTTACACTGTTGACTGAAGCGTCATTAACTTTTACAGAAATTGATGCAAGAGGTAGTGAAGATCCAACTGCTGCAGGGTCAAGTCAACCTTTCCCTACACCAACATACAAATCAGTTACAGCAACCACAAAGAGTGCAGAATATTTTGTGTTTGAAAACATTGATTTGTTAAACAAACCAGAATTGAGAGATTTTACTGTACAGATGGCTTTAGCAACTAAAAAGGCAAAAGTATCTGCTGGGTTCACTGAGTTGTTCACTCAAGGAAACTATACTGCTGGAACTTCTTTTAAGAAATCTAATGGTTATGCGGCGATTGGTACAATATCAGGATCTCAAACATTGATCCCATCAGATTTAGTTAGTGCTGTTGACGGAATTAAGATTGGTCAAAAAGTGGATGCTGACGTTTGTTTGATACATAGATATCAAAGAACTCAGTTAGAAACACATTCTGACTTTTCACCAGGACAGTCAAGCAATGCTAACTTTAGAAGGGCACAATGGAATGAGAGAGGTATTTTGAGTAATTTCTACGGTCTGGACATTATTGAATGTGCACAGATTGATGCAATATCTTCAGGATACTTCGCTTCCGAAACTGGAAGATGGGTTGTTGTTGGTAAAAGAGGATTAATGCTTGGAAGAGCTGAACATCCTGCAAAGAATAGGGTTAGACCTGATCCAACACCAAGAGCACACGGAATATGGTACGTCATTGACATCAACTATGGATATGAAGTATTATACCCTGACAGTATTAGACTGATTGCTTGTTCAGACGATCCGGACTAAACCAATTTTTTATTTTTTTTTTTATTTTAAATTAAATAAACTGAGGTAGGTGATTTCATGGCAAAATTTTATCCTTTATTCAAATTTAGCGGAAGTTCATTTCCATTTAGTGTTGTTATGCCAAATGGAGAGACAAGAAAATTTAGTTATTGTAGAAGACAAGCTCATAGTAACATTCCTGACGAAGTTGCACTTATTCTTGAAAAAGAAATTCCAAAACGGTTTAACATTGTTTCTTATGACAATCCTAAGTTGAAACATAAACATATTATTCTACCAATAGTAAAACCAAAAATTATTGTACCTGTTGTAGAAAAACCTAAACCTGTTATCATTCCTGTTGTTGTAGAAAAGAAAGAAGAAGTTAAAATTTATACTGAACAGGAACTTATACAAATGGAAGAACAAATGGGATTTCGAGAATTTAGAAAATGGGCAAAACCAATTTATAATACTACTGACAGATCAACTGATCAACTCATTAGAGAGATATTAGAAGTTCAAAGGTCAAGAAATGGTTAAACCTAGATTAACAACTAAAACTGAAGTGTTAAGAATTGCAGGACTCACTGAACAATATAGTTATGAGTCAGGTTCAGATATTTTGGATGCCATTGATGATGTTAGTGCAGATATGCGAGAATGTTATGGTGATCCTGTTAAAAAAACTTCATTTAGTTTAAATAGAAACTTTACAAAATATGATTTTACTGGAAATAAAAATCAAACATATATCATTTTAGATGTTACTGTTTTTGATGATATTAATCAAGGTGCGTCAGACACTTATGAATATGAATTGACTGAAGCTGATTCTGGAGATGTTAGCGGTTCAGTTCCTGCAATTGCAGGTCAATATTATGTGGATTTGAATGATAGTTATGTTTGTTTAAATGAAACTGATATTAGTACTTATGATGGAAATAGATGTGACGTTGAATTCATACCGTTTTCATTAAGTCGATTGTGTGCAATCAAATCTGCAATTTATGTTTTAGAAACTTTAGATGTTGCCCAATCTGAATCAATCACTATGGCAAAGATTGAAAGGCTTGAAAAGAGAGCTACTAAATTTGAAACTAATTATTCGCCAAATAAAGTTTTTGGTTCGGAAGAACAAACAGATTGGGATGAACGTGAAGGTGATTTTATTATTCAAGACCATCAAAATTATTATTAGTCACTTTATAAGTATGAATTATGTCTGCACGGGCATAAGTTCAAGAAAGTAAGGTAGGTAGAAAATGACAGACAATAGCATACAAATAAAAAATGTAATTTTGGATTTCTTAAATAATCCTACTTATTTTGAAGATCCATATGAAATTGCTACTCATAAAAGTAGACGTGGTGCAAGTAATCAACTTGTTTGGGCAAGTGGTGATGATAACGTAAAAATAATTCATTCTCCAAAAATTCAAGTTAAAATAAGTTCTGAAGAAGAAGAAAGGATTGCTGGCAGTACTGTTAAATATCATACTCAAAAACGAGTCACTATTAATATTTATTATTACAATAAAAAAGGATATAAATATATTTATTCTGGAACTGAATATTTAGATTCTGATCAAAACATTCTATTAAGAACACATATAAGAGAAAAAATCCGAGAATATGCCGACACTCTTAGTTTACATTTATTAGAATTTAGTACAATTGACGAACCAGCCGGACCAGACCCATCAACATCAGAATTTATAGGACTGTTACAAGTTTCATGTAACTATTATGGAAATGTAGGTATCTAAAATGAAAACTGTTATCATTAGGGATATGAACCAATATATGATGGAAATGAATAAAATAGTTAGACAACTTGGTCAAGTTGGTAGTGACATTTGTAATCGTGGTGCTCATCAAAGTAAACAATGGATTAAAAATTATCTTAGAATGAATAGGGTTGTTCATGAAGGTACATTGATTACTTCCATTAAAAGTGGTCATAAATATCTTAGTAGTACTGTATATATTGAACGGCCAGCAGATGAATACGCACCACAAATTGATAGTAAAGCTGGTTTATTACCTGGAGGAGTTTGGATTATTTTTGATTCAGTTAAATTTGAAAAAGCTAAAAAGAGATACCCAAAAATTGATGGAGCTACATACCAATTTGCTAAAAATTCAGCAACTCTTTTTCAATGGGTAAGTTCAAAAAATGGTTTATCATCTGATTTAAGAGAATTTTTTATAAGTGTTGGTGCTGTCCGAGTTGGTGCAGGTCATGTAGGAATTTATGCTCAACATCCGTTGGGGTTACATTTTATGGAAGGTGGATTTAAATTTTCAACTGACCCTAAAAAATTAATGACAAGTTATTATAAATCATTACAACAATATGGATTGGCATGAGGTGGTCAAATGGTACTTAAAAAATATAAAAATACATACCCAAGAAAATTATATTCGGATTATGAAAAGAAATTTGTACAGCCAAACGAAGAATTTATAAATGAAGAAACGCCTAAAATGAGAAGTCTTTTATCAAACGGTTATGTAAAAGATTTAGGCATTTATGAAATTAAGAAAGAAGTTGAAACGAAACTTGAAGCCAAGCCTGTTCAGAAAGGGAGAAAATCCAAAAAGTCTAAACGGGAATCTAAATTTAAAAAAAAATATGAGGAAGTGATATAAAATGACAGTTCCAGGAACCACAGACGTGTTTCTCTTAGAGAATGCACGAACTGAAAGGTACATACATTATAATAAAGAAATTGCTACAGGAGATATTGACGGTGCAAATACAGATTATGAAGTTACAAATACTATGGGGTATCCTATAGGTACTGTATTAGGCGGATCGTTACCATTAGCACATTATGTAGATTCTGATGGCGAATATTTAAGAAAAGATTTTATAGTATATTTTGAACTTGACGGTGTAGATACTGTAGTTGATACACAGACATGGACAATAACAGCAACAGTTGCAGGAGTAGTTACAATTAATCCAGCACCAGAAACAACAGACGCTGACAAAGTCAAGATTAGTTATTGTCACACAAAAGAAGATGTGTCAAACCAAATAACTAACATTGCACTTGGTGGCGGTGGAAGACCTCTTGAATACGTTACAGTTCAAGGTGGAAAGAAAATCCAGATTAAAAAAGCACAAGATCCAAAAACGTTAAGTTTCGATCTATTGTCAGTTGACGAAGGTTGGTCTTATTTGGTAAACGGACAACTTGTAGAAGAAACTTCTGGAAGCAATTACATAAAAGGTGATGTTGGAGCGGGTCAAACAGACTCATATGCATTCTTCATTATTATGGAAGATAAAGAAACTGGAAACTATAGAGTTGAACAGTTCCATAACGCGGCACCTTCAAGTAATGAGAAGACTTTGCCATCAGACAGTTATATGAACGAATCTGCAGCATTTGAAAGTGCACCGCAAGATTACGCTGAATTGACGCTGTTGAACAACCAGAACGAATCTGGAAGTTAAACCAATATTTTTTATTTTTTTTATTTTTTACTAAGCCTGAAAAGGACTAAACAAACGAGGTGTTAAAATGGAAGAGAAAAAAGAAGAAAGCGAAACTAAAAAAGAAGTAAATGTAAAGTATATAGAATTTGAAATTAATGCGAATGAAAATAAAGCATTCTTTGAAAATGGAAGTACTATTTTAAATGGTGTGGATCTTACAGATTTTGTTGTAGGATTAAAACTCACTATTGTAGATACAAGTGATTTTCCTGATGAGGACATAAAGAAATGGGATGATATCAAGTCAAAAATTATTGATAAATTGGAAAGTAAAAGAGTGATTTATCAAGATGATTCATTAGATTTAAGTAATATTGATTATGAAGGTGGTGATGACAGTGACTGAAGAAACGAAAACTAAAGTTGAAGCTTATGAAAGGATTAAATTATTTATTTCTGACGTAGATAAATCTGACGCTGTATGGTTTAAGAACTTTGCAGATCAAAGATTCTATAAACATCAGAACGAAGTTATCTCATTCTTTAGACATTTGATAGAAGGTGGGATAACGCCATTGATAGATAATGTAATATCTCAACAAACAACCATGCAACAGACACAAGCTATTCTGTTTGAAAAGATAGTTGAACTTGAAATGAAATGGGATAAAAGTCAAGGATTAGCAGATAGTGAAGATCCAAGAGCTAAAATTCCTGCACATCTAAGAAAACTTAGAGGGATTAAATTAAAAGGTGAAGATACAGAGATTAAAGTTGACCATGTTGTTAAGAAAGATGAGGTGGTTAAAAGTGACTGAAACAAAAGAAGAAAAACCTAAAGATGATGGAATTATTAAAATTGAAGAATTAATGTTCCAAGTTGATGGTGAAGGGAAAGCTCAACCTCAAAAAGTACCGTTAGTTATTTACGACCGACAACTTGATCAAGAATTACTTGAAGAAGCTATGGTTCTAGATAGATTCATTAAAGAACGAGATTCTATGATGAAAATGTATGTTGAGTTTTGTGCTAAAGCTGATGAGATTTTAAAGTCTGGTGAATCTAAATATAAGAAATTTGTTGAAGAAAAAAAGATTACTGAACTTGAAGCTCAAGAAACTATGGATAAAAATAAAGCTAGCATTGAACTTGAAAAGATTCGTGAACATCGAAAATATATTATGATTGTTGAGTCAATCAATCAATCAAGGTTTCTTATTAAAAAACTTAAAGAACGGATTAAAGAACAAAAAGTTGTTAGCCAAATAAAAGCTATCCCAATGAACAATGCTGAAAGTAGTACTGTTTTGACATCAGCTAAAGGTAAACAAGGTAAGAAACCTACAGGTGAAGATTCAACTGATTGGGTCAATGATATGATTTTGTATTGTGTTAAAGAACCATTATTTGATGAAAAGACTGTTAAATTTATTAAACCTAACGAAAAGATTGCTATGAAAGAAACTATTTTAGAAATATCAGGTTTAAAGACGACAAATTATAAAGATGTGTTAATTCAAAACACTAACATGTCAGAAAAAAAAGAAACCACACCCATAGAAAAAGAATAACGGAAGGTCAGATTAATAGATTTCGTAAACTTATGCGTTACGGAATTAAACCGTGGGAGTGGGGAAAATTATATGCCTTCCAAGAAGATAAGATATTTAAAGCGTATGACGCAGATGTTAAATTTCAAGCCAGTCTGGCTGGAGCTAAACTGAGGTAAAAATGGCAAATGTAAATTTTATTATGAAGGCAACGTACCAAGTAGATCAGAAATCATTAGTTATGACTGGTGCAGGATTACAAAGTACTTCTAGAGGATTTGATACTCTCACTAAATCAACTACAAAATCTCAAGCAGCAACCCAATCTTTAATGGGTTCATTTACAAAATTTAGGGTAGCTTTAGTTTCTATGTATTTGATTCCTATGATGCTTATGAGAGTTGTTTCTCCAATTATAAAGTTCGGTGCTGAAATTGAAATTTTATATACTAGAATTTCTGCAGTAACTGGAGAGTCATTTGATGTTGTTCAATCTAGAATTAAAGCTTTGGCAGCTGGTTCTGTTTATTCTCTTACTGAAATTGGAAACGCTTATCTTGAATTAGCTAAACAAGGATTTAACGCAGTAGATTCTATGAAAATTATGGAATCTACTACTGCTTTGGCAATGGCAGGATTTCTTGATTTGCAAGGTGCAACCGAAATTGTTGCTCAGACAATTCATCAATTCAATTTAGAAGCGAGCGATGCTGCCAGGATATCTGATGTTATGGCAAAAGCTGCAAATTTAAGTGCGGCAGATGTTGAAGGTCTTGGTAAAGCTATGTCTTTTGCAGGTACAATTGCAAATAGTTTGGGTTATTCTATTGAAGAAGTTGCAGCCACATTGTCTGTTCTTACGAATAAGGGTTTGGCAGCAGGTAAGGCTGGTATCTATTTTAGAGCAGCGATGACTTCTATATTAAAACCTAGCGATCAAGCACAAGATGCTATGGATTCTCTTGGTTGGTCATTCAAAGATGCTTCAGGCGAGTTTAAAAGTATGGGTGATATTGTTGAAATGATCTCTTATACATTTGATGACAGTGCTGAAAAAGCAGATTATCTTGCACAGATTTTTGATAGAAGGGCACTCCAAGCTGTTCTTGCACTTACAGATGCATTTGAAGATGGAGCGATGGGTATTGAAGAATATAATCTTGCTTTAGAGCAGTCAGGTGGTTATGCTGAACAGTTGGCAAATAAAATATCTCAAACTACAGAAATGACAACTAAAAAAGTTGTACAAGTAACTCAAACAATGATTGATGAATCTTCAAGAGGGTTGGGTCATTGGTGGGCAACTTTAAAATTAAATGCTATTAAATTTGTTGATGATTATGATGGAGCAGTTAAGGAAGCTGTACAAACAGGTAAAGTAGCAATTTCAGAATTTAAAAAGTTAGGTGGTGTAGCAGTTAAAAAAACAGTTCGACCAAAAATGGTTGGAACTGAATTGTATGGTGATGAGGTTGAAACTACATTTGCATATATTGGAAATATGAC
>Ga0307928_10000561_pt1 | contig 27894 bp, 45 predicted proteins | sample AceLakmetagen232_FD_201815 | JGI IMG/M metagenome (GOLD analysis project Ga0307928, IMG submission 201815) | Saline water microbial communities from Ace Lake, Antarctica - #232 | ecosystem: Environmental > Aquatic > Non-marine Saline and Alkaline > Saline | place: Antarctica: Ace Lake... | reverse complement strand
TTGACTTGAATCGGAATGTATGCACATTTTATTTTTTCCGCATCCGTCTTTGATGCGAACACAGGGAGATAACCGATGATGTTCTCATTCGGAGGTCCCGGCTTGCTGTAAATCTTCAAGCTGGCATAACACGCCATATTCAGCTCTTTGGAGCTGTATATCTCACCGTCCGTAATGTTGGCATGGATGAATTTCTTGAAACCTTTGCCGACGAGCAAAGAGGCTTCGACGGGCTGTTCTTTCTTTTTCGACGGGGAGTGGGTATCTCGGTAACATCTTGTCCCGGCAATAATAATCGCAGTATCGGGAACAGTGCTGGCACTGCATTTCCATCCACCACCATCCAACGCGAATTGATAACTGAGATAAATCGTTTTCTTTTTAGAATCGGCACGATAAAAGCAAAGGCGGGCCATTACACTGATATACGGATCGGCATCTTGCCCTGATTTGTAAACCTTCAACCATTGACCTTTATACGGTATAAGACAAGTTCCTTGATCGTATTCTTCGTCGACAGTATAACCTCCGCATCCCCCGACAATAAACCCAAGCGCCATTACAATAATCATAACCATGAATCTTTTCATCTTAGCACTCCTTTCGACCAAAACTATCGAAAGTTGATTACGTTTCCCGTCTTTCATGATTCACCCCCTTTACCATAAAGCACATTGAAAACTTTTGGATAGTTATCGAGCAGACACCCGCCACCCTTCACTATCAAAACAATAACCCAACCGGCTGAAAAGCAGGCGATAAATATGATATCATCTGCATGTAACAACGCGTTACGATTTTTATGCCAGTATTTCGGGAGAATTAAAAAGGTACACAAGGCTACCGCAACATACAAACCAAGTATCATCCACCATCGCGATGCAGTGTCGTTCCAGTTTATCACGACCCAATCCTGAGCGACCGTCATAATTCCGAACTCTTCGATATCTCCGCTGTCATCGTACTCCCTGATCATGTCGCCGATGATGTACGGCGCATCGCACGGCCTCCACCACGAATAATCAGTGGGCTTGATGTTCGGGTAGCCAACCTTCAGCCGAGCCAACTTATTCTGGTGTTTCGCAAGACCATCTATCTCGCAAGACATAGCCTTTGCTGACATTTCATACTTTTCCATGAGATCAATTTTGCTCTTGTACTCGGCAATAAAACCCTCGTGGTATTTGATTTGATCGCATGGATGCCCACCATCCATAGACGGAAATAACATTAGGAATGACGCGCACAGAGCGACGGTGGAAATTAGAGCCGAGATATAACCTATACACTTCCGATGATCGCTGCCCTTTCTGATGCTCCACTTGATACCAGGCGCACTCAAGACAATCGCTATAATAATTAAGATCATAGCTCCTCCTGTGCCTTGATGTGCTGGATTAACTTGACGACTTCTTTTTTTCTTCGACCTTCGAGAGAGTCGTAGATCTTCTTGCTGTCGGACGTCGGGTGGCGATTCTCGTAGGTTTCATCCCACTCGCCCTTGCCGGCGGCGGGGTGAATATGCTCGATGATCATCTTGTCGAGATACCGTTTACGATCGTAACCCGCGGTCTTTAACTTCGCGAAGATGTCGAGGATGTGAGTGTCGGCATATTCCCCCGGATATTCTTCAGGACACACTCCGCCGAGGATCCTACAATATTCGCTGGACAAAAACGGCATCGTACACATGTTCTCGCCCTGATGAAGATCGTTTCCATAGGCAAGGTAGATTCCGTCGCGATCTACTTCGAAAATATCTCGAAGAGCCATGTCCCATCCCTGCGAACGAAACACCATGTCGTCGCCGGCGCTTCCGATGATTCGTCCTGTCGCAACATCCCACATTTCCTTGAACATCTTGCCGATCGACTTCGATCGAGGCCCGATGATCTTTTTAATCTCAAGCGGAGGAAATGCGGACGGAATCATGTTGCGTGTCGGGTCGTCATTGTCAATATAGATGATCACCTCGATAGTTTCAGGAAGATACGCGGTGAAGCGCAAACTCTCGAGGAACCCGAGGATGTTGCCAGGTCTTTCGCGTGTGGGAACCAGAATAGAAATATCAATCATAGCCAAACTCCTTTCAGCATTTATTTCTTTACAATGTACGCACCGGGGCACTGCGCCCAGTGGAAGCGTTTTATCTCAACATCTTTGTCCGCGAAGTATTCGTCGACGGCTTTTGTTTCTCCGGCCCATTCCGAAATTCCGTAATCGTCCAGGACGAGAACTCCGCCGCGGACTATCATAGGCCACAACTGTTTAAGCGCAGCCTTAGTCGGAACGTAGATGTCGCAGTCGATGTGCATGAGTGAGATTTTGCGGCCCGGAGCTTTCTTGACAAATTCCGGTACGGTATATTCGATCTGACCGTCGACGAGAAGGATCCGCGGTTTGTGCGGGATGAAGCGATCGCCGTCATAAATCTTAATGAGATTCTCGACCGAAGCATGAAACTCTCCGGCATCGTAACCTCCGATAACTTTATTGACACGGGGCGCCGGCGGGCCGTCTTGTTCAACAAACTCGAGGAACCCGGCCCAGTTATCGAACCCGAACACCTGCTTGGCTCGATCGTTGTTGTTTCGCACGTCGAGGAACTTTGCCCAGGTGAAAAGCGTGAGTCCGCGGTACACTCCGAGTTCGACGATGTCGCCGGGTAGATCGACAGTCATCCGAAACAATTCGTAGTGCGCGAGGAACCTCTTGATCGTAATCGTCCGCGTAAACAGCGGGAAGTTACGATAGATCAACCGCTTCGAGATATCGAACGCCTCGAAGTGAGCGTCAAGTTGCGCTTCGGTATCGTCATCCGCCTTGAAGTTAGCGCGGCCATCGTACTCGTTCTGCGTTTTATCCATGTTAAACTCCTTTTTCTAAAAACTTTATTTAACCACCGAAAACACCGAAGGCACCGAACCTTCGCTTCTATCTTCTTTTCCTTTTTTGCCTTTCCATTTCTCCGCCATTCGGTGTCTTCGGTGTCTTCGGTGGTTAATTTGCCTTTTGTTTTACTGCATTCTCCTAAATCTTTCCTTGGCGAGATCTCCGCCGTCGATGTTGCAGATGATTTCTCTGGATTTGAATGTTTCTGCAGCAATTTGAAGCCTGACTGCAACTGTAGACGGCTTAACTTTCTGAGACATTCCCGAAGACGGCGCCCCAGGTGCTTCCATGTACGCTGAAGCCATGACATATTTAATCTTATGGTCAACCACAAATGATGTAGACGCGGCAAAATCAAACGTGTCTTCCCCTGGGAAACCGATGATAAGGTGAGTGTCGATCTCGGTAAACTCAAGATGGCTCAAACGCTTAAACACTTCATCGAGCTTCTTGGTATCGTACCCGCGCTTCATTGCCTTCAACACTTTATCCGACGCACTTTGAATCGGGATCTGCAGGTGCATGATCTTATCGCGGTTGATGAGCTTAGAAATCTCAGAAAGGTAAACGTGCATGAGACGCGGATGCACATCCTGAATCGCGAACTTCGCTTCGGGGATCCTCTCGAGGATGGCATCGATCAGCTTGAAGATATTTGTTCCGCATCCACCGTTGATATCCTCACCATAAGCGAACGTGTTGTCCGCGAGCAGGCAGAAGTGCGGAGTCTCGCCGTAAGCCGTAGCCTTGAACGCCGACTCAAGTATTTTTTCAGGCGGATAACTCTTAAACGGCGGAAATGCTAACTTCTCAGAGCAATAAGTACAATGTTCATTACATCCTTCGGCGATGTAGAGCTGAATGTATCGCCCAACATACGGGCAATCTTCGTCAGGGTGCTCCGCGCGGAATTTCTTCTCGTCAGTGTAAAGCGCGGGCTTGAAAAGATGCGGGAGATAGTTGCCGAACTCCATCGACTTCCACGGGACGACCTTGCCGGTGAAATGTTTCAGCTCGTCCGGGTAAATATCCGGTAGGCATCCGCCAACGATAATGTTTTCTTCGCCGTATTCTCGCGAAAAGTTTTCGATCGCCTTGAGTGAGTGGTCTCGATAGTCAGCACGGAAAGCGCACGTCCATATCCAGATCGTGTCGGCCTCCTCGATCTTATCGACGACCATGATGTCCGGGAAGAAATATCCGCGGAGCGCTGCAATCTGCACGTTCCGCATCCCACAACTATTAAGCGCATGAATGTAAATCTTTTTCATCGATTGAACCCTTTCAAAAACCCTGAACCACGAAGATCACGAAGATCACGAAGAAAAACTTAAAGCTTTTTTATTCTTACTGATACTCGGGAGCGTCTTTGAACTTGGCCGGCTCTCGGGTTCCGGTCGCGATTAGCTTTGTATCCATTCCACTCTCGAATCTGATGTCGTTGATAACTTTAATCGCACCGAGGGTTGCTCTTGACTGGCACTTCTTGCAAAGGTCTGGCGACTCTCTGTATTTTTCTACCGGATGGCCGCTGTGCATGATCGAGATCGGAATCTTGTCTTTGAACTGGTTGTTGTCTCGTAACGAAGTTCCACATCCATCACATACTAACATTTGTTACTCCTTTCGCTTTTTGTTTACCCTTCGTGATCTTCGTGATCTTCGTGCGCTTCGTGGTTAATCCCTTTTTTGTTTTTCCGCTCGTTGACGTAAAACGAACTCCGCGTATTCGATGTCGCCTTCGCTCTCGATATCCCAACCTTCGCGGCGTGAAACTTCGAGAAAATCCCACCCTGCCTGACCTTTGAACTTTTTACGGGCGTCGTAACGCATCTCGATACCGATACGATGATAAAGCGGCGGGGTCTTTTGTTTGTCGAGGCCAGGCAGATCGTACACGGGAAATAACTTTCCGTTCAGAGGGTTGATGTTGTAAAGATGCAACGGCGCCTTCGCAACAGCACAGATCCCAAATGCGTCACCCTCGAGCAGCTTGTCGTACATTTTTTCAATCGACTTCGCTGTTATCAGCGTGAAGTTGCAATTCAGATGAACCCGGATAGTCGGCATCTTCCCGAAGTGTTCGATCAACTGTGAGTTGACATTCTCGTTCCACTCTTCCGAAGTGTGAAACCCGCTTTTATAATGAAGCATCGTCTTCGGTCTTTTAAGAATGACGCACTTGTACTTTTTGCCGATCTTCGCAAGCGTTGGATCTTCGGTCCACACGCAGATCTCGTCGAGACATTTGACCTTGCGCATCTCTTTTAGAAAATGATCGAGCAGCGGGACCCCGTTTAATAGATACGCATTCTTGTTCGGCAACGTCGTACCTCGACCTCGAACCATGATAACCGCAATCGTGCCAGCAACTTTCTTACGCTGCACTTTACCCACCTTCACCTTCTCGACATCTTTTCGTTTTGTCGGTTTGACTTCGTTGATTTTTACAATCTCAAAAGGGCCAACCGTTCCCTCGAGCGGAACCTTATCGGGTTTAACTCCGGTAGATGTAGATGCCTTTTTAGCCCAGACAGCGTGCAGGGTCGCGTAATCCTCAGTCATCAGTTGAGCATTTCCATCATCGGGAGAACGGTAGACGTACACTTCAATCTCATCGGTTAAAATCAACTTGTTACCAGACTTTTGAGCTCGTAGCGAAAGATCCCACTCCGCGTAGATACTTTTGAATTTTTTATTGATGCCACCTACGTCGAAATACATCTTACGAGGCATCATGCCGAGCGGGACCGGGATCATCCCAGCGATCTTATTAGATCCATAGTTGAACTTCCTGTTTCCAGCGGCGTCGGAATAAAATCTGAACCCAACAAAGGTTCCGGACTTATGATTCATAGAGGTCGCGGCGGATCTGAGCGAACCCCTTTCATACTTCGCGGTATCCTTGGACCACGCGATGTACTTACCCGTCGACGCCTCGATTGCGGCGGCAAGACATTCAGCCGGAGATTTATCGCACGGAATAAACCTGACTCCTGACGGAAGCGTGCCGAGTTTATGTGGAGGTCCGGCGATTACGATTTCAAAACTGAACGTTGACGCGCCGCGTTTTACGGAACCCGCGAAACCTTTCCATAGGTTCGGGTTGGACGAATACAGGCAGACGGAAATATCGATCGACATTATTCAACCTCCCATTCGGCGGTAAACTGCGGACTCGCAACTTCGTTCGGGTCGGTGAGAAGCAAAACATTCCGCGTTCTCAGAAATCCCGAGTTGCACATGTGCGTGACGCGGCCAAAATGTTTCGATGCCGCATGAAGTATGCGATACGGATTGTAGTTATCTTTTTCTTCCTTTGTAAGATCCGCGGCATCGAATGCGTCCGACGCGAAGTTATCGTCGAGCGACAGAGGAAGTTCAAGTATGACGCTGCCGGTTCCATGTAGACACTTAGCGAGTTTCCGAAAGATTTCATCGTGATCCTTAACCTTCAGATAGATCAGATGGTACACGCTGAAGCAATATATCAGATGAAACTTGCGGATTATCTCGAAGTCTTCGAACTGGCAATTGTAGAACGCGATCTTTTCGCCAATATACATTGGTATTTTATTTAGGATATCAAAGAGTCCCACCCGGCCCTCGATACCGAGAACCCAAGAGGCTCCGCGCCTTACGGCGTCAATACAGAAAAAACCTTTGTTGCAACCGATGTCGAGGACATAGTCGCCAGACATATTCGCGGGAATGATTTTTCTAAGATTCACCATCTTCTTTTCGGTTTGCCCGAGAGGGATCAACTTGCCGACATCGCCAATGTCGTAATCCTGACAATGCGGAATTTTCTTCATCTGCAACGTAAGTTCCTGCATCTTTGGAACGTTAATCATTTAGAATCTCCTTCAGCTCATCGAGCGGTTGTGACGCGAATATGTTTGCGTTTTTCAGGTACGGAATAATCCAGTTCGAGATCTTTGTGTGTGCACCTTTCCACTCGAGCGTTTCCCAGACTGGATGATTATAATTCTTGTGGTTTCTATGAGGAATGTTGAGCAGCTCGCAGAATTCATTATCGCGGAAGCGTTCGTTTCGGCGAGAGAAATCTTTCCGTTCGGTAAAATGATAAACCAGAAACGCAAAGCAGAACTTCGCGTAGAACTCCTGCCAAGGCTCACGAGATGCGACCCCAAACGACGTTTCGAGGTCGAAGATTTTGATCGTGTTAATTGACCTATGAGTGGTAAGAAAAGTATTGCTGGTTGCAAGATCCGCAGGAAATACACCGCTTTGCTGGCAACCAATTATAAATTCCATGTACTGCCGTAAAATTTGAGTGCGATCATCGGCCTTGATAATATTGACATCGCTCAAAAGAGGAAAACCTCTGATATGTTCCATCTTAATGATAGCGATGCCATCAACATTACTCACACCTTCATACCGAACATAATAACCGTATGCGTACCGAGGGAGCGAATGTATTATGTTGCGCATCTCATCAATATCTTCCAGCGGGAGCCTTCTCTTACTAAGCTTAAAAACGACATTCTTATTAACGACAAATCTCCAATCCCTGCTTTCCCAGTAGATCTCCGACTTCTCGGGCTCCTCGACAATCTCGGTGAGGCATCGATCGAGAAACTTCTGCGACTCGGATCCTTTCGACAAACCCTTCAACTCCTCGAGGGATTTTGCAGTCATCTCAGAGTGATACTTCCATCGATGAAGTTTCTCGACGATGCGCCTGCAGGTCGTGATCTCTTCGTCCGGAACGTCGGTGTACTTAATCAAAAACTTCCCATCTTTGCCGTACCTCTCCCAATAATCGAAGTCATCCTTGAACTTGCCGATCGACTTGGCGTGATCGTAGATTCCGGCGCCAGGATACGTTAAAAGCTGCATGACGCTCGCAACGTTCGGAGTTGCTTTGAGCGAGATCTTTGTCGATTCAAAGAAGTCGGCGAGCGTTTCATTCGGCTGACCGTGCATAATCGAAACCATCGGATGCAACCCGGCATCTTTACACTTTTGGATAGTCTCGAGAGCGACGTCCGGAGTGATTCCCTTTTTCATGAACTTCAGAATTTTAGGGTTGGCGCACTCAAGGCCGTAGAAAATAATCTCGCATCCGGCCTTGCGCATCAAGTCGAGAATTTCTGGAGAGGTTTCAATAAGCCGCATGGTCGCACACCATTTGAAACGGAAACCTTCCTTGATAAATGCTTCGCATAGATCTGTCGCACGCTTTTCATTTGGAGCAAACAGGTTGTCGATAAACATTATGTAGTCAGGATCGAACTTATCGACGATATCTCTGAGTTCGGAGATCGATTGCTCGATCGACTTGTACCTTGGCTTTACACCCGATGCGCAGAAGTTGCACTTCATCGGACATCCGCGGGATAGAAACCATGTGAACACTTTCGGCTTTTGCCTTCTCGTCCACGTCGGGAGCAACCAATCCTGGTAGAGATAATAATCCATCGGGAAGTCATCCCAGTTCGGCATGGGGATCTCTTCAATCGGAATAATTCCGCGATCGTAAGACCCGCTGGTCGGCGGAACGCTCGACTCTAAATCACGAACAAGATCAAGCATTCCGCGTTCACCCTCACCGATGATCCTGAAATCAGCACCGGTAAGTTTCATCGCGAGTTCCGGCGTGTAAGTAACCATCTGCCCGCCGATGACGACGGGGATGCCCGCAGAATAAACTTTGAAGCTCTTGATAAACGATGCGATTACATTCAGATATGAATGGATCCCGCCTATCGCCAGAAGATCCGGCTTGCTTTTATTTACGATGTAATTCGCCACATCGTTTTCATCCCACCCTTTGATCTTCGGGAAGATGTACTCGACTTCGTGACCGACCGTCTGCAGGAGCTTGCCCATGATCGCGTAGCCGAACGGAAAAATATCATCCGACGTTGCCATCGCTCCGAAGTCAGGCTTTACAAATGTTATCTTCATTTTACTCCTCGTCCCATGCTTTGTATTTACCGTTAAGTATCAAACATATTGTACTTTGAGAGCAATCGAACATTTCCGCAAGTTTCATCTGCGTGACTCCAGACGCACGCATCCTTTTGATTTTCACAACTTCCGCCTTGCTTTTCATAGATCTCTGCGTACCACCACCAGTACCGAGAATCCCGCCAACTCTTTGCTCGCTCAACCCAGCCTTGCCGGCAAGTTCCCTTTTGGCGTATTTACCTGAACCGAACATTTCCCTGAGAGTTTCGTCCCGTTGCTCTGCCTTTTGCCCGCGGCCTGCAGGGTATGCGTGCAAGCATGACATCCACCCTTTATCAACATTCTCTACCACTTTCACAACCGATTCTTCGAGAAACTCTTCGATGTAAGCGTCTTCGCCCATCTCAGCAAGTTTCTTTTTTACCGCCGCGACTTTATCTTTTCTGATTTTATAACCTCGCGACCATTAACCATACCACACATCTCGTCGAAAGAAATCTTAGGCAAAAGGTCATCAGGAAGCGCACTCCCCGGAGAAACATTGTAGACTTCCATCTCACCACGCTTGCACATTCGGGAAGCTTGGGCAAGATTATGTATATGCGGCACAAGCGCACGACACGCACCACACGGCAACTTCTCCTTGAAGAAGTGCGGGTTTCCCGCGGCACCGTCGCAAAGATCGTATCCGAGAATAAATATTCTGCGGAACCCAAGATAATACGCCACCATAAGTGCGCCAACCGTAACCGAAGCCGACCTGAAGAAACCCTTTTCAATATTTTTGCTGAACCCGTAAACTATATCGCCTGTCCTCATAGGTTCCAGATCCGCGTCATCTGCGATGTTGATGTCAAACCCAAGCTTTTGTAACGCCTGAATCGAATCGACAAGGTACACATCGTTATCCGAGATCAAGCGCGGTGAATGATGTGCAATTCTCTTGAGAGCCTCTGTTGTGTAAAAGCATTTAGCGCCGGAAAGCAACGGCCTCTCAAGGTCGGAGATAGGCGATCTGGTTAGGATGCTCGTCGCAATTATATAATATTCAGGAGAAATACCAGCGTACTGATCAAACTTTCTCCATGAACTCGAGACACCAAAGAACGTAATGTCAGAAATTTTTCTGAAGTCAAGATGCTCAATGCTTGGGCCGGTCGCGACAATACAGCAATCCCCTGATCTTGAGTTTCGTATACTGGAAAGCCGCTTTGTTACTGCCTTAACGTTTCCAGCGCGAACGAGATCAAACCCGGCGGCGGGATTTCCTATAAGCTCAATACTCCACGCATCGATCGCAGGAGTAATCTGAGGAGGAGGGATGACGTGAACTCCCTGAGTTTCAAGGTTATCCGACTCGAGCGCAGAATCATCCAGGATGAACGTCGCCTGAAAGCCAACGTGCTCCGCCAGCCAGATGCAAAAATTCTTTTCGTCCGTAAACTTTCCTTCCGGAATAATACACGCCCGAGGTTTTCTACCCGCCGGAATAAATCCTTGGGGAAATTCCCTGACGACATCCGCTGAAAGGATCCAATAAAAGTACGCAAGGTCGACAGAGTGCAACCTTCTTCTGAAATCCTCAGACGCCAAGACGGATAGGTCGGTTATAACCCAATAATGCGGCTGAACATCTACTCTTCGGATTGCCTCGTTCACAACTATCGTCCTGATTTCGTGAGAGTGACGCCTGAAGCACGCTGTCGACGTGTTTTCATCCACAACAAAACAGCATCCGCTCTGAGTGTTCTTGATTAAGCTGATCGGGAAAAGCTTCAACACTACATTCCTTTCACCATGTACGCGGTTGGGCTGAGTACCCACGGAAAAGATTGTAATTCAGGAACACCGTCCTTGAAATAATTATCGACGGCGTCCGACTCCCCCCAGTGCGGTTGTGCGTATTCATCGAACGCGACTACTCCGCCGGTAACAACTCTCGGGAAAAACTCTTCGAGAGCAACCTTCGTCGGGTCGTGAGTATCGAAGTCAAGATTCAGGAGAGAAATCCTGAACCCCGGATTATCTTTGGCGAATTGCGGAATGGTTTCGGTCGCATCACCCTTGACGAGAGATATACGATGGTCGATGCCGAGAGCTTTGGCGTTGAGCCAGATCTCTTCATCAGTAGCAAGCTTGCCATCGGCGAACTCTTCGAAACGTTTCCCGGACTTCTTATCTGCATCACGATCTGTTTCAGGATACCCGTCAAACGTGTCAAAGCCGATGACTCTCTTCGGCGTCTGCGGGCAGAATATCTCGAGCCACCTTGCGAACAGAAGCACGCCAGAACCCTTGAACACTCCGCACTCGACTATGTCGCCTGGGCGCATCATCGTGGCGCGGAACAGGTCGTACCTCGCGAAGATCTTCGTGTACCTTCTGACATCCGCGAAGTGCAGGAAGTCGTTCGATGCCTGCCAACTTTTATCTGATTCTCTCATACCGACAACCCTCCCGCGACTTTCAGGGCGAAGAAAATAATCTGGATAATTTTACCTTGCGTGTCGAAACCTTTGGACGACGCGAGAAGCAGCGGAGTATCAGCGAGGGCGATGATACACCGATCGTATTCGTCCTGCGAGAGAGTTCCGGCAAGACGTTGCCGCACAAGTTCCGTGGCGTCGGCGGCGGTTGACTTCGCAAACTCTTTCGCATCGTCGGCGATGCCCGTCATCAAGATCTCGATTGAATCTTCGAGCGCGGTTTGAAGTTCATCTGGCGTCATAATCATGACTCGTTCCTTTCTTGAGCAGTTACTCGTCTCTCGGGGCGAAACCTTTTTCTTTAGCCCACTTGATTATTCGTTTGCAACACTTCAGGTAGATTTCTCCGGAATAAGCCAGCCATATTTCGGCGTGATCTTCTTTCATCTCATTCCCCGCAGCTCTTGCCATCGATCCTGCATTTAATACGGCGGCGTAGTCGCGTTTATCGAGGATGGTCCGCGTGATATCCTGGATGGATCCGTCAGCGTGACGATAAGCACGGGCCTCCGCGGCGATTTCATAGACCGCATCGTAGTTTTTCTTCGTCCCGACCTGGTCGAGTTGAGTGCAACCAGAAAAAACGGACATGATTAACAGAATTGACAGGATTAAAACTTTGTTCATGACATGCTCCTTTCGTTGATCTTGTTTACTTTCTTGGTCATCTTGGCGAGGAACTTGCGGCATTTGCTTAGGACCGCACCGTATTTTTTTTCGTAGTCGATCACAGCGTCGACGAACCTTTCGGCCTCTTCGACCAGCAGCTTGATCGTCCAGATAAGCGGAGGATCATGGTAACGCGGGTCTTCGTCGTCGACGTTTTCTCCAAAGAACGGCTTATCGTTAGTTCTCTCCCTGAAGTCAACGATGTACGAATGAATTTCGATTACATTCTCAGGCTCAATCCCAAGTTTGGTAGCAAGAGGAGTGTCTTTTAATTTTGTCTCGACGTAAACATTATACTTACAGGAAGTTTCTCCAGAACAAATGTATCGCTGAACAATACACATCCGACCTTTATACTTCCACTCCCTGAGACTCCTACGGCTTTGTGACATCTGAAACATCCTCCGATTCCTGCCATCTGATGTTGATGCCGTTCCATACAAGCGAAACTGGAACACCAACCTGGATATCGCTCCATCGCATCGTGTATTTCAACTTATTTTTATCGTAATCGACCGCACGGCGTAAGTATAGCTCGCTCGGGTCGGTGGGGTGCGGAACTTCATACTCCTTATCTTCGTCGAACTCCCCGTACTTCTCGTGCCACTTCGCGTGATAGAAATGATAATCCTTGACGGCTTCGTGGGAAGCAAAACACCCGAGCATAACTTCCGACTGATCAATACTCGCGGCGTTTACGCATGTCAATATTGATTTAGATGCCACATGTCTTGCCGCCTTAGACCCAACGACCACTCCGTGCCCGCCGATCAGGAAGAAGAAACCTGTCAAAAGACCGCCGAGGCTATCTTCGGTCGGGATGATCGTGCCGACGACTTTTTCGCCGGCGCCCGGACCAACGGTAAACTCTTGCATCAGCGTCGTTAAACGAAAACCGTCAACAACATCACTATGAACTTTCCTGAAATCACGAACATCGTCCATCTTTACCTCCTTACCGATCGTAACTTCCTTCGCCCATAACTTCTTCGTATTCTTTTCTGAATGTAGCGTCGTCGAGGACTTCCTGGAATAATTCCTCAACACCGAAGTCGTTCTGTTCGAGAAATTCAACTTCTTCTTCTGTCGGAAGTTTGTCTTGTAAACCCAAGATGCGGGCCTGCATCTGACCGGGGCTGAAAAAACCGCTATGCCGATCACGACATTCGGTGTCGTGTGCATGAATCATCAACTCATGAGATTTATTCATATGAAAAACAGCTCGCTTAAAATGATGCCCCGCCCTACGACGCAGTTCGAAATACGCTTCGATGCTACATATCTGACGATTGATCTCTTTCGAATCATCTTGGGTAAACGACATCGCTTTGCCTCTTCATCATTCATCGTTCATACTTCATCATTTTTAACTTACCGGATTCGCCTTGTTTTTTCGCCTGCATCCGGCGGCAAGCTTAGGAGGACACCCATCCCGATATGTCAGCGGGGTATGATTGCCAGGTGCCGAACCCTTCGTACCCGAAAGACACTCGGCGCTGATCTTTTCGGAGCGGGCTCAAATGGAACTTCATTGAAATCACTTTCAAAGGGCAAAACACCAGACGGCTTGGGAACTCGTCTTGAAAGAAGAGAACCGCCCGGTGTTTGCCCCGATAAAATAAATGCCTGAGAAATAACGAGTTCCCGATAAAGCACTTGAATCATACAACAAGATCTAAAGATGTCAAGCAAAAAATATTATTCTTCTTTAGGTAGATCTTCGGTGGTATTGCATACAATAGCCTGGATGCCGCGACCACCTACCACCTGCAACTTATCGGCGAAAACACTACACTTTAACTCTGAAAAAACAGTGTGTAACCTATCAATGAAACGCCCGTGGAAATTCACTCCGCAGATTTTTTGCACTTGATATCCTTTGTGCCGGCGAGTTCCACCACATATTGCGCAGAACCCAACGAAAAAGTAACCACGGCCACAACATTCCTTACATTCATAATCGCTCCCGCATTCTCCACATACAAGTTCGCCAATCCCTTCGCATTTTTCGCAGAGTTCTGTCGGGCAATGAGGGCAATCTACATCGTGAGTTGTCAGCGAAGGTGGAGGGAGTGGATCGCCGCGCTCTGCCGATGCAATATCCTTAAACATGTGTGCGCAGTCTGGAAAGTGGTCTGGGCGTGGAAATATTGCCGACTCGTGGCTTAACACTCTCACAACCATAAACCCATCCGTTGCATAAGTCCAACCACCAAATGTTACTGGTTTACTCAAGTCGAACTTACTTTTACCTACCCCGCAGAATACCGAAAGATCAAAGTCGCTCATTTTTCCTCCTTGTCGATCATTTTGAAGTTATAAGCCCAGACCCAATCGTTGACATCCCAACCGTGTTCGCGTTCTTTATTGATGGAATCCCAGAGTTGCCGGAACGCACGTTCATTTGTTCCGTCGCTAAGACCCCAACCACACGGACGGCGACCCTCGGCGATACAATCATCTCTGGAAATATTTTGTATCCGCTGCGCACGAACTTTCGTGACCTCGAGCAGAATGCGGGCAAGGCGCCTCGACATGTGCAGGGGAGACTGCCACTTCCAATTAGGGTCGTCGTCTGGTGTTGAATTACCGTAATCCGCACGATAAAACACAGGCGCATGGGGTTCATCGGCAAACTCTCGAAATGTTTCTTTAACCCAGATGCGATCGCCGGGCTTGATGCGGCTGTAAATGCGATGCCAACAATAATCTTCGCCATCGACAACCTGCGGGACGTGAAGATATTCTTCGTTCTTTACCGCGAACGGATTTATGTCAGCGTCTCCGTTGTCGACGAAAGCTCGAGAGAAATCGAGACCGAGCTCGTTCCACCTTTTCTTTCCCATGCCGTAGCCACTGACGAGCGAATTCAGATACGTGATGATTCTCCGCGTCTGCGTCTTGCGACCTTCGAGAGTCGCGACGACCATCTCCGGCTTGAAAAGTTTTGGATGTTCCTTAACCTTCGTCAACATAATTATTCCTCCAGCCATTCTGGGATTGAGTCGGAGATCTCGAGCTGATTGCCGAGTGCGTCGTCGCGGACGATCGAGTCTCCGAACAAAGTTACCTTGCCGCCGGCGGCTCGGATGAACGCGATCGCGTGCGCGACGACCTCCGCGTACATCAACTCGTGCTCGCTGCCGCACTTAACCTGCCGACCGCGGCGTGTGAACACCGTCATGATCTCAGAGTTGCCTTGATCTTCGAGACTTCTTTCAGGTGGATCCATGCTTACATCTTCGTGACGAGCTCTCCACCTTCCGTCCGCGGCACGAGCGAGATCATACCCTACGATCCCGATGTCGCGGAACCCCATCGTCCAAGCTGCTTCAAGCGCGGTGAAGCCGACCAGCGGCGAAGACGTGAAGTGCGGAAGATTAGGCCATTCGTTACGAGATAGTTCAATCGTTCCGAGATTTTGCGCTCCGTAAGTGAAAAATAATCTTTGCCGCCAATCCATCTTGACGATGCCGGGATGTGAAAATGGCGAGAAGATTCCGAACGGAGGATCGCTATCGAGAAGTTTCACGCGGATTTCGAACTCGCGACATTCGGCGACTATGACGAAATCATTTCTGCCAAGCGGAACTTTCGAAGCGGCACGGTTGAGTGCCATGAGCCGGAGTTTATGCCGGGATATCTCGTAATTGTGATCGGGAAGCGACGGGCCATCTCCGCAGATCAGCAACTTTTCTTTCGGAGACATATCGTGAAGCGGTGCTCCGGCGTCGACGAGCTTTTTATTTGCACGAATGTTGTCTTCGTAAATATCTTCGAAGGAAATGATCTCGGGCATCGTGTAGTTCGTGGCGTGCGCGGGCTCGGTATCCGGCTTCGTGAAGTCTCTAAGATACATCGTCCCGATCGCCGTTGGAACTTCCGCATAAACCATGTGATCGCGTTCAACTAATTTCATTTACTTTCCCCTTCAAGATGCTCCTTGAGATTTATTTTCTTTGACGTGACTTCTTCGCAGGCCCACGGAACGTACTCGTCGATGATGGCCTGGATGAAAACCTTTTCGGCGGCACGCATCTTTTTAGTCGACGATGTCGGATCGCAATCTTCTCCGAGCATGTAGTCTTCGTCCATCCGCTCGAGCAATCCTTCGAGAACATCGTGCCCCGAGAATTCATTTACTTTCAACTGCATCCGAGCGAACCCGTGGACGACAACTTCGGCGGGAAGATCTGCTTCGCAATAATGTTGAAGGTCGATAAACTCTTCGATTGCCCTGTCGATAGTCTCGCACGAAAATGAATCTGCATGAGGGTCTGTTGTCCAGTAAACTATTTTCCGTTCTTTTTCGCACATATTTCCTCCATTTTCTTTTTCTGATCAGACCACTCACGACTATCGCGGCGGTAACATATTGCCATATGCGTAACTGCAACACTATAGAGCGCGGAAACAATCAGCAGAACGACCGAACACACATCGAGATGAGATCTTCCACCATAAATCCACAGATACGTAGACGTGCCGGTGAGCGCCCACAGCAATACAACCAAACCCGATGCAGCTAATACCCGGATACGTTGCCACTTCATTATTTCATCGATCGCACCGACAATAACCTTGTTTTCCTTGCCACACATTATTCCTCCATTTGTTATTTGTTTTTATACATTACACGTAACCTCAATTAGATTGGGGTTTGGGATTTGGTTGTTGGGATTTCCCATTATTCTTTCCATTCGATGTCGGCGTCGAAGTTTTCTTTGTCGACGATCGGATTTAGTTCGATCGTGTACTTTAACTTGGCGTACATGAACCAACTGCAATCGTATTCATAGTACATCTTTCCGTTATGAGCGACCTTCTCCGGCGAGATCGTGTCGTCAGAGATCGGGTTTAAGATGAAGCTCGCAACGATGTGGTGGCCGCAGAACATCGTAAAGTGGCAAACACCCGTGAAATAAATCGTGAACTTCCGATCGGTATGGTTGCCTTGCGTCTTAAAAGATTTAGTTTTCATTTTGATCCTTCATCTGCTTCATCATGGCCTTGTGGTTGCGGGCGTCCTTTTTTTTTGAAAACGGATGATAGTACCCTTTGTCTTTTACAATGACTCCTGAAGTCGGCATCCGTGACGATGAAATTAGTTTTTCGATCTGAGATCCGCATGTCGGACATTTGGTTTTATCATCGTCGCTCATTTTATGAACGATCTCGAAGACACCGCATTTTTCGCACCTGTAATCGTAAGTCGGCAAGATATTCTCCTTTCACTTCGTCCTGGTATGTATTTTCTTGAACTCTTCGATGTCAAAACCTTCGATGATCGACGGGAAATCGTACATCGGTCGGCGAATCGGTTTGTCGAGCGGAACATAACTTCGGTGCCAGAGGGCGAGTCCGCGGATCTGTTCGCGTGACTTCATCCATGAGAACTGACCGACCCGGTTGAAATATCCCACGATGGACTTACGATGAACAATCCACAACCTATGACGATAACTAAAGTTGAGAAACCGAGCCACGGGAATCGGCAACCTTCCGAAGCGTTCGCCATTGATCACGGGCTTGACAATCTCTTTCCACTGTTTACCCGTAACTTTCAGGAGGACATCTGACATGGGAACTCCTTCCACTCCTGGCCGTCGAGGATGTGACCACCTTTTTTCTCGGTGTCTTTGCGGCCTCCGCCATAAATATCAGCGGACTTCTCTCTCTTGAGGTCAAGATGGTTGAAATCGTCGTAATATCGACCCGTACCCCACTGCTTGAAGAAAAAGGGAACACCAGCCTCGACACATTGATCCCGCATACTACGCGCCCACTCAGGATGCAGAGGTCGGACTCTCGCGCCCGACTCGCCGCCGACGATAACCCAATCGAGAGTATTCAACTTCTTGATGCCTGAAAGCTTCGCACGTTCCGAAACATCGCCTCGTAGAACATTTTCTATGTTTCCGCCCGGAAACTCTACTCGAGTAAAGTCGACAGGCCCGAGACCTGGCTCGTATGAAACATATTTGACGGCGAAGGATGTTTGCATCAACAGGTAAAGTCTTTCTTCCGCAAGTTTCTGATTTTCTATCGTCACGCCGAACCAGAAGTTAGGAGGCCACCCGACAACGTCAATATCTTTTTGCTCGCCGTACCACTTCTCGAACGCGAGAGTTCGCCACGGGCGCTTAGTTAAGAACAGGTAGGTGTGCTGTGGATATTTTGCGCACTCTTCAAATACTTTCAGCATCCACTCGAACGGGACGTCTTCGTGAAATAAATCTCCCATCAGGCAGACGGCGATCTTGCGGGGTTTCTTCCACTTTGCGGGATGTTTCGTGGTTTTTTTCGGATCAAACTTATCTGGATGCAGACACACATCGAACGGGTTCACCTGGTCGTAACCATGTTTACCTCTCAGCCAACCTTCGGCCATTTGTTTTGCCCAGCAATGTTCGCAACCTTCGGAGATCGGCGAGCACCCGGTAATCGGATTCCAAGTTTCATCGCACCATGATATTTTCGTACCCATCAGCCAACTCCTTAAAATAAATCTTTCGTTTGGCTTTGTGCGTTTCCTGGTTGCACTTCGTAGTTCGGCCTGGCACTTCGTCGGAGTTGCAGTTTTCTTTTAACCAGCGGAGACTTCATCGTTACCACCGGCAATATCTTAAACACCCCGAACGCTTCCATGTGGACCTCCGTCCTTGCCGTCGTGATTGTCTGCATCATTTTCTCCTTACGATTTTTGTGGCGGATTCCAGCCTTCTTCGGAACTATGGTTTTCAAATCTCGTGTATTCCTTGACGAACGTGAGTTTAACATCGCCGGTTTCACCGAAGCGATTTTTGGCTACAATAACCTTCGTCGTTCCATCATCCTGTATAACCTCACCTTTCTTAGCCTTCATCTGGTCGTAGTAAGCTTTGCGGAAGAGAAGGAGAACGACATCCGCGTCCTGTTCCAAAGCTCCAGATTCTCTAAGGTCTCCCATCCGCGGAATATTATCCTCGCGCTTTTCAACGTCGCGGTTGAGTTGTGCGAGAATCAATACCGGAATGTTCAGCTCTCGAGCCAAACCCTTCATCGACCGGGAAATCAGCGAGATCTCTTCCTGTCGGTTCGCGGCGGACCCGCCTGCGCTCATCAATTGGATGTAATCGACGACAACAGCCTGAATATCTTCAGAAATCTTCAAACCTAAAGCGAGCGAACGAAGTTTCGACGGAGATAGACCGAAGCTTTCGTTGATCATTAACGGTCGACCTCTCAACTTATCCGCGGAGGTCATCATCTTGTCCATTTTTTTTACGCTGAAATATTTTCCGCTACGAAGTTGCTTTGAATCCACGCGAGCTTCGCTGCAGAGCATTTGCCGGAGCACACGCTGCGTAGGCATTTCGAGTGAAAAGAATGCGGTGGGATGCCCCTCGGCAACAAAGTCGTGGGCAACGTTAAGCGCGAACGATGTTTTACCCATCGAAGGTCGTCCGGCGATGACATAAAGTTCCCCCGGTTGAAATGGTCCCATCATGTTGTTCAAGTCGGAGAATCTTGTCGTAAGGCCGTCGAGCGTGTCGTCTTTTGCCTTGAGGAGATCGGCAACGAGAATGTCCAGTTCTTTGTCGAGGTTGAACTTTTTCGTGCCAAATAATTTTTTGGAGATCTCAAACAGCTTGGCTTCGTTGGATGAGAAGAGATCGTCGGTGCAAGTGTTCTCGTCGTAGGCGATTTCAGCAAGTTCTCGGTTGGCAATGATCAATTGCCTTCGTATCGACTTGTCCATAACGAGATGTGCATAATAATCGGCGCTTGCCGCGGTTGGGACGACATCCATCAGGCTGACGAGGTATTCTCCGCCGCCTGCTTTCTCAAGCATCCCTGTTTTGTTGAGTTCATCCCGCATCGACACGATATCAATCGGATCTCCGCGGCGGTAAAGATCGAGCATCACCGAATATATTCTCGCGTTGGACTGCCAGTAGAAATCTTCCGGCGTGATTGTTCCGTCAGCGACGAGAATCGCTTTGTTTTCCAGAAGAATCGCACCTAAAATCGACTGCTCGGCTTCACGCGATTGCGGTGGCACTCGGTTCGAGTATTCTTCGTTTCTGGGCGTCAATATACTTTACTCTTTCGTTGTAAGTCATGTTGGAAAAGGTTTTAGGTTGATTTTCCGGCTTGCGGGCTTCGATCATTCTCTCGAGTTCGTCTTCGAGTCCGAGTTCTTTTATGCGGCGGTTATAGTATGCTTCTTCGGCGTCTTTAACTGACTTGATTTCCAGGTCGATGTTTTCCTGTTCCTGCTTACTCGGATTGTAGGCCCACCACTCTCCGGTGCGATACCAGTAGTTCAGAGCGCCTGTGACGTAAACCCACGCTAAACCGTTGCGTTTATGAATGTTCTCGTGGATCCGCATGAGGTATCGTATTCCCGACTCGATGCCGTAGCTGGAGAACCTGACTCCTTTCCTGAGAATGTTGAATTTTATCGCGGATGGCTCGATACCGTCGAGCTCGCAGTAATCTGAAACCATCTTTTGAATCTTGGTTTCGTACTCTTCTGGGAGTTTGTTTTTTGCTTTTGAAAGATCAGAATTAAAAGTACCCAAAAGTTTGTAGTCTTTAAGTTCTTTCTTAAAGCTTTTCTTAAAGCTTGTAATGCTTTTAGGTACTACAGTAGGTGTTTGTGAACCGTTTTCCGGTATCCTGACTTCCGGTAGTTCTTCTGAAGTTTCAGGCGATTGCAAAACATCGCCGAAGAGGTCCATCGTTTTGTTGTTATGATCGTGACCGTAATCTGGTTTATCGATTTCGTCTTCGACGACTCCTTTGAACTCGGGATTGAGCGATGATAATTCGAAGGCTTTGTAGTGAGCCCCAACGAATTTTCCGCTGATGCGTTCTTGGTCGATGATGAGATAACCGAATTTTTTCAACTCCTTGATTGCGGTATTGATAGCGGTCCGACCTTCTTTGAAATGCGTGTAGAGTTCTTGTTTGTAAAGTTTCCATCCTTTCCCTTTACTAAGTATATAGACCAGAATCTTGAAAGCCAACCCGGAGATCTTGTCGCAATCAACAAGTTTTGTGTTGATGACGACAGAATGCTCCCGCGTTTTACATCTGAAAGCAGTTATCTCAGCCATTGTTAATCCCTTTCCTTATAAGCCTGTATGTTTTACGCTGATCGTTTCATTTCCCCATACATCCCATCCTGTATGGATGTTTTCATCCAGTAATGGGGTTTCATCGGGTGTTCGTGCAAACAACTCTATTCTCGGGGAATAACTTACCCGTTCAATCATTTCACGCATTTCTTGCGGTTTTCTTGAATGAATTATTCTTGGTGCATGAATAACTGTTTTGCCTTGGATGCGATTATTGCCATCAACTTTGTAGTCAAGGTACCCCTTCACACCAAAGAGGCAATGTTCAGTCATCCCGCGGAAGTATTGCCCGAGCCCAATTCTATCTTTAACCCATGTGATCATCGTAACGTAACGAAACCCCCACGCCCGCATCACCATCAAACCATCGGGTAAAAAGTTATTTGTCGTCCAGAGATAAAGATGGCAATTCTCGCCGGCAAGCTCTTCAACGGGTATTTTGCAGATATCTTTTGTCGACATGAGCTGATAATGTCGGTCAGCCCCTCGTTTACATTCTCCGGCCCCGCGCTCCATCCACGGTGGATCCGCATAAATGGTTTTGTATTTTTTGTTAGCTCCGAAGAATTCAGACATATTCTTTCCAAAAGACAAAGCCCCGAAGACTGGTGGACAGCTCGACCAAGGATAAGGTAGGCATCCAATCAACGGGGCTATTTTTCACGAGTATTTTTTCCTCAATCAAACTGTCCACTCACAAGTATACCGCGGACTTTCGAGATGTCAAGCAGAAAAATAAAAATCAATAGTCGGTCAGCGTTGTAAGTTGTATTTTCACGATTAACTTTGTGACTTTGAAGTTGGCGAGGCAATGCGGGCATTCATGCACGTCTCCGAAGGCGAGATCGTCGAAGCAGTCCCATGTTATCCACTCAGAACAGTTTGGGCAGGTGCAACCGTTCGCATCGCCAGTCGTCGTTGTCGCCATCTTTAGAAAGCTCTTTTCTTTAGTCTACCATCCATCCAGCTACCCATTCGAAAAATCCGCGTATGATGCGCTTGATAATCCCGCGACCTCTATCGTCGATCGCGTTCTTGCGACATCTCATGCACTTGTTGATGAGATCGCGGTCCGTCTCGACTCCGATAATTCTGCCGAAGCCATTTTCGTCAGGTTCCAGCGGAACGCCCACGTCGTCCTCAACCTCAATACCGAGAACCGTGCAGGGCAACCCGCATGTAAGGCAAAGCATCGTGCTCCGCGACGTGCAACCCCAACATACGCATGTCTGTCGATATCCTCCGGTGCTACGAAATTCTTTGTCAGGCTTGGTTTCGTGACAGTACGGGCACGTCCGGAGTCCGAAAGCTTCGGAAACTACTTTGCGATATTCCTGCGCTTTTTCCGAAGTGTCGCTGTGATGTATCCCGGCCTGGGCGAGTAGAAGTTCAGCTTCGGCGTTGATCCTTTGCGCTTCGCGGAGATACCCGAGCGACAGAAGATGTTGCGATTCGAACAGCCGAGCCTTGTAAGCTTCAATCCGCGACCCCTGCGATGCGAGCCCGGCCTTCTTTACAGTTTCCAACCATACGTCGTTCATCTATCCTCCTTCACCTTGAATTCCGCGTCGATAATTTCGGCGTCGGCTTTTTGTGCGATGCAATATCCCGAACCCTCGAGCGCCTTCTTGATTGCGTCGATATCGACTTCTGCCGCGTCAGTCCGTGGAACTGCGTCGAGATTCAATAACTTCGACCACCTGATGACGAGACGTTGCAACATTCCCGAGTCAAGCAACTTCTGTTCGTAGTCTAAAACTTTCTGGTTTCCGTTTTTAACAGAAGATACGAATTGGTCGATAGACGCGGGGTTCGCGATTATATCGCCGAGTTCCGCACCGAAATGTTTCAGGAGAATCGGAATCAACGCGGCGTACTCTTTTTTATCGAGACATTCTTCCGCTTCCGCGGCGATCGGGGCTAACTTCGCCATCCATTGCATATAACTTGCCATCGTTTAATCCTCCGACTGGAATGGGTCAACGCCCGGGACTTCCGCGACGACTGGATCTGAATCTTTTTCTTCCGCCGGATCTTTATCTTCTGATTCTGAGAAGTCGGGGTTGATGAACGACGTGCAGAGGTCAAACACGCGACCTTCTCCGCCTTCTCCGATCATCTTGATGTTTTCGAGCGGGATGATCACGACTTCGCAGGTTCCGGGGTCGACGACGTCCGCGATTGTCAGGAGTTCGTCGTCGACGTTGATCACGTATCCTTCAAGTGGAAACGCGAACGTGTCGGTGACGATCCGGACCATGACCTGTTCCTCTTTGAACTTGCCGAGCGATTTCTTTTGCCACATAGCTTTTTCTCCGAAAAAGGTTATTATTATAATGATGGTGCGGTGGGTCGAAGGCGAAAGAGCAGGGAGTGCATCTTACGACGCCTTCGACAAATCATTTCACAACGATTGCAACCGCAACATTAAAGAACAACGTCATTATTGTAATGACGATTATTTTCGTCTGAGGGCCTGGGATAATTTCCACCATCGATCGATGCGCTGCAGCAACCCTCAGTGCAATGCCTGGTTGGATTTGAACCAACGACTTCTGACGCTTAAAAAGCCCCAGTGCTCTACCCGAGCTGAGCTACAGGCATTTACAAGAGTTCATGGCCGGACAACCCCATTCCGACTACCTCAATCCCAACAGCATTGATACGCCACCGAATGCTGACTGCTCACGCTCTGTTAAGGGTAACGAACCCACATAACTTTCCAGGGATATGACAACCCGATCTGCGCGTACAGATCCAGAACTCTTTATTTTTAATTTTCAAAGAACAAAAGCGCTCGGTCGGCGTATAGTGCGGCCACCGACCGAGCTATTAAAAAAATTCCGGTTTGGCGAATAATCCGGGAAGGAAGTATTTTGCCAAGCGGAATTTTTTATAAATGATTTCATCGTTTACTTCCTTCCCTAAAAGTTTCATCCTCTATAAGTATCCACAAAATCGAGAAGGTTTCAAGTATAAAATTATTTCCAAAGCAAAATACTTCGTAACTCCCTGAAATTTTGGCAAATAAAAAAACCCTCCACCCCCGAAGGGGTGAAGGGTAGCGTCTTCTTAAATATCTTCTCCTATCCAGCACAGGAGGTTTTCTTTCACGGCAGCATTACATGACGTGTTGTGGTCGACAACTTCGTCCTCGTAAAAGAGATCCTGAATCTGCTTGTAAAGCTCCTCAGTCGTGAAGTCCTTGAAACCCTTTACGCCGTAGTAAGTGTCCTTGGCGTAGGATTTCGACAAGTCAGTGTGTTGATTGATGTCAGTTAAGTGGAGCGCGAGACATCTTGCCAGTTCGTCATCTGTAGTGTCGGCAAAGATCATCGCACCTTCATCTGAGTCTGCGTTTGAACTCATTGGTTATTTCTCCTTTTCAGTTAAGTTTCATATCCGTGGTCTTCGGTGGTGTATTCTCCTTTTTCTTGATGCAGTGTTTGAAACCTCGGGCAGTTGACCACGATCTCGATCGAGTCGGCACGAAGCCCGTGGATGATGTCGTAATATCCCGAGAACTTTTCCGCGAGCTGCTCGAGATTCGGCGGTGAGATGCTCCAGTTGTCGTCGCTAAGTTCGGTCACGAATCTTTCGGTGGCTCCGATTCTAACCGAGAACCGCACTACGAAGTTCGCGCGGTAGTCTGTAGATGTGGTCGAGTAGAGCGCGACGTAATACTTTTGCCCGCATCCGAATTGCCACGACACGAACGCCTCGAAAAGTTCTTTGTGCAGACGGATGCCCCACTTCGCGATGCGTTCGATCTTCAGATTATTCTTAACCATCCATCCGTTCAGCCAGCCGAGAGTAAGTTCTTTGACTTCGTTCATTTTTCCTCCGTTTCTTTGTGTGGGATTGTTCCGGGTTGTTCTTTGCCCTCGACACCTTCGATGTCGCAGAGCTTGTAAAATTCAGTCCAATGCTCTCCGCACTTTTTGCAAGTGCAGGGCACCGAGATCTGGTTGCAAGCTATTTGCTCGCGTTCTCCATAGGAGATAGAATTGTTTTCCGCTTCGCCTTCTTCGCAGAACGCGCATTCCATCCCATCGTTCTCGAGATACCTCTTCTTGACTTCCGGTGTGAACTCTAACATTATGCTATCTCCTTCCGTTTGATTGTGAGGATGTACTTGTTGGGGCCATCCTCCATGTGATGATCGCCTTCGAGTGAATCGTGCGTAATTGTCTCGGCAACTTCTTCTCCGGAGCGTTTCCTGAGAGTTACGCCGACCCAGGCGTTTGTCTGCCCGGTCATAACATCGATGTCCGCAACATGACCGTCGCTGAAGCTCGTGGTATCGCTGAAAATTGTTTTATCTTGCGGATCATCATCGGCGAGCTGCTCTTTTGCCAGAAGCCTGTTAGCTTCATCGAGAGCGAACGGGGGAACGAAGATTGTTTTAAGTTGCATTGTTACCTCCTTTGCGTTGTTTTCTTTTTTTGACTGAGTTCATGAGTCTGCTTGTGCCGAAGGCTACGGCGATCGACTCGGTGACGGCTTGCTCGACTGCGCGAAGCGTCGTGTTGTCGACGCCGCGCTTGACGAGCGCTTTGATTAAGATTTTGACATCGTCGTCGATGTCCGCGACGAGCGCCTCGAGTGCTTCGGTCGGCACGCCGTGTTCGTTAAAGAGTTTCATGTTACATCTCCTCCTTCCGTGTCAAGGTAGATTATCAAGGCGAACACAATCGCCCAGGCCGGCGCCTTCAAAAGCACGCCGACCAGAATTATTATTCCCCCCAGCATCATTTATCCTCCGTTTCTTTTTTGGCTTCGGGGATGACGAGCTCGTAGTAACCACTTCGAGTCCACGAGTCTGTCCATGTGGAACTGCAATTTATGCAAGACATTTCTTGTCGAGCCACCGCTCCGTCGACATCGATACTGTCGCCTTCGATCTGATCGCTCTCGCAATTCGGACATTTCGTACCGACACACTCGTTATATTTACGTTGCGTCATCGGTGGCTTCTCCGGAACGAATGGCTCGGCGGTATCGAAATACTCCTTCACATGTTGGCAAAGCGACTGATACTCGCAGATATTCTTGATAGCACCAGTGTCGGGTTTAAGATGTACGTCGTAACCGACGGAGAACTTACCATCATCGTCAACTGGGACAGTCCTGAAATTCCCCCCATAACATGCGAAATGGCACGCAGAGTAATCGTTCCCCTTTCCGTTCCAACCCTCGAAGGCTATTCCCCGAGATCGAAGAGTTTCGTTCTCCTCGTCTGCTCCGTTGTGAACATCGTCGAACCGAAGCTCCATCATCTTGTCGTACATCGTTCCGATAAAGCCCTGCTCGTTTCCGAATGCTTCGCGAACAACAGCTTCATCTTTTCTTAGAATCGTGATTGAAACAAATGCTCCGTCGCTCATTTTAATTCTCCTTTAAGTCTGTTTCTTCGAGTGGGGTATCTTCGGTTATTGCTTTGCCCTCGAGATCCGACAGGTATTGAATGAGTTCCCATCGTGACATATCTTTGAAGCCTTTGCGACCGCTGAGGTACACGTCGTAAATTGTTTCAGCGAGATCCCTGTAATTCCGAGCAGCAAATCGTGATGACATGTAATTCGCCATCATCTTTGCGAGATCTTCCGTAAGCACACTGCTTATACGAATCGTCTCGTCGTCTGGGTCTTGAATCATTTTATTTCTCCTTTACGAATGGGGTTATGATTCGGAAAAACTTATGGAGCTCTTCGTCGATCTCTGTGTCTAACGTGATTTCTTCGCGTTCGGGAAAGAAGATGTTGTTCACCGTCCACATCTGAGTGTCGTAGTCCATCTCTCCGTATCCGTCCCTGTTGTACCACAGAAGATCTTCAAGTTCTTTCTGACTATCACAGTCAGTCAGAAGGTCGGTTGCGCGAGCATAACACATCGCATCGGCAATGTCATCGCTGCTCAAGCAGTCTTTGACTTTCATTTTTCCTCCTTTGGCTTGACATCTTCGAGGCCGAGGGCTTCTTCGCACTCGACGGTGACTACGCAGAAGTCGTGAATCTTTTTCATATAAATGTCGGAGTGTGCGTAGAACCGATCGCGGATCACTTCGAGCAGCTCTTCGCGGGTAAAGTTTTCGTAACCCTTGAAGCCGATCATCTTCAGGTTGTAGAAAGTTTTTTCTTTCTTGGTGTCGTCACGAAATATCTCCGTATCGTGGTTCGCGAGACCAATCGCAAGCCGTCCGTTTGAAACGTCTTTGAAAAGTATTCTCATTTATTTTTCCTCCTGTTCTTTTGCCCCTGCAGGGACCTAATTAAGTCGAGCGTTCATTGCGGCGACTTCATCTTCGACACCGGGAGTTGGTTCGATGTTTCGTTCGACCAGGTAAGCCCGGCTCCACGCGGAGAGACTCCGCAAGAGGAATTCTTTCGGAGCAAGGTTTCCCTTGTAATTAAAACTCGCGAAGATTTTTTCGTGAAGATGCTCGAGCTCGAACGCCGGAATTGTCCAGTCGCAATCTTCCTCGTAACAGAGGAAGCGACCGTAATCCATGCCGCGGGATCTTGCGGCTTCGCTGAGAAACTCTTCGGCATATTTCTTGTCAATCATGAAGCCGCCGTGAGTTCCGGTGTTCACTCTCTGAACTCCGATCTCGAAGATCGTCTGATAGTGAATCCGACCCCAAGGTGAATATTTTGTCATTTTTTCTCCGTTTCTATTTCCAGTGGTTGACGGATTCGGATACCGGAATGCAACTTACAGCTTCGTAAATTCGCCGGAAGAACCGCTCGAGTTCGTCGGGGTTCAGGTTTCTCGGCTGATCT
>Ga0307928_10000559_pt1 | contig 27936 bp, 31 predicted proteins | sample AceLakmetagen232_FD_201815 | JGI IMG/M metagenome (GOLD analysis project Ga0307928, IMG submission 201815) | Saline water microbial communities from Ace Lake, Antarctica - #232 | ecosystem: Environmental > Aquatic > Non-marine Saline and Alkaline > Saline | place: Antarctica: Ace Lake... | reverse complement strand
CTGGCCAACCATCAAATGCAACAGTTGGCTCTAATATATGGGCTCACGTTGATTGGGCTAATCATGACTTCGTTACAGGTGGAGCTACAAGATCATATGTAATAGACCATTACTATGGTGTTGGTATGATTACTTCATTCATCACAGACGCAGTAACTGGAAAATATAGCCTTGATAGTACAGATGGTCAGTCATGGGAAACATGGATTGATTACGTAGATGCAGATTATACTACAGGTAACTACTCAGCCGGTGATTCTGGTTGGATGGTCGGTTCTGTAGATATGATGACAGCGTTACCACACGGTATGTTTTCATTTAATATTGGAGGTGGTTGGACTAAAGACTTCTTTACAGGTCAGAACTCAGGATCAGCTTCATCTAGATTCTATGCAATGACAGGAACTACAACGAGATCAAGTACAGCTCGTTTCCAGGCTATGTGGGACTCAGACAGTACTACAATGGCAGGAGCTTTAACCAAAGCAACCAGCACCGGTTTCAGCCATAGAATTTGCTGTGTATTACCAATCAGAATGGATAGAAGATAATAAATAATAAAAGAAAAGATAATTATGGCAAAGAAATTTACATATACAGGCGATGGTGTAGTACCGTTTAGCACAGGAGACGGGGACCAGGCTTGGTCGTTCACAGATCACAACGCGTACTTTGAAACCGTTGATGTTGACTTTTTAAATAACATTCTTAATGTCCACGTGATAGTACAGGATGCTAACAATGGCCCTCACATGAAATCATACGCAGTTGTTATGGATACTGCAGCAGAGACCTCAACAAAGAACTTAATTAATAATCATGTACGTAGATTACTTGCGGTTCAATTCCCTGAATTCGCCAATGGTACTAGTACTACTGTTTCTGACCCGAAATAAAATTATAACATGGCATTAGAAAGATATGAAGCTGATCTGACAAGAGTGTTAGTAGACTTAATACAACGCGAAGGTTATGTTAAGTCAGGGCGTTTGCGCGATTCTATAGATGTTAAAATCACCGATGACTTAAATGTCGAAGTTAATAGTCAAGACTATATTAAATATCTAGAATCAGGTGGAAGACCCATACTCGAAAAATATTTAAACAGTACAGAAGTACTAGATATTATAGAGCGCGCTCTAGTAGAGTACATACAAGATAAAATAAACCAACAACAGTAATGGCAATAACATTAGAAGGTACCCCTAAGGGCGGTGCAAATCTTAGCCCAACATATAACCCACTAATTTGGTATTACAGCTCAGATAACGTGACTGAAGAAGGGTTTAGATTCGTAATAAACATTCAAGATGTCAATAACCTAGGTGAAGCTATAGCGGTGTTAGAAATTCCACCTAGACCTAGTGATGGTTTTGGAGTAATCGACATTGGTAAATTACTTAGTGATTATGTTACTAGTCAGTTACCTGATGATACCGCACACATAGAGGCTGTAGATTGTTACATAGAGTATATCTTCTATATTAAAGAAAGATACGCTCTTAGTTATACATGGGATGCGGCTGTAGAGGCCAGTACTGTAGACGGACTAGCACCGGACGAATTCGATGATTATGTTGCGTTGGAATATTCTGATACAATTTCTTTCGAAGTAGGCGATCAGATAATAAATCAGAATACTACACCAGGTCTGCAACCACTCTTAGATGGTTTATTAACTGTTATTCATGTAGGTACTGGAGGATTGAGTGATACAATAGTTGTTAACAGGCTTTGGAGTACTCTTCAAGCTGGAAGTACTGGTGATGGTGAATCTATTTATGCCGATGGAAGAAAGTTCACTAGCGCTGTTCTAGATAATACTGGTTTTAAAACAGCATTCAATGGCGCTATGTCTCACGTTGATTTCACAACATATGACGAAGATCAATTCAAATTGCTTAGTACCGAGCTAGGAGATTGGCTAACGTCAATGCCTAAAACCGGATTTAGAGTAACCGAAGAAAGTGTTATTTCTTTAAACGCATGGACTGGTAGTAACTCTTTCGCAAGAAGGGTAATCATTAGTAATGGTACTACTGTTAAATATTTCGATATGCCTAGTGGTCAAGAAATAACTTTCATACCGATAGGACCTGGTAATATCGATGAGGCGGCATATACATTACTTTCAGGCCCGGATGAGCCTGTTACATCTAGTCCAAGTGAATCATATAGCTTCTATATAGCTTCAGTATTAGGTGGCGAAACACCACAGAGCGCTACTTATATGTTTAACCTTGATTATACATGTACAGATTGGGATCGTCTACAAATAGTATTTCTAGATCGCCTAGGCAGTCTAGGAAGCTTCCCTTTCTACTATCTTAATGAGGAATCACAAACTATTACTAGAAAACAAAATAGCTTCCAGGTCGGTGACGTAAACACTACAACAGATGAGTGGGCCAATAACTCTACAGACGCGTCTGTCCAGAATATCGATATAAATATTAAGACAAATCTTAAATTAAACACGGCATGGTTGAGTAACGCAGAAGCGGAATACATTCAGGAAATGTTTTCATCGCCTAGAGCATGGATCAATGTTGGAGAGGCATTCTATCCTGTTAATATCCTTAATACTAATAGTACTACTAAAGATAAGCGCACAACAAAGAATATTAGATATGATTTAAACGTATCTTTTGCAAATAGAGAAACAATAAACTGGTAATATGGTACAGATACAATTTTTAGAGAACGGTGAGATTTTAACACCTGCTACTGGTATACCCCTTGCTATTACTAAAACAGTAAGCGAGATTAAAGACTTAAGTAAGCGTAAAGGTGTGTTTAGTAAGACAATAGTATTTACAGGTGACAAGAATACTAACAAGGTTCTAGGTCATTACTATGATGTTAATATCAAAGACTCTTCTTTTAATAGAAAGCTTTTAAATCCAGTTAGAATTATACAAGACGGTAACATGGTACTTCAAGGTAACCTGCGTCTTCTTAGTATTAATAACCTTTCAGGTGTTAATGCTTTTGATGACCAGATAAGCTATGAGGCTATTGTATACGACGACACTGTTAACTTATTTCAGAAGCTTAAAGGTCGTAAAGTAACTGACCTAAGCTTTGCAGAATTCCAACACGATAACAATGCTGCAGATATTGTAGCTTCATTCGCCCATGATTATACAGATGGGTATAAGTACCTATTTGGTTTAATGGATAATGGCGAATACGAACTTAAAGATGTCAACCCTGCGATCTATGCTCGTCAAGTATGGGATAAGATCATTAACGAAGCCGGATTCTCTTATGAGTGGGATTCAGTGGACGCAGAAGATGTCCAATTTTCAAAATTATTATTGCCATGGACTGGAGCCCCAGTAGCTAATACTATTGATGACGTTTTAAGATTCTATAGTTCGGCTCAAGAAACATCTGAACAAATATTCGCAGCCCTTTCTAGCGTCGTATCTGATGGATATCAAAATTCATGGGTTAACCCTAACGCATCAAGTACAGGTGAAGATTATGCTGATGACTATCAAGTAGAGGCAACAGCCGAATTATTTGATGAAGGCGATAATTATAACCCTACTACTTCAGTATACACTGTACCAACGCCTGCAACAGGCTCTGAATCATATGTTGTTAATATTGATATTAACTTTGACTTTGAATTATTTCATGATTATACTTTTTCATCACCAACTGGTAGTCTTAGGCAATGTCAAGACCCCGGGTGTTTTGATGTACCTAATACAGGATATCATGAATGGGGTTGGGAATACTTCATTCGAATGATAGCAGTTAAGGGTGACGGAACTATAATCGGTTCAGGAATGGTACCAGCAGGTAAGAAGACGGCAACTAAAATAGAAGGTGTAACTACTGAGGTAATAATAGATACGCCAACAACATTTACCCTAGCAGACGGTGTTAATTTCCAATTTCAATTCATGACTAGTGATGTAGTTGTTGGCGATGAGGTTAGAATTATAGCCGCTGTACAAACAACTACAATTTCGTCTGGCGGTAATTACCTACCTAGATATGGCCGCGTGGTCACAGCAGGTGACCCACCGGTAACTACTTATACACCTTTGCAGATAGACAACAGGTTGACTATTAATACATTTGGTGTTGAAATATACCCTAACCCTTCAGCTGTATCATTCAATGTCCCAGTTAGTCTTTCTAGATATCTACCAAAGATGTCTCAAACTGATTTCATGAAGAGTATTATAAACATCTATAATTTATACATTGATATTGACCCAACCCAACCTAATAACCTAATAATAAAAACAAGGGATGAGTATTACGATTCAGGTATTGAGAGAGATTGGACATCATTACTTTGTAAGGATTTAAACCAGGAGATCGGATTTGCTTCCGAAGAATCCGCTAGGAATAAAGTTTTAACATGGAAAACTGGTAAAGGTACTCTTAATAAGACTTACCAAGATACTTTTGACGAAGTCGCTGGTCAATATACATATGAACTAGACGATCAGAATTTAAGAGATGAAGATAAGGTTGAGATATCGTTCAGCCCTATACAAATAGCTAAGAACGATACGATAGGAGCTTTCGTATTAGGCATAGATGGTTATGATGCTAAAGAAAACCCTTCTATAGTTATAGATGGGGGTAACCAGACAACTCTGCTACCCTTTTCAGTAGTAAACTTCTTCATAGATGGTGACACGACTGACCCATCTGGTGAACTTAATCTTACTGAAATGCCATATGCAGGCCATTTAAATGACCCGTTAACACCGTCATTAGATATCTTTTATGCATTCCCATTAGAATTAACGTATACGGATAATGTAGCGCCTACTGCTAATAATATGTTTAACTTACATTGGAGAAGAGCGCTTAACCAGATAAATGATGCTAAAGTATTAACAGCATTTTTTAATTTATCAGACATTGAATTCTCCGGTGTAAAATTGAATGATCAAATATTTGTACATGATAGCCTATACAACATCATAGAAATCTCAGATTATAACGCTGCAGCTAAACAACCTACAAAGGTTAAGCTTATTCAAGTTGATGATGATGTCGCACTTGGTGGCGCGGCAAGTCCAGGTAGTGGTTGTGCAAATTGTGAAACACCTAATGATGGTTTCGGCGGTGATTCACCTGGAGGAGTATACCCAGGTTTACCAGGAAGAGTACCGTATGCAGTTAATAGAGCGCCTGTTAATGATATTATTAGAGAAATCGTTAAACATAAGAACATTGATTTAGGTACCAACAATATAGTAACTGGCAAGTACAACCTTTTAACAGCTGACTCGAGGAATAATGTAGTAACAGGTAATAACAATATAGTAAGTTGCAAGTCGTCTTTTATAGCAGAAGACAATATTGTAGCAGGTACTGACAAAGCTATTCAAAGTGATTTAATATTACCTTCAGGTGATCTGCTTAATATAAATGGCGACTTAAATGTTAAAGGTACCACTGATGTAAATGGTGATCTAATAGTTATAGGTGACACATATCTAGGCGACTTGAACGTTGATAGTTTAATATTTGATGATGCTCCTAGAATTAATTATATGTTATTTGGGCAAATTAATGTAGAGAAGACTAGTACGTCTACGGCTACTATCAGAAATATTGCCGGCACTACTGGCGGACCGGATTTCGAAATATCAACAATATCAGTAACCAGTACACGCGTTGTTTTTGAAATTGAATTTGATAAAGACTTTGTAACACTACCAATAGTTACTGCAACATTAATGACAGAATCATCAGACAGTACTACAGTTGAACGACTAACAGTACATTTATCTAATGTTACTAACGATACTGTTAGGTTTACCCTAGTCAGTAACAGTTCTTGGTCTGGTGGTAGTGTAATACTTTCGTTCAGTGCAGTAAGCGCGTAATCCCTATAATAAAAACTTAAACTTCTATGCAGGCTTTATAACAGGTCGATAAGCCTTAGAAAACAATCCTGATATTTATACGCTATTATTACTCAGTATTAAAATAATTAATAGAAATTGCAAATATTAAAAAGAATATTCAAAAAGTATTGTCAAGCAACCTCTACAGTAGCTGGTAACCTAACATTCACAGCAGGACTTCATACTGTGAAGCCAGATTCCGGTAAAGGATTCACCGTAACTGAAACTATGGGTACCAACCAAGCAATATTTGGTAAGATTCAATTTGACAAGCCATTCTCTGAGCTTCCTAGCATAGTATGTGGCATCTCCAATTTAAACAACAATGGTAATGAATGGCAATGGGATGTTTATGCTGTAGATGTAACTGCTAACGGCTTTACGTTCATTGTAACACGTATGCACGTTGGTAGCAGTTGGTATAGCGGAAGTTTAAATGCTTCTTTTATTGCAACAGTTTAAAGGATTGAAAATAAATAACATTATGCCATGGCAGTAGAAATTACAGGTAGGATTAACTTTGATGATTCAGAATTAATCAGTGCCAATCAAACAGTAAAAGAATTTAAGGATACTATTGATAGTATCCCTAATAGTGCTAGTGCTGCGGAATCCGCCGTGAAAGATGTAGGCAAAGCTGTAGATAATATAGATGAAGGTTCTAGGATTGAAACCTTAGACAACGGGTTTAGAAACTTAAAGGATAGTGCTGATGTTGTAGCTGGTTCGGTTGAAGCCGTTGTTGGTGGTCTTGCACTTTTTGGTGTAGAGACTCAATGGATTGAAAACATTGAACGTTCTACTCTTGGTGCAATTGCAGTAGCTGATGGTATTGATAGATTCGGTAGTGGTTTACTATCTCTATCTAAGAATACTAAACTGGCCGCTAAAGCACAGAGGATATTCAACGTAGTTGCTAATGCAAACCCTTACTTACTTGCAGTTACTGCTATCTTGGCTACTGTAGGTGCTTTCGTTGCACTGTCTGAAGCATTCGCTGACACAGAGCTTGAAGCGGCACTTGCTAATCAAACCGCTACTGAACTTAGTAAAACATTAAGAGAAACCGAAGGTTCTGTAGATGATCTTAACCTTTCAGCCGAAGATACTATAGAAATATTTAAGCAAGCAAAGGAAGAAGCACAAGAAGGTTTAAATACTATTAATAATAGTACAGAACTATTAAAGCAACAAGGATTCTCTGAAGAAGACATCTTAGACCTTAAGATTGAGCAGAGTAAGCAAATCATTATACAAGCTAAAGCGGAACTTGAAGCTCAGAAGCGCCAGAAGCTAGCTGATGTTGAACGTACTACTAAATACCAAAAGATTACAGAGACGATATTACAGTTCTTGACAATGCCAATACAAACACTATTAGGTGCAGTAGATGGTATTGTCACAGCTTTAAACTTCGCTGGTGTCATATCAGATGAGACATTTGAAAGTATTGGTAGTTTAAGAGATCAATTTAATGAAAGTAGTTCGGGATTCCTATTCGACCCAGCAGAGACTGCAGCTGAAGCCGACGAGACAATTAAAGAAACTGAAGCTGGATTACTTTTACTTGAAAATTCATTAGCTGGATTTGAAAACAAGAAGTCTAGCATAAGAGATAAAGCACGCGCTGAAGATAAACGTAAAGATGATGAGGCCGCTCAAGAACGCCAAGATAAACGTGATTTGGAGTTAGAAGCTATACGGTTATTTAATGAACAAGCATCTGCTAATAAAGTTGACCTATTATTACAAATTGAAGAACTTGAAAACGCACACTTCGATAGCATGTTATCAAGACAAGTACTTGAAGAGAATGCAGTACGTGATAAATACTTCGCTTTAATAGAAGCAGCCCGTGAAGCTGGAATTGATACTGCTGTATTAGTAGAAGCTCAAGAAGCTGAATTAGCACGTATTAGAAATGTTTACCGTGAAGGAGAAAAGGTTGCTACTATTAAAGCCGATGAAGAGGAAAAAACTCTGGCTGAGTTACTTAAACAAAAGAAGTTAGATATTGCAGAAGAATCATTTGGGCATGCTATGAACTTATTAAGCTTAGCTGACTCGTTAAGTGATAAGAGTTCAAAGAGAGGATTCGAACGTTCTAAAAAGATAGCTGTAGCACAAACTGTTATATCAACACTTCAGGGTGTTCAAAACGCTCTGACAGCAAAGACAGTAATTCCTGAACCATTCGGTCGTATTGTACAGATTGCTAATGCCGCCGCTATCGGTGTATCAGGTGCTGTTAATATTAAAAAGATTAGGTCTCAAAAATTCGAATCAGGTGGTACTAATAACACATCTGGCGGAAGTTCTGGAAGTACTTCTGGAAGTGCAGCACCTAGTTTTACAGGTGGTGGTGGTATCATACCTAGCCCTTCAGCATCTTCATTATTTGGTACTGGCGCTGGTAGTGTAGGTGTACCCGGTGCAGATGGTATAAATAATAATAATAATAGTAATGCTCAACCGCTAATTATTAAAGCTGTAGTTAGCGAAACTGATTTAACCCAAACTAGTAATAGGATTGATTTAATCAAGAACGGTAGCGAACTATAAAAAAATTAAAAGTATCGATGATTCAAATAGTATGGCAATCAGAAGAAAGAAACGTTAAGAGTAAGTTAAGTGAGCTTACTATATTCGAGTTCGAATTTATAGCTGAGCAGTTTAATAAGCCCGGGCCAAACTTACCAAAGTGGATGGCAGTAGCTGAATACTTCACGGGATTCCCAGAAGAAGAAATATTAGAGTGGCCACAAAGTTTATTCCAGAAACTAGTAGACAATATGTTTGCTGCTGGAGATTTAGGTGAGCCATTACCATTTATTGAATTCAATGGTGAAAGATTAACAGCCAGTATTACACTTACAATGAGAGCTATATCTAAGATCGAAAAGATATTCGCTGCAGCTGAACCTGATTCTGTAAGTAGATCACTTGCAGTAGTATTTGGTTCGGAGCTAGATGAAGAACAAGAAGCGCTATTAGTCGCACATATCAAGACTATGCCTACAGTGGGACTAATACCTCACTTTAAGTATACAGTTAAAGATTACTTTGACTATTTAACGCAATCAAATCCTATTAAAGTAGATGAACCTAACGTGGAGACAGTATAACGAATTATCCAGTCTTAAACTGGAGTTCTTTGATTCTAGTATAGACTTTCAATGTGAAGAGTTAGCGATAGCTCTTGACGTTGATAGTGAGGATGTTAAGAATTTAAACAGTACTGAGTTTGCCGAGAAGCGCACAGTATTACTAAAATATTTACAATCGCAACCTAAAGCTGAAGAGTCTATATCAATCAATGGTATGACTCTATATAAAAGGCCTTTCAACTTGTTAACATTAGGTGAGTGGATTGATTTAGATTATTATATCCAACACAAGGATTGGTTAGCCATAATAGTATTAATCTATAGAGATAAGGTTGATGGGGAACTTAAGGCCGATGAATGGGAAGAATGGGGCAATTACGTTGAGAAGCGAAAGGCATTACTAATAGACACCCCATTTGATCATACACGTACATCATTACATGAAATACTTAAATGGCGTACTAATTTCATTGAGTCTAATGGTGAACTCTTTAATAGAGGAGTTGAAGAAGGTGATGAACCGGTTGAGGAAGATATCTCAGTTTCGGAAAAACATGCCCAACTTCTAGAAGAAAGAAATAATAAGTTCGCATGGGAATCACTAATAATGGACCTTTGTCAAGATGATATTACTAAATTTAACGAAGTGGTAAGTTTGCCACTATTATTAGTATTCAATATGCTAGCTATGAAAAAAACATTAAACAAATGAGTTGCAATACATTAGAAGGAATCGATAAATCATGTTTGGGTAACCTAGGCGGAATTCGTAGACTTTTCCTAGTTAAACTAGAAGACATTGATACTATTGATGGTACAGATTATTGGATAAATGTATTAACACTATCGTCTGGTACAGAATTCGTTGAACTAGTATTAAACCCCAACTCAGCCTCATATAATGTTAGTTATTCTAAAGATTTCTTAGGCATTGAAGAGTATGCACAGACAATAACATTCAAAGTTAATAGAAGACGTAGAGACACACATAACGCAATTTATACTTACCTGAATGGTAACCCTAATATAGTAGCCATGGTCGAAACCGTAAGTGGCGACTGGGTTCTTCTAGGTAGAGATAATGGTTTAAACATAGATAGTGTTAATGGTGGCAATGCCGGTACTAAAGATTCTGGCGTTAATTATGACATTGAATTGAGTGGAGTTGAGAACTCATTCGAGTACTTTGTTAAAGCTGACGTAGCTGAATCAGTAATATAATGTTAACAAACCCTTTATAATAATACTATTAAGTGATGGAATTACCTATATACAATATAACATTCGACCCAGACTTATTCGAGAGTGGCATCAATATGATAGCCATTACGGAAACGCCTGCCATTCAAGTTAAAGCTTTAAGGTTTAATAAAGATGATGCACCTATGGAATTAGCATTCAATGCTGATAAGAGGTTGATCATCGGCCCTGCTATCATACCGAACAAACCACTCTATCGTAATGAAGGTGGTCGTGAGTTTTTCGTTATATTTCAGCAAGATACTATTGATCAAATGCTAGAAAAGTTTAACAGTGAAGTTAGAGAAGTTCAATTTAATTTAGAACATGATATTAATAAGCCAGTTAAAGCTTTCGTAAAAGAAGCATGGATCGTTGAAGATAGTGAAAAGGATAAGAGTAGCCTATATGGTTTTAATTTACCAGTTGGTACATTAATGATCGCTGCTAAGATCGAAGATCATGATATTTGGAATAAGGTTATTAAAGAAAAAGAACAGATTGGATTTTCTATTGAAGGTTTAATGGGCATTAGTACTATTAAGCAAGAGTTTGAAGATGAGATAAATAAAAATAACACAAGCGTAATGGCACAAAAGAAAAAATTCTTTGCAACTGGTTTTAAAACAGTTAAGCGCTTCAATAAAACTTTGAAGAAGTTTGAAACGGAATTAGTTTCATCTGAAAATGAAGTAATTATAGTTGAAGCATTAGAGGTTGACCAGCCTGCAACAATGGTAGATGCAAACGGAGAAGTAGTACCAGTAATTGATGGACTATATGAAATACCTACAGAGTCAGTTATAATTGAAGTAGTTGATGGCATCATTACAGAAGTAAACGACATGGTAGAAGGTGTTCAAGAAACTGAAGAAACTGAAACGGTTGAAGAAACTGAAATGGTAGAAGATGTTGAAGAAACTGAAACGGTTGAAGAAACTGAAGAAGTTGAAGAAACTGAAATGCCAGACGAATTGGCTGAAAAAATTGCAAGCTTAGAATCTAGATTAGAAGCTATTGAAGCAATATTAGCTGGAAAAGAAGCTGATGATGAAGCGGCTCATGTAGAATTTACGAATCACACCGGTGATCGTCTAACATCTATTAAGGAATTCCTTAATAAATAAATATTAAAAATTAAAAAAAATTATTAACATGAAAAATATTAAATTTGCAATAACAGATAACACTACTTACGAAGGTAAGGATGCGTTGGATTTTTATTCAAAAGCACTATTAGACGGTTCAAGTAAATCAACATTCCGTGTTATTCCTGGAGTTAAGTCTAAAATCAAAATGCCTCGTTACGATGCAGGTGAAGTAATTCAGGATGCTGGATGTACTTGGACACCATCAGGTGAAGGAGTACTTGATCAGAAAGATTTAGAAGTTTGTTCAAAAGACATTCAACTTGAACTTTGTGAAACTACTTTTGAAAACAACTTCTTAGGTGAATTACTACGTCCAGGTTCTATGAACGGCGAAGTTGCACCAGCAGAATTCGTTGACTATATGTTAACACAAGTTGGTAAGCAAATCCAAAACGATTTAGAGATCGCAGTATGGCAAGGTAATACCGATTCTGGTACTTATCCAACTGAAATCTGTGACGGTCTTTTGAAGAAATTTGCAGCTGATGCATCAGTTATCGATGTAGCACCTGCATCTGAAGGAATTACATTATCAAACGTTATTTCAGAGATGAGCGCGGTTTATGACTTGATTCCTACAACTGTACTTACTAACCCTGAACTTAAGCTTTATGTTTCAGATAACATCTGGAGACTATACCAGCAAGCAATTGCTAACGCGTCAAGCGAAGCATACTATGTTGGAGCTAAAGAGCCTAACTTCTTAGGAATTCCTTTAGTTAGATCTGAAGGTATGCCAGCTACTGACATGGTTGCTGCAGTATCTAAGAATATCTTACTTTTAACTGACCTATTGTCAGACGAAGAAACTGTTGAAGTAATTCCACAGGCTAAGATTACAGGAACTAGAACTGTACGTATTTCAGGTTCATTCAAGTTCGGAGTAGATTACCTAATATCTGAAGAGATTGTTTGGTATTCAGCAGCATAATAGTTGTTTAAACGATACACAACGAGGAAGCTGGTGCTAGCAATCTGCTAGCACTGTGCTAACTCAATAAAAAAATTAATAAGAAAATGGCATGTAATACAATTACAGAGATTCTTAAGTCATGCGACTCTAATTTAGGTGGTATTGTTAAGATGTGGATCAATAATGGAGATCAAATCGATGAAACTTCAATCGATACTACTGCAGGTATAATCACAGCTGCTGATTTAGCGTCTGGAGCGGATACCTTTGTTGAATTTGAATTTAATCCTAATACTAGCAATTACGTAGAGACCTCTACAATAAGTTTAGAAAACAGCTCGACTTTTTATAGTCAAGTGATCACTATTCAATTGAGTAGACGTGAGGCAGCAAAGCGCCAAAGTTTACTTTTGATTGCTCTTGGACAACCAGGTTTAACGATATTCGTTAAAGATTCAAATGGTCTATTTTGGGCCTTCGGAACTGGAGATGATAAAGCATATTTGACAGGTAATGACGGCGGATCAGGTACGGCTAAGGCTGACCTTAACGGTTACACACTTACATTCACATGTGAAGATGTTAGCCCTGCACTAGAGATTAACGAAACTGTTATAAACGGATTAGTATAATCATAATTAATTAAACTGTTTAATTAAGTAATTCAAAGGTCCCGATGCTTAGCACGGGACCTTTTTAGAGTTGCAATACTAAATACTAAAATAACAAATGTTATGATCATATTAAACACTGATTCACTTAATAATGTTTATGTGACTTTTACTGAATTAATGACTGATGCGTCTAACCCAGTTCTATTGAAAATGGTTAGAGATTCGTCACCTTCACAGGAATATTTTGCATTATTAACTGATAACACATCAACATCAATTGGTAGATATGACTTATATGTTGTACAGCTAGTTAATGATATTGAAGATATTGATATTGAAAACGCAATAACATGGTTACCCGCGACTGGGAGCTATACCTACTATGCATTAGAACTAAATGGAGCGACTCCTTTCAATATAGATAACTTAGATATTATAAAACAAGTAGAACAAGGTAAAGTGTACCTTAAAGGTGACCTAGATATTAACCCTGTCTATCAATAAAAAAATTAAATTAAAATGAAATTATTAGGTTTTAATCTAAGTAGAAACCAAACTCCTCAGCAGGCTGAGTCGATAATGGATTCTCAAACGTTTGAGAGAGAACACGCATATAATTTTAACCCAACGTATAATCTAAGTAATCCAGAGATAGTTAAAGGCTCTGGTTTCTGGCTACCGTTTGGTATCGATAACCTTTATCCTCAATTCTTATTGAAGATGTATAACGGTAGCCCTTTCCACAGTGCTATTATTGATTTTAAAACTAAATCAGTTATGGGTGATGGACTTGAAGTAATCATTACTCCTGAAGGAATAGGTAAAGTTGAAGCTACTATCCAGCAAAAGAAGCTAGAAAATAAATTCAATCGTAAATTCTTTAAGAGATTTGTACAAGAATGGATTATACATGAAAGAGTTTACATAGAACTTAAAAGAACTGGTGACACAATGTCATTGCAGAGAATTATACCTGCAGAATTTGTTCGCCAAAGTGCTAATGACTCACATAAAGTATTCTATGTTAACGAAAATTGGGACCGTAGAGGTAAATGGAATAAAGTAGCAGCTTATGACAAGTACAATACTAAAGATGAAGTTCAGTTACTAGAATTTAATGAAGAGAGACCTGGTTATGTAGGCTATGCTGTACCTTCTTATTCAACTGCAGCTAACTGGATATGGTTGGATAGTGAAATCGCGTTCTTCCAAAAACAAAACATTGAAAATTCAATCAACCCTTCTGCTATCATCAAGCTTTATGAAAAGGCATCTAACGAAGAAGAGAATCAAAAATTTGTACAAGGTTTAAGAACTCACTTTTCTTCAGCTGCAAATAGTGGTAAGGTTTTAGTATTTACTAGCAATGGTAAAGAGTTATCACCTGATATTACAATGGCTGAGCCTAACAAATTAGATAAGAGTTTCGCAGCAAGTCAAGAAAACATCATTAGAAACGTAGCCTATGCACATACTATTAACCCGGTAATTATGGGAATTAGTACTGCAGGTAAACTGGGAGCTACTAGTGAACTTAACGATGCGTACGAACTGTTTAGAGACATTTGGTTAGATAATGCACAGGATACATTACAAGAATATTTAAATGATATCCTAGATGCCTTAAACATCAAAGGACATGTAGCTATTAAACGTAGACCTAGTTTTCTGAAAGCAGCTCCTGCTAAAAAGGTTTAATTAAATTAATAAAATAAAAACTTTAAATCATGGCTTTATACACTAGATTAATAACAGAAACTTATATAAAGAACAATAGCCCATTAACAGATAATGTGCAGATGAAAGATATCTTCCCAGGTGTCGATGGGGCACAGAACTTGTATTTACGCCCAATTATGGGCAGTGAATTCATGGAAGACATTAAAACTAAATACGACGCACAAACATTATCTACAGTTGAAGAAGCTTTAGTAGTTACATACATTCAGCCGGCAATTATGTGGAGAGCACTTGCTCTTAGCGTACCATTCATCCAATATAATCTTAGAGCTAAAGGCTTAATGGTTGACAGTGATGATAATGCCCAGCCTGCAGGATTCAGTGAGACTAAATTTATGATGAATGAAATAAGAAACCGTGCTGAAGTACACGAAGAACTTTTAATTAAGTACTTATGTGATAACAGCAGTGATTTCTCAATATACTCTTCACAGGATGGTCTTACACTTCCAACAACTAAAACTGCATTTGATTCTGGTTTGATAATGTATTAAACACTTACAAAAATAAAAATTGATCATGCCTTTAAATAAAAGTAATGAAAAATTGACAGAGAAGATACAAGTACTTTTACTACCATCTGACTTGAGAACCCTATACCAATTAATAAATCAGGCCTCAATCGACAACATGTGTAAACCTTTAAGCCTATCAACATATGTTAGACTGTTAATTAAAAACGAATTGGCATCTAGAACAATGTCATAGTGTCAATTTGTCACTAACCAAACTTAAATATAAACTCAAAACAATGATAATAAGTTTTTTAAAGGCTATCTCACTTGTGAATTGCCTTAAGATATTAACAGCTAGCGTTATAATATTTTTAGCACCTGTACAATCAATATTAATATCAGTCGGCTTACTAGTAATAGTTGATATGATCTTAGGAATATTAAAGTCGTATGTTAAGAAAACCAGAATAACTAGCAGAAAACTAGCACAAACTGTAATCAAAATGCTGATCTATCAGCTAGCTGTTATAACAGTCTACGTGCTGGATATGGTGATGATTAATGATGTAATGTTAAACTTTCTTTCTATTCAGCTAGTCGCTACTAAGATCGTCGCTCTAGTCATCGTAATAGTCGAAGGTAAGAGTATTATCGAAAACATTGACTTAATACTTAATATTAATATCATAAAGACTTTAACTAGTTTCATTTCTGGATCAAGAAAATTAGTAGATCAAATAAGAGGTGATGATAAAAATGACGAAGATGGTGATGGCGATAATTATATCGAACCTAATATAAATGAAGAACCCTAAAAAAGAGAGCTTAAAGCTCTCTTTTATCTTTTAAATAAGGTTTGAATTGTTTAGTACATGCGGTAATTCTCCGGAAGTACATTCTTATAAGTTTTATAATTTACTATTCTTAATATTCGTAGATATTGTAATCCAAAGTTAGCAGCTAATTTGACTGCGGATACTCCTGATTCACTTAATGATCTGATCAATCTAATAGTATCATTGTTAATCGCCGTCTTATTTGATCTACCAGCGGCTCTGGAAACATTCTGTTTCTGTGTTACCCATTCTAGATTCTCAACATTGTTATTAGTCACATCATGATCGATATGATTTACCACTAAACCAGTCTCATATGTCTCTTCTAAGAAATGAATTGCTACAGCTCTGTGTGCGTAAACCTTTTCATAAGTACCTTCAGCGCTCAATAAACTGTATCGTTCATATCTTTTAGATGCATTATCGCCACCTGTTAAATGTGCAGGTACTAATATCTCACGTTTAGTGTCATATACTTTACCATCATCGCGTACTAAATAGCGAGGGTTTTGATTCCATTCTTTAATTCTTAATCCGTTCATTTTAAATTTTTATTTGAAACTAATTGCTTAGTGTTACATATTATATACTACGCAACACATGTAATAAACCTCAGAAATACTGAAAAACCTATAGGTTTCTGAAACTATAATACTATATGTTCGTATAAATAGTATGTGATCGCAACCCTGTTCAGGTTGATATTCATGGATTATTTTATATTTTTGTTTGAAGAAGGCGGTCTATTCAGGGCCGCCTTTGAAGGCGGTCTATTCAGGGCCGCCTTTTTAGGTGATACATATTTTGCAATACATATTATATAAAATCAAACAATAAGAATAATGAAAGAATTTAATAAAGACAGGCCAGTTTACATAGTAGGTGGCGGTCCATCTCTTAAAGGTTTTGACTGGGATTTACTTAAAGGTGAGCAAGTCATAGCTATTAACAGGGCACATGAATTTATACCATTTGCTGATATATTGTATTGGTCTGATACTTGTTATTATATGGATAATATTGAATCTATAAGAAAGTTTAAAGGTTTAAAATACACCGTATGTCGCTTAGATGGTAGACTTAAAGATATAATTAAATTAGATCGAGCTACTAAATGGGGCTGTAATGGTGTTAATGAAGCTATCTCCTTCGGTAATAACAGTGGTTACGCTGCGATTAACCTGGCATCTATATTAGGAGCAAGAGAGGTAATCTTATTAGGTTATGATATGATGAACAGAGCTTTCGATACACACTTCCATAGCGGTTATTCTAAATTACCAATCAAGGATATCAAATACGTACAGGATTGGGTACCAAGGTTTGAACAATTATATAGAGGCTTTACAGAACTGGGAGTTACTATACTAAACGGTTCTAATAAAAGTAGACTGGATTTCATACCATACATCGATCCAATGACACGTTTAAATAAAGTTAAATTATGAAAAGGTGGGAATATGACACTAACAACATCACAGGCTTTCGAGGTCATCTAGATGTTGTAAGCGCTACTATGAGTAAACTTGATATGGTTGTTTCATTAGTTAATGAATATGATAATATAGGTGAAGTTACCAGGTTAATTGAATTAAACATTGAAGGCCTTACTGATGAATTAACCTGGTTCGAATCAAAGGAGAGCTATGAAATGTGTGCATACATCAAAGATTACTTAGAAGATATTAAAATAAAATTGAAATTATGACAGTAAGAAAAGCTGCAAAGAATAACTTTAACAAGAATATATGCGTACAAAAACTTAGTGTACCAGGCAAGGTTGTTAGAGATGCAGGCCTTGTTGCAGGGTTAGTATATGCTCTTATAGAAAAATATGAGCCGCCGAAATATAAGCATTCAAGTTTTTATCATTGGGGTGCAACACAACTTAATTGCCACTTTCAAACAATACGCTTAGCTGTCGAAAGACTTATCGAATGTGAGTATCTAGAAAAAACAATGTCACAACCTTATGTTAGATTCAAGAAACTTAAATAAACTATCAGTATTATCAGTTCTGTTAGAATTAATAAAGGTTAACGAAGAACAGGATTCTATAATCAATAAATCAATAAAACAAAAGTAGAAGTAATATACTATTCTTACATGGAAAAGAGCAGAAGGCTAGTTAAGAAATTAACTGGCCTTTTCAGGGTTATAACTAATATTGTTTTTAAAGTGGTATAGATCAGTTTTAAGATGGTCTGTTATATAATCATACTTAACGATACATTAAACTGAATCTATGATATTATCTACTGCTCTAGTAATAAACTAAGGTATTAACTTAACACGTACATTATAGGTACATAACAATTATTCTTTAAGAGTAAACCCCTTCCCTATTCCCGTTAATCAACATAATGTTATGTAGGTCGGCTCTCTGCCGGATAATACTTGTATTATCTCTTTTAATTTTATAGTATTAACCTTTATAGTATTATCTTAGACGTGGACGTCTATAGCCCATAGACGTGGACGTCTATAGCCCATAGACGTGGGACCGCACTTAGATATGTAGTAATTCACGCCCGGGCCGCACCTACCCTATAGCCGTGGACGTCTATGGCCCATAGACGTGGGGGACCCATTGTCAGCCTCGTACGTACTAGTGCTGGCCCACTATTTTCAAAAGCCGTCAAAGCAGTCACCGTGGGGCCGCAGTACATTAACACCTATTCCGGCACAGAAACTAGCGAGACTTATTAGATGACTTTTCTAGCCCCAATACAATATGTTAAGTAATAGAATCGCGATTAAAATGAAACAAAACATACTTATCTGAGTATAATACTAAAGTACTTCGATATATACCTTGAATCAAACATTTAATCAAACAAATAATTTAAAATCAATGAAAACAAGATCAGACAAGCAATTAACGATTGCAGCAATCACCGAATGGTGTAATACTAAACTTCAAACTTATAGTCGATTAGTTAATTATCAAGATTGCGCTAACGACATTGGTAGATCAAGAGCGACTGTAAATAATTACAGATCACTTGTTAAGCCACCTATTAACAGACACAATGAAAAATACCTTTAATAAGAATGGACAATCGACAAAAGGGTTATTACGTAAATATAACATATGACATACTTACAGATGAAGACCTATTAGAAAAACCAAAATCAATATTGCTTTATGGTCATATCTCAACATTAATGCAATCTGAGGGCTTCTGCTTCGCTAGTAATTCATACTTTGCAGATGTACTTAAAATTTCTCATCGCCAAATCGGTAGAATGTTAACATTATTAGAAGAAAAAGGTTATATCAAAAGAGAATTTGTATACAAAAACGGCGAAAAGGTTGTTGATCTACGTAAGATATATGTTAGAGACTCAATTAAAAAGTCAGACAATAATAAACCATCTAAACCTAAAACAACTAAAACGGCTAAGCCAGCTAAAGTTAAAAGTTCACCCCAGCCTATAGCCAAAAAGAAAGCTGAAGATATTTATGCAACGGTATTCTTTAAGATGATTAAGAACTATCCTGTAAATAAAATCGGTAATAGAATTCATGCTTTAAAACACTTTAGAGATTTATCATTACCTGAAGTTAAATTAGCAGTTAACAATATGAAGCGTTACATCGCTACTGTTGATAACCCAACTTATTACAAGAAGCTTACAAACTATATTACTGAACATTGTTGGTCTGAAGCATGGTTAACAGCCGCTGAAAAAGCAACACCTAATAACAACGTAGCAACTAGTAAAATCGTTAAACTACAAGAACAGAATAAATTCTCTGGTACGTATTAATAACAAGCAAACAAAAATATAATTATGAAATCAATTAAAACTAATATTCGAATCGTTAATAGAAAGCAATTAAAGCAATTTCTAGAATTATGGAACCAGTCTGAGAAGAAGAAAGGAGTTCTAATAATGGGTAACACAGGTACTGGAAAAACACATATCATGGATGAATTCTGTTCAGGTGCAATCATGTCAGCTACCAGCCTAGTAAGAAACTATTGTAAAGGCGGAATGGATCGATTAACAAATAATAAAGGTCACTATTCATTTAAAGCTGAATGTATAGATGATATTGGCTCTGAGCTATCTGCATCATATTTTGGCCAGGTTATGAATCTAATAGAAGATGTTATTCTAGAAAAATATGAACGTAAAGTTTGTACGCACTTCACAACTAATTTAAACATGTTCGAACTAGAAGAGCGCTACGGTAGTAGAATAATCGATAGACTTAAAGACATGTGCTACATATTAATATTAAAAGATACTAATTTAAGAGTATTATGTGATGATTCAAATATTGATAATGAAATTGAATCTAGTATTAAAGCTCGCGAAGATTACATGAAGAATAATCGAGAAGCTATTGATAGTAAAATCAAAGAACTTGAATATAGAAAACTCGAAGCTAAGAAATCAAAGCTAGACACAGAGAATATTGCTCAGAGCAAAATATCTAATATTGATATAGATTCTTTTATCGAAGATTTCAATTTAAAATTTGATGTGAAAGATAATTAACCTGCCACCTCATTAAAAAACAAAACTATTTAATATGAACACATTTAAAGATATCCCAGGATACGAAAATCTATATCAAATCAATAAAGAAGGTATCGTTAAGGGCATACCTAAGACAGTAGATAATAAAAAACAAACACGTGTAAGACCTTCAAGTATTTGTAAGCCAGTGTCAACTGCTAATGGCCGCTCACGTATTCTACTATGTAAAAACGGGTTCTGTACTAGATATAGCGTACACCAACTTGTTGCAATGACATTCTTAAAGCATAACTTAGCGAATGGTTATATAATTGAACACATTAATAAAATTAAATCCGACAACCGCCTAGATAATCTACGAGTTGTTAAGTCGAAATTTAATAAAACTAAAGTAAAAACAAACAAAGACATGAGAATAAAAGAATTTACTACCAGTGTCAGATACATTAAACGCGCGCCTGAATTACCAATAATAGAAAGAATTCTAGGTTGGATACGCAGTTACGGTACTAACAGCATTCTGCCAATTACAAAAGAAGATGTAATTATAGGTGCTAACGTTACATCAGAAGAACTAGAATCTAATTGGAACAGTATAGAATTATATTTCAATGGTGCTAATACTTTTATTAAGAAAGCTAAGAATCAGGTAGACGTAAGAAGCAACCTAAGAGATATTGATGAAGACGATAGAAATGATGTAGTTCATGGTATTATAGAAGAATGGCTAACAGCTCAGATCGGAGTACGAAAAACTAGAATAAATGATAAGATAGCTTCTAAAGAAACCGGCCTGTCTAGACCTACAATTGCAATCTATATCCCACAATATCGTGATAGAATGGACGCTTTTAATAAAAGCATAGGAGCAACAGCGATGAGAAAATCAACTGACTAAATCCTGCCAACCTTAAATAAACAATAAACAATAAACCAACATACATTATGAAAAATATTATACTAATACTACTAGCTGCAACCCTAACAATGGGATTAAGCTCATGTGAAAAAGAAGTAATCGAAACAAATACTCCAGTTAATACTGTTAATACAGGAGACTGCTTATGCGGACGTATCATAGAGAAAGCCCCATATGTAGTACCATCCTTCGACTCACAAACAGGCCAACAATTAACATTCCCACAATTCTGGTTTAATGTTGAAAACAATTGCTCATACAATATGACGCAGATAAGTTTTGGCTCATTTCAAGGATACCCTGTAAATGACGGCTATTACTCTTATTCAGTTGGATCAACTATTTGTAAAGATGACCTAGGTTGGATTGCAAATACATCTTGGTAATATAATACTCGCGCGGCTAGAGGATGAAACCCCTGGCTGCGCCTACTCTTAAATAAATAATCTATAACAAATGAACAAACAAGAAGATAATTATAAGCAACTCCGATTAGCAGTTGAACTAGCGAAATACTCGGGACAATATGAAATAATACTAGAAGGTAAACCATTCTTTAAAGCGGGATGGCCCATGGATTCAACAGGCCCACGTATATTAGAAGGAGCCTTAGCAATGGATGCCCTAATCAAATTCATACATAACCTAGTTCTATTAAACCCAACATCTACACGTGAAGAATTACTTCCGCTCTGTAAGACATACAATGATAGATACGTCGAAGTTAGCCTACCATTAGATGATGTACGCTCTATAATAGATTTTAAGATTATCATTAGCCACCTTGCTAAACCATATAATGTTAAGAGCAAAGTTTGTTGGGTTAACCCCAGAGTCCAAAATAAGTCAGCAGTAGCCTATAAAGCAAAGAAAGCCGCTACTAAACTTAAAGAAGAACGTGACGCACAAATCATTAATACATGGTTAAGTGAACAACTACCTTATATGACAACATCTGTTAATTACCGCATCATATCTGAAGAGACCAACATCACATACTCAACAGTATACAAGTTCAAGTCATTCCTTAAACCTCTAATAGAAGCTCACAACAAACAACTAAAGGAGCCAGCTAAATCCAAAACAATTGTAACACCTGTTGCTAATAACCCAGAATATGATTTCGTGCCAGGTAGCGATCGTGTAAAGAAAATAGCCTAATATCTTAAATTTCCTGGCCCCCTCTCTAAAATAAATACAGTAAGTATCAAAGATATCCTAATAGCAATCCTTCTACTAACAACACTAACAACTCCATCACAACACACAACATACTCAATAGAACAAACACCTGTTACCCTGGTATACCAATACCAACCAATAGACATACAAACACCGAAGCCACTACACAACGCCGACATCTATCGTGAAATAATCCTACGACCAGACGGCGTTGTGTATCATATCAATACATCACATATGCCCGCTCCAGGTCAAGATGTTATGTTTCGCTCCAATCATATAATACCCGACCCTGTCATTTACGTACCCCACCCACCCCATACGGACTAATCGTCCAATAGGTAACCCAGCATACTGTTTCGATATATAATACATTATAATCAATTGAAATTCTAGAGCTCTGCCCAAGCAATTGATAAGCAAACAAAACTGAACAAATAATCTAACTATATGGGAAAACCTGAATTCGATTCTTGGTGCACTGTGCATTTGATTAAGACAGCATATAGTTTTAGCAAGTCTTATAGTAAAGCAAGAGGCCATGAAGAGGCCGACATGAGCGATTTCTATTTACACATCGTTGCGAAGTTACCAACTATCGATAGCCCAAGCAAGTATTATAGAACGTTCGTTTATAATAGACATTACAAGTATTATAATGGGCATGCATATACCTCTGCTCAGGGCAATGTAACCAAAGGGTTAATAATGGACAAGAAGCATTGCCAAATTAAACTAGCCTCACATTGGCTGTACGATCTCGATATAGCCGAAGACGTATATGACTCGGAACTGGATGACCTATTAGAAACGGTGACAAAATGTGTGAGCCGATTGCCAATAGATGACAAGAACCTCTTTAATTATTACTATGTTCAGGGTCTATCCCAACGCAAGATCGCCGCACTTTTAAAAGTAAGCCATGTGCTAGTCTTTAAGCAACTAGAAAAGATGCGCAAGACACTTAAAGTATTAATCATGATTGAATTAATAGACGATGGGTTAACGCTATGCTAAAATAAACTGAAAGACAATGATTGAGTTATTCATATATTCGCTGAGTGTATTCCTTTTATATTGGACTGCAGAGCCTCTAATACATTTAAGGGCTATAATTACAAACCGGTTAAGTGATGACAAGACCGCACAATTCTATATTAAGAAACTAATGAACTGTGAGATTTGTAGTTCATTCTGGCTCTGGTACCCAATAGCTTATAGCTTTACAATATTGCCAAGCATAGTCATCAATGGCTTTATCTTTAGCGCATTGATCCTAGTATTCGCATACCTTAAAAATAAAATGAACCCATCTAATGACTTCTAAAGAAGAACTAATACACGAACTAGTAAATAACCATTCTCTAGAGGAATGCCAACAAGACCTTGAAAGCCTAGTTAACCTAATATCTCAATATAACAAACGTGTTAAGATCGATAGTAAAGGCATAAACAAAATATTTGAGTTAAATAATAAATACACTAATAACCTAGAATTCGGCAAACACTGTGGAAGTTGTAGATCACGTGTATGGAAGAGGGTATCACGTGAAGTGCACCCAGTACTAAAAAAGCGCCTAGACAATGAAGACTAATCAATCCAATGACAGTACAGAAGAGGATCTGTTAAAGAAGCTTAAGACTGCAGAGCCCGATAAACAAATAGAGAATCAGATAAAACATCTAGAATCTAAAATGAGCGATGTTAATTATGACACGACCCATTCAGTATGGAAAGAACAGCGAATTAAAACTGTAGCACTAGAATTAATGAGTGGTTACACGCCCTCTCAGATCGCCGACAAATACGCTGAAGACTGGGAAGTATCAACTGGGAATATTAGAAGTGCCTATGTCAAGGATGCCAGAAAACTATTAGCTATTGAAATACTCTCAGACGAGAGTGATATACGCTTAGACTTACTAGCGAAGTACAACTACCTGTTTCAACTAAACATGGTACGTAATGACTTAGCAGAATGTCGTAAGTTATTAGATAGTATAACAAGGCTCACTCAAACCTTAACATCAAACGTTAACTTAACTGCTAGCTTACAAACTATAAACCTAGTACAGGTAATGCGCGAAGGCCAAGTAATAGAGTTAGAGTCTCATGAAAACAAGAAAACCGATGTCTGAACTTAGAATTAACCATACAGGTATATTTACACGTAACTATGATGCTCTCCTTAACCCAGGAGTGAGATTCATGGTTAACCAGGGTGGGTCTCGTTCTAGTAAGACTTACTCGATATGCCAATTGCTAGTTTGGTATTCACTTACTCACGCCGGCAAAACAGTCTCAGTAGCCAGAAAAACCGGTCCAGCGCTCTATGCTTCGGTATACCAGGATTTCATGTCTATACTAGTAGAGCTGGATTTAGCTAAGAGCGTAGTACATAACAAGTCAAACCACATCTTCACATTCCCTAATGGAACACGTGTTCGGTTCTTCTCAGTAGACAACGCTCAGAAGCTTAGAGGATTGAAGCACGATCTGGTATTCTTGAACGAAGCCAATGAGCTATCATTCGAAGAATTCACACAGATCAACATGAGAACGAGTGGTAGCATCATACTTGACTGGAACCCATCTGATGAGTATAGTTGGATTCTAGACCTTCAGAAGGATGACAAGGCCCTGTTAATACATTCAACGTATCTTGATAACCCATTCTTACACCCTGAACAAATAAGAGAGATAGAAAACCTTATTAACATCGATGATACCTATTACCAGATATACGCCCTAGGGATTATCCCTGCAGGCATTGAAAAGATATTCCCAAAAATCAACTATGCTAAAATACCCGAAGGCTTAGACTTCAGGTATGGTATTGACTTCGGTTATAATGACCCCACTGCCATTGTTAAAGTTGCCCAAAGGGATGGGGACTTATACATAGAAGAGATAATGTATGAGAGTTTCTTAACTCAGGAAATGTTGATAGATAAGATGAACCTACTTAAGATATCAAAGCAACATCAAATTTTCGCCGATAGTGCTAGACCTGATCAGATAAAGAGTTTACAGATGGCAGGATTCAATGTGCTTAAGGCTAATAAGAAAATACAGGAAGGCTTAGATTACATGAAAACATTGAAGCTTAACCTAGACCCGGCTGGCAAAGACCTTGTTAAAGAATTTAGAAGTTACAGTTATAAGAAAGTAAAGGATCGCATTACTGATGAGCCAGTGGATTATATGAATCACGCGATTGATGCTGCCAGATATGCATGTATATCGATGAAAGGAAACTTCAGTACTGCATTCTTCGTTGTCTAAAAAACACCTAGACATCTAGTACACTAATAATAACACATAATTACTACTATGCACAAAACATATAATCAGATAATTGAGATCCTGAATGCCTTTGCAGATGCAAGCCCATTCATTAATAACTTTGGTACTGGCTTTAAAGCGCAATTGAATGACATTGTGAAGAACAGACCAGAGTTTACTACTATGTTCATGGAGCCGCTCGACATTAGTCTTAATAACAATACTATAGACTACAGACTGCGCATCTTCTCACTAGATAAGCGTGATAAGAATGATGATAATAGTCGGGATATCCTGTCTGACACCGCACAAGTACTAACTGATCTTAGAAAGTATCTTATTTATAACTTCGAAGAGAGTGACATATGGTCAGTTCAATTCGATTCGGTCTTACTAGTACCTGTTAACAATTATACCAATGACTACACAGTTGGTTGGTACATGGACATTAAGCTAAGCGGCGCACAGATCGCAGGCGATTGTGACGTACCTGGAATTCCAGTCTTATGTGACCCAGTTGATTTCTATATCAATGATGAGTTGGTTGCAAGTTCAGCGTCACCAGTATTCTATAATGTTATTGATACTGACGGTAACCCTGTTGGTGAACTCATAACATCAGGTGATTGGGAAGTACCAACCTCATGTTTACCAATCGATATACTTAGTGATTTAGGATGTGAAATCGATAACATAGCTACATGCCCTTCTAATAGCGATTTCGTTTTAGGGCAAGGTATACTAGAAGTTGCTTCAGCACAAACCCCATTAAGTTATACCAATAAAGTTAAACTAGTTGGAACTGAGGTAGAAGCAATAGATTATATTGACGACGGCTGTACAGCTCAAATAACTTTAAAGACCGTATTTCCTATTGTACTTGATAATGGCCTAGGTGGTACTACTGATACCATCACAACAGGAGCATTTGATGGAAGTACATTTATAGTTAATGATATAAGAATATTTGACGGTGAATTCGGTACAGATGTATATGTCAATATGGAAGTGCCTGCAATATTAAGGATCGAAGCTACTATAACATCATACACACAATCAGCCGACGGTTTAACCACTGTTATACAAGTTTCTGAAGGTACGCAATGTGATTGTTTCGAAATCAACATTCAAAATAGCGATGGCTGTTTAATAGATGTTATCCAAGATTGTGATGACACTTGTACGAGCCACACTTGGCAACTAGTTATTACAGGCGGTACTACCGTTGAGGGCATAACCTTATTAGATTGCAATGGAGTTACATATGATACTATCGCAGGACCTATTACAGACGGTACATATACGTATTGCCACGCTAGTGTTGATCAACCAACAATAGAGACACAGATCGGATTAGGCATTGAATGGACTGATCTAGGTGAACAATGTTCTTTCTTTGAATTGCCTGATATCGAAGTCTCAGATAAGTCTGGTGTATTAGGTACTTACGCTTCACCTGCTAGTATATTATTTAGTGGTTCTGGTAGTGTAGGCATTAGTAATTGTGTTATGACTATCACGCCTGATGCTGCAAGTGGAATTGTTTATGCTCAGTTAATACCTAACGAATCTATTCAGTACAGACAAGGTGATCCTTATTGGCACTTAAGCGAAGGAACTTTCAGCCCTGTAGAACACGTCACTCCTTTAAATTATGCAACCATCGACACAGATGCACAGCAAAGCGATGTTCGTACTACGCCAGCTACAGGTACTTTAAGTACTGATAGTGTATTACCAACAATGTTAAAAGCAAATAACGCCTTTGGTAATAAGTTTAGATTTACTGATGACACTGGCCAACCATCAAATGCAACAGTTGGCTCTAATATATGGGCTCACGTTGATTGGGCTAATCATGACTTCGTTACAGGTGGAGCTACGAGATCATATGTAATAGACCATTACTACGGTGTTGGCATGGTTACTTCATTCATCACAGACGCAGTCACTGGAAAATATAGCCTTGATAGTACAAATGGTCAGTCATGGGAAACATGGATTGATTACGTAGATGCAGATTATACTACAGGTAACTACTCAGCCGGTGATTCTGGTTGGATGGTCGGTTCTGTAGATATGATGACAGCGTTACCACATGGTATGTTT
>Ga0307928_10000558_pt1 | contig 27961 bp, 37 predicted proteins | sample AceLakmetagen232_FD_201815 | JGI IMG/M metagenome (GOLD analysis project Ga0307928, IMG submission 201815) | Saline water microbial communities from Ace Lake, Antarctica - #232 | ecosystem: Environmental > Aquatic > Non-marine Saline and Alkaline > Saline | place: Antarctica: Ace Lake... | reverse complement strand
GTTGGCTGCCAACCATGTAGCGGCGCGAGCGTCAGTGTGATAGTGACCATGGTCATCATCCGCCAAGCCACTAAGTGCGTCGTGGCTAACGGTGGCGAATGTCAAAGTCCCATCTGCTTGAACAACGAGGCATTGCAATACAGCCCCTATTGTGCTTGGAAACGAATAGTCACCAACGGCTAATGCGTCACCTGACTGCAATAACTCATAGTCGGTAGTGTCGCCCTGCACAACTGGACTCTTATCGGCCACTCTTACCTCCTATATCATCAGTGTTTCAAATATCGACACGTCAAGTGTTGCATCGTCTACCGCCCAACCTAGCGATACCACGACGTGCCCGGCCACGACGGTCTTAGTGGTGGTGAGTCCACCAGTTGACGCAAGGTAATACCGCGTGCCCGGAATGAGCGGTACTATGGCCGGACCAGCCGCAACATATGGAGTTATCTTGAGAACCGCAGTGGAATCATACGGCATTCCGTAGATTACGGTATTGTCGTCGTTCATCGCTCCGCCATACCATTTTGCTCCAGCACCTAACGCTGTATCAATGTACGCGATAGAGTCGTCGGATGGGTCAATTACCATCACCTGAGTAGCGGTATATGGTATGCAGTAAATCTTACCATTATTAGATAAGAATCCATGCGCATACTTTGCCGCTCCAGCGATATCACCAAAGGTAGTTACCGAATTGTCGGATGGATCAATTTTGCATATCGCTGTTGCCGTGTAGGGTATTCCATAGATACAACCGTTGTCAGCAAGCACTGCACCGATATACTTATCGGTACCGGCAATGTTGCCGAAGACTGACGACGAGTTATCTGACGGATCGAACTTTAATACGGTAGTAACATTATCATATGGAGGACAGTAGATACAGCCGCTCACTGTATCCAATGCTCCACTAGCCCACTTGTACGTCACACCCGCAACGCCGCCAACTTCAGAAACCGTGTCTGTTGTCGGGTCGATCTTCAATACTTTTGTCGCACTGTATGGGATTCCATATATGCAGCCATCAGCAGCAAGCACTGCGCCGCGATAGCGATTAGTTCCTACAATTACCCCAATGGTTGAATACGAATCGTCGGACGGATCAATCTTCAATACGTTTCCAGCATTCCTTGGTACGCAATAAATCATATTATTAGCAGCTACCGCGCATCCGTCATACTTAAAATTACCAACAGGGCCAGCAAATGTAGCGATAGTATCAGCAGCAGTGTCAATCTTAGCGATGTTCGCATTATCTTCTGGACAGCCGTAGATATATCCATTCGCAGCAATCGCACCTGAGTTCCATTTATCTCCACCGACAACATTCCCGAATGTCTCGGCTACGTCATCCTCGGCTGGGGCTTCTCCGTCAACTGGCCAATCAGCTAACTCTAAGCGGTTCGCCGTAGTGTACTTCACCTGATCGCCAGCAGTGGCATCCTCTATTGCAATCCCCTTGACTGTACTCTTTGCCGGTGTATCACATCGCGCTATACCAACGGTTTGCACGCCATCGAGCATGTATACTGGATACCCAGATGTAATATCCTCAGCAGCTTCAGCCGAATATGTCGACCCGACATAATCACCGGCGACAATGCTGGCTATGTCAGTAACGTTGGTCGCAATGTCTGCTGCGTTGGTTGCAATGTCAATAACATTAACTGCGATACCGGCAGCATTGGCGGCTATATCCACCGTACTGGTGTCGCCACTGAACTGAAGTCGCTGTATGGAACGACGCACTTCGGTAGGACTATCGGAATGAGGCACTGGTTTCATTATAGTAACTTACGGCTCCCAGATTGCTGGATGACTGCATGCGCCGATTCGAACGCCCACGCTTCTCCGCCACCTGTTAGCTTCAGGCAAAGTGCCTGTCCCCGCCCACAGTTATGCACTGTCGAATTAAGTCCTTCTGACCATGTCCCCGTATGCTGTGCTGTCGCCGAGATCGCAGCCTCAAAACTCTGGGCGAGCTGCGTAGCCCACGTCACGTCTCCGCTGTCGTCTGCCAGAACACAGTCCAGTGATACTACGAGACCTTCCTGCCCATCCTCTCCGAGGGGGAGGGGCCCTATGATGATGTATGACGTGACTGCAGTACCACAATCATCGTCCGCATGTCGATTGAAGCGGCGCATGAAGCCGTCGCGTCCGCCCAGAATAACGCCAGCGTCTTCCACTGCGATAGCCTGGGAAGTGCATGTCGCCATCGGCTCGTGGCCCGATGCGAGTGTGAGTGGCCAGTACGTCTTAGTCTGCCAGTCAAGCCACCAGTGGACCCTAGTGTTGGACGATTGCGGGGTCAGGAAGATATGCACCCCATTATCGACTGCATCGTACTCTAGCGAGACGCTCAGTAGGTCTGGATTGAGGTTGATTAGTTCCTGTGGGAGCGTATCTCGTGATACCGAAACCGGAGGCGAGTCGCCACCTGGGGCGACAGCATACAGGCCGTTCATTGATATAAAAATGAATTCTCCGCCCGGCCCGAAACACCAGGCCTCTGCTCCAATTACGCCCACTGTCTTACTTAGGACATCTAGTGACCCTCCGTATGCTGGGTCACCGCGCATTCGCCATAGTTCGTTCCGGCATCCGATGATATTGTAATCGTCTGAATGGGCAGCTCCACACGTTATGGGAGACCCAGGTACACCTGCGTCTGCGGATGTTCCGGCCACTGCTGCTTCGGTGCTGGTATCAGCATAATCCCAGTCAAGCTCGTCACCTCGGTGAGCCATGTACCAGACATGAGATGCGATCTCAGCTCCACCTAGACAGGTCCTGTCATTGAATCTCCACAGTAGCGGACATCCAGTGGGAACCTCTCCCAGGCCTGGTGTGGCGAACCAGCGCGTTAATGTGCCGGCATCAGGATCGTAAATCTTCGGGCATCGCTCAATTCTGAACGAGCAAGTTCCGTTACCGGGAGCTGCCGCGAGCGTTATCGAGCCTGCCGCGACAGTGTCGATTTCGTAGGTGCCATCCGTCGTGGCACCAGTGCCGTTTGAAATAACAACAACGAAGTCGTGCTTGTTTGCACCGATCGTTGTCCAGTCCGTGCCGGCAACATCATCGAATGCCGTGCCGGTAACCGTCCCATCCGTACCTTCAGTAGCGTCTCCATAGTCAGCAATGTATAGTTTCTGGCCGCTCTGTACTGCCTGGAGCGACACATCATCACGAACCGACAACGATGACGCCACGACAGTCATCCGTCCATACGATGTCTCGTTGTAGATGTCCCCGCCGGCCGAGGCAACGAGCATCGACCGCAGCGCAGGTGCCGTGCCTGTGGTATAGTACTGGGCCCTGAATACGTTCACGAGACAGAGCCCGCCAGCTTCAGTGCATTCCAGCCCGAAACCGACACGAGTTCCACCCTGAGCATCGCAGGCCCCCGTCATGATCGCCGTGCCCTGCCAATAGACAGTGACCGTATCACCGACGACGGTAGCGGATAGCCACCCTGGTCGAGGGGTTACTGTGGCTGCGGCGGTGTCGATCACCGTGTCGCCACCCACCAGGTAGGACGTCATCGTCGCTGTGTACGCTCCTGTTGCGCCAGTCATCGATAGCTCTATCAATACGCTATCTGTGGCGTAAGCCGGCGTGGTGTCATCCAGGCGCAGATACAGGCGATAGTTACCATGCCACTCACCATTCCATGGGACCAGTAGCATCTCGATCGTATATGATTCGGCCGTATCAATGGCCGGATCCAGCACGTCCCGTACCACTTCGCCCTCAGCCACGGTCGTGTCTATGGACGCGAACCCAGGAAGTATACTCGGTACGTCAGTCGCCCAGCCGGCCTGAGCCCAGGTCTCCTCCAAGGACAGCCCATTGAAGGTATCGGACCAGTTAAGGAAGTCGTCTCCGAGAGCAAGCACCATAGATGTCAACATACGGATCTCGCTGCCGAGATCGTCGATATGTGAGAGCATTAGCCCTGGCCGGCTACCTCCACGATTCCTGGCATCAAGAGGCCCCTTTGGTCGGACATTACGGCAGTCAGGCGTAGTATAGGGCTTCTGCTGACGGAGGGCTGAACCATAGTCCAACCCGCCGAGCGGAAAGCCGATGTTGATTCCTTGTTGTTGGGCGGGCATTTTCGATCACCGTAAAAAGGACATGCACGCCATAAGACAGTTCCTTATGGCGTGCATGGTTAATTCCTAGTTAGATTCTTTCATGAACGGCTCAATCGTACCGATATCCGTAACCGACAGCGTATTCGACTCATCCTGCTGAATGTGCTCCAGCAGTTCGTCAACTGTCATACTGCACTTCTCCAGGTCCGACTCATGCTCGAGCAGCTCTCCGAGCCACAAACTGAATGCGAGAACTTCAGGCGTCCCTGCCTCAAGCGAGGCTGCCTGCCCGGGTTCGACTCCAGCCAGTTCGCAGATCTTGTTCGTTCGCTGCCCCTGCAGGATCGAGTGCTCAGCCTCGACCTTTCGCACGTACTTCAGAAGCTTGTACGCAATGACAGGCTTCAGCTTCAAGCCAACGACCTGCGACCATGCACCCATACCATTGAGAATTTCACCAAGTTTCATGTCTCTCTCCTTCTAAAGAAAAATGTGGGTGAGCCCATGATGGACTCACCCGTAAAACGCACTAGTCATCCGCGTTACAGGCTTCGTCGTCGTAACAGGGGATGTATGCCTTGGTGCCACCGATACTGATCTTAATAACGTGACTGGTATTGCCAGTAGGAGTCTTCGTGACTGCCTTGACACCATCCTCGTAATCAGTGGCAGATGCCACATACAGAATCGCATCGCACCCAGACGCATAAAGCAGCGAGTCCCACAGATACGTGGCACCGACATTAGCAGCAGCGAAAGCCACTTGCAGCCCAGAGGCAGGCTCGGCGCTTGCGTTATTGAACGCGAGGAAGCCAGCGAGCGGAGTCGTCGCCGTGATTGCCGCGTGTCCACCGATCCGTCCAATGACAGCAGCATGACCCACATCATAGCTCGAATTAAGAACCACACCCTCGGTATGGCCCTCAAATGTCCCCATCAATCCAGCGTGAAGATGGCTGAGTGTGGCAGATCGGACAACAAGCTGACCAACACCACCATACGTCTCCTGTGCGACAGTAGCATCTCCAGCGTTAATAACGTGACGCAGACGAGCACATTTAGCTGAATAACCGGCAGTCAAGTCGCCGGTCGTCGCTCCGTGAACTTCCAGAACATCAAGCTGACCGTCAGCGTAGACGTTTTGGGCGGTAGCGAATAAAACAGCAGAGGTCGTGGCAGCACTGTCTGCGAACTTACCGATACGCATACCCTTCGTCACGTCCGGGCCGACAATCAAGATGCCTTCCGGCCATTTGCTTGTTCCACCGTCGACGTTAACTACGACGCCAGCCATATCGCCAGTGACGGTATATACACGAGAGGAGTTCAGTGTGCATTCCAGGCCAGCATAGTAAGAACTAGCGGCAATGGTCGTAGTCCCAGAGGCGCCTTCCTCGATCGCGGCTCGTACGGCAGCAACGTGGCTACTGATACTACGTGCGCTCGTACCTGCGAACTCGAAGTATCCACACACGCCAGCGAGAACGCCAGCGGAGATATCGACGCAGTCGAGCAGCTTTAACTGCCCTCGCACGGAATTGATCGTAATATTTTCCGTCTGGTCAACGGTCAGTAGGGTCCGAGCCAGAAGCGGACGATAATCCGCCGATGCCAGAACTTCGCCATTGTCATCAAACAAGAAACTTGCCGGTCTAGTGTTCGTAACGCTCAGTGCAACGCCAGCTCCGGCCAGCGAAGAATAAGTGCCAGTCTCGACCAATCGAGTCGGGAAGGCATCCGCAACGTCAGCCAGATCAGCGAGCGTCAGCGTGCCGGGGCTCTCCACGATGTTGAAATCGCAGCTAGTATTTGTGCCTTCATTCACATAAAGAGCATCGCCAGCGCCACCGTCAGTATGCAGCCAAAGGCATCCGGTTGCATATTCTTTGTCTCCGTTAGTCGGAACGGTATCGCCGTGCCCCCACAGCAATCCAGTGTTGGACGGATGAGGTTGCGTCATCCGCATCAGTTTACTAAGCCTTGAAATCATCTCACGTCTCCTATGTTCTAAGAACTGGGGTCACATCCATGCTATAAATTCCTATTATGTTTTCTGCTGCACCAGCCGAATGCGGCGCAGTTCAAGTTCGGCATGTCCTGTTTGGTATACTCCGCTTCCTACGCCGCCGGTGCAGTATGCCCATACCTCTTGGCGAGCAAGCGCAGTATCTAAGTGAATGGCCTCGAATTGATTGTAAGTTCTCATGTAGCCGCCTGCTGCTTCAGCACCAGGGCCGAATCCGTACAGTATCAAAACATCCGTCAATACCTGTATCGATAGATACTCCCTGAATTCATCGGCCTCGATGATCTTGGTAGCCGTAACTGGCAGTATCGACCATGTTCCGTCTGCAGCCATTAAGGTACGACCTCCACGATTCCAGCCAGGGCCAGGTTGCAGTGGCCGCCCTCTTGATATCCGCCAGTACAGATATTGCCGCCATCACAAATGGCGTATACGGCTAAGCGAGCCAGCCATCCGTTTACTGTTACAGCATCACCTGATACCTGAAGAGTAAGCCCTTGAGTAAAGACGGCAGTCTTGCCAAATGCAAGGCAGACCTCCTCATCGCCATAGCTCTGAATCGTCAGGCTGTCACGAAATTCATTCGCCGGGACGATCTCGCTACTTGCGGCTGTCGCGGCCCACCCATCACTAATCATAGTTATCTCCTAAAGGCCGTCAGTGTCGGCTCCATTGTACGTGACAATGTGACTTGATCCAGTATCGCCTCGCCGAATGTTAATTGAATGAGAGTCTCGGTGGCCCATGTTTCCGAAGTTCCTTGGACCCTTTTTGCGATCGCGTGTAATAGCGTCTAGTAGTAATCGGCTGAATTCCAAGCAATGTACGCCTTCCTGCTTCGCTCGATCCCTCTCGACCTGAGCCAGACAGCTCTCGATATATAACTCGTTGAGCCTGTCGCCCCCGAGCGGCACCGGAGCTGCTGCAGTTAGCCTGCCAGTGTAGGCGTCGTACTCACCGAGCAGCGTATAGCTGTCGTCTGGCGTAGGGAAGAACAGAACTTCTTGGAGCTGCCTGGTTGTCCCGTCCGAATCCTTGAAGCGAATCGCCGCGTACTGCGGAGCCTGTGTAAGTTCCCCACCTGCACGGAGATCGAGTAGGTCCACCACGCTAATGATCGAAATCGGTGCCAGGTACTTATCTTTCTCGTATGAGAACTTGCTGCGCATCCGGCCAAAGTCTGCCGGCAAATCATACTCGTAGTCATCTACTATAATGTCTAGTTCAATCGAATCCTTCAGCCACGACCATTCATGACCAACCACGTTGCCAACCGTTGGTGGCGTGTATACCCTGCGGACACCGGCATTCACGAACGAATCTATCTCGTTCAGTTGATCAGTTGACCATACCGAGTTCGCAGTTCCGTAGCCAAGCTCTCGCCCGACCCATCGCCTTAGATCAACCAGGCCGAACGTGGCCGAATCAGCGTCATATACGTGGACAAGACTGTCGATGTCCTGGCGGTCTCGGAGGATCGCGTCGATGAGAAGCCGCTTAAAGAGCTGAGTATGGACATCACCACCAGTGACACGCGACTCAACTACCGAAAGGCAGCTCTCAATATACAGTTCCGACAGCGACATGCCGCCAAGGGGATACGGGTACGTGTCATCCAGGGCGCTTGGAAGCACCTCGTACTCAACGTACATCGTCAGGTCAGCGTTCGGCGTAGGATACAATAGGGCCGTGAAGCGATGCCCGGTCGATCCGTCACCCTCGACGGGCTGGATCGCCACGTACTGAGCATCGCCGGCCGTGGTGTCCTCAGCACGTAAGGCAAGCAACTCAGAGACCGAGATTTCTGAGACCTCCCGCTTTTCTGAATTAGCCGCAAAATGCATACGCCCCCTCAACCGTCCAAAGTCGTCAGGGAGCGTGTAGTCGTCTACCCCGTCAGTGACAGCAAGTGAGCTGGTAGGGGTTATCCACGACCAGATATGGCCCACGATCGGTTCGGGGGCTTTTGAGTATCGAGATCCGCCGGACGGTGGAATCACTGCCGGCGGGTAGTAGACTTTTCGGATCCCCGATTGAACGATATCTTCAACCAGCGATGCTTGATCTGCCGTGAAACTGGCGATAGTGCGGCCGTGGCCAAGGGCATAACCAACCTCCTGCTGGAGTTCAGTCCAACCAACACTAAGACTAGATTCAGCCATCTGTCACTCCACAAAAGTGGCCGCCACCCAGGAAGAGAGCACTGGGTGGCGACCTTGATCCGGGCGATGCCCGGTGAATTACGCAATCACAAATCCCACAACGAGGACTTCGACCCACTTTTGGCAATTCCATTCCAATACAGCGACATCTCCGTCGTCGTCGCCAGTCAGCGTAGCAAGGGCCGTATCGGCACCGTCACGCTGAATGCCATTAACGGTGATAACGAGGTCGAAGGCATCAGCCAGATCGCCCTCGATGTACCACTTCTTGCGTTGCTGCTCGGCAGTTCCGTCGGCCATCGTGAATGTAGCGTCAGCAGTGTCCAGAGCCGAGGCCGGGAAGTAACTGATCCCGCCAGCCATCAAGGTGACAGCTCCACCATCCGTATCGAGAGTCACAACCTCGACGAGGCCAGACGGCTTACCAATCTGCAGCTTCGCCTGGCAATACAGGACCTCAGGAGCCGAGGCGTCTACGGTCTGCAGTGGAACCGCAGAGCCTTCGCCCTCGAACCCGATTCTCGTGAAGTAGCCGGCGTAAGTTCCGCCAGCCTGACAACCGATCACGACATTGCTGCCGGCCACAATAGCCGGGGTGCCGTAAAGAGCGATCTCGCAGCACGAGCCAGGGCCGTAAATCTCGACCCACTGGCCGGTACTCTTGGCAGTATACGCACGGGCAGTAACGCCCGCGAAATGACGAGAGTTGGTGATCGACGGAACCTCAACATAGTTATCCCTGCGATAGTCCACGTCTGCGGCCGTACCGTAATCCCAATTCCAGCACAGACCCTGGCCTTTAACCAGAGCGGTGGTGCCGGCGAAATACACGAATTCAGGAAAGACACGCCCCTTCTTGACGTGCGCATTCAAACTTCTATCGGACATAGTAGTACCTTTCTAAACTAATACACGTTTCGCGCCCTTGCCACATAGCAAGGGCAAGTAAGTTAGCTATTGTCGTAGATGACAGCTTGGCGTCTTAAGTTTGTGCAGGCCATCTGGAGTGTTGCATCAAGATCGACTCTACGGACGTTATGCTTTCCGGGCACCATGTAGGGCGCGGTCAACTGATTTTCCCAGCCACTCATCACGCCGACAGCGAGCCACTTCCAATCCAACATGTAGATCGGGTTCTCGGTGTCATTGTCCAAGTAGGGAGCGTATTGAACCGGAGTACCCTTGAACAGGGTCTTTCCGTCTTTGCTGGCAATGTCGTTACCGAGATTCATGTTCTGGGCTTCGAGAAGTTCCTCAAGGATACCGATGACTTCGTCATTGGTATAGACACCGTTCTTCATACCAGCCAACTCGGGCTGAGAGTGAGAGACGGGCGAGCGGAACTTCGTCTTGCGAGTCGCACGCCGCATCTTACGAACCAGGTCCTCTTTCGAGATCTCGGTGTAAGCCGCAGTGTAGTTCGCATAGCGAGCATAAGCGCCAGTACTAATGCCGGCACGGCCATCGGCGAAACCAGCCGGGTCTCCGCCATTGAAGCCTTCAGTAGCATTCTTGACAACCCAGTAGGTGAGCCCGTACGGGGTGGTCGTATCGGTGCTGTCGGCCGGCTTCGTCCAAAGCACTTCCTCAAGATACTCAAACAACGAGACCATCATCGCGATGTAGCGAGACTTCACGAGATCAACGATAGCCTTGCCACCGCGCTGGAATGCCGGCTCTCGCTTGTCATAGATGTAGTGCGCGTTGACGTGGCGCGGCGTCAGCTCTGCCTCGACCAACGTGTCAGTGAATGCACTGGTGTCGGTCTCATAGAGAGCGACTGCCTTGGCAGAGTAGTTGTGATCCATCTGGACCTGCCACTGCCACGGATAACCTCCGTCAAAAACCTTCTTGCGTTCCTTCCACATCTCTCTGACCGCCACATGATCTGTGAGGTCAGACTGCATGTCCAAAAAAGCGCCCTTCTTAATCAGCGCCTCTTGAGTGCTCAACACCGCGTCGTCGATATCAGAAAATTGCAATGCCATTAGTGATCATTCCTTATGTATTAGTTACCTAGTGTTTCAAGTTCCTTCTTACACTCCGTGTAGTCTGCCGCATTTCTTAGAATCTCTGCAGATTCCCTGGCATTCGCAAGAAGTAAATTACAATTCCTGCATAACCAACCCCGGAACGCTCCGTTCGTATGATCGTGATCCATGTTCAGGCGACCTTTAACGTCATCCTCATGGATTCCGCAAATACTACAGTAGCCAGTAAACGCATTGGCTACCTCATCTCTTGTATTGGTACATGGCATGTAGCCACGCCTTTTTGCGCTGTATTGTGAACTTTTTAACGCCATTTCAAAGCGGTCAGCTGCATAATGTCGACTTCGCCCCCTTTGCGCGAAGCCCCTCAATGTCCTGCTTGGCGCGCCACTGCTTTGTGCGATCATTACAAGCCTTCGGATGCAACCGGCGATATTCCCGTGATCGCTGTCTACACTGTTCAGCACTTAAGCGACTGCGCTTTCTCCCTTCAGCCCGAGTACACTCAAGACAGTTGTAGTGATACCCGTCAGAGTTAGCCTTACGCTTCGAGAACCCACTCAGAGGCTTCTCCGTCCCACAACGCGAACATGTTTTCTTGATTTCTGCTATCATGCTCCAAATTTCTCCTCTAGCATTTTGATAGCAGCAGCATCAGCCGATTCCTCAGATGATGCTTTACCCTTGCCTGAGCTGCCGGCACGGCGGGTATGAGTCCCAGAACGCTTCTTGAGAGCATACTTGAGCTTCGCTTCCTTACGAGCAGCAATCTCATCTCCTAAGGCAAGCTTCGCAGCCTGAGCGAAGATCTCATCTTGCGGCGGCACAGCCTGGTTGGACTGTTCATAGCCGGCCATGAGCACACTGATCTGATTGATTAGCTTGTCGCGGCTTACACGCTCAGCAGAGCCCTGCACTAGCGCATTGTATTTTCCATTACCGAGTGTCTTCTCAAGATCGAGGGCGGCACATCGCTCGTCAAACCACACTTCGAGTTGAGCAGCCTGCCGTGCATTTGCCTCTACATCACTCTGCGAGGCAGTCGCCTTCTGGGATTGGATCCTCTCCTGCTGCAGCTTGATGACTTCCTTCATCGCATTGAAGTATTCAATGACAGCAGGGTCAACAACCTCCGGGTCCAGCTCGGGTAGATTAGCGAGTGGGTCCGCCTCTTCCTCATCCTTCTTGTTTGGTTCTTTGACGCGCTCAATGGCCTCGACAGCACTGGTCAGTAGCTCCTCGCTGGGAAACTTCCTCGCCTCACGCAACGGAATTCCTGCCTCCAGGGCTCGCGTCAGCAGGTCATCCGAGACGGTAGGCTCCTGCTGCCCCTGCTTCGATAACTCAGCAAGTTCCTCGTTAGAAACCTCGATAGTCTCGCCATCACCTGCGGCGTCTAGTCGCTCCCGTAACGTTCCTTTAGATGCTCCGTCACCTCCATTAATCTCACTTCCCAGTCCTTCCGCTGCCTCGGATTCGACTCCGCCACTATCGCCTTTGTCAGTGCCCGCTGATACCTCTGCGTTCTCTCCTTCGGGGTTTCCTTCTTCACCATCTCCTGGTGTTTCCTGTCCCTCTCCTCGTATTCCGCTTTCGTCAGGTCTGCCATCGTCTAAGTCCTCTTCTTCCTGGCCATGTGTCTCGGCTAATGATTCGTCGGCGGCTTCGTCGATCTCTTTCAGGAAGTCTTCATCAAGTGGCATTTCTCTCTCCTCAATTGAAACTTGACTTGTCATGCAAATTACGACATTTTAGAGCACGCTCTCGGTGCTTCGGGGTACGATAGACGGGGTCCCCTGAAGGATGTACTTCAGTTGGTACGCCACACTTCTCGAAGTGATCGCGCAGCCTCTGCGCATCCTCTGGATTGACTCCGCTGCCGACACATGGTTCCATAGGCCATCGAGCGTTGGACCGTTTTTGTTCTTTATACCCAACCTTTTCGGCTGCTAGGTCCCTTGTCCAGACAACCCCGTCCTTCGTGAACGTCCACGGAACGGTCGCCATCGGATAATCACGCTCGATCGTTTCATTCAAAGCAGTATAACAATACGTAGCCACTATATCTCCTCCGTCTATTACTATACTCCTTTTCGACATGTTTTGTCAACCAAAATTATAAAGCTTACTTCCCAAGTGCAGCAGCCTCACTGGGTTGCGCCATTCCAGCCAGCGCCTGTGTCATGATCTGTGCCCTCCCCGCCTGCGAGGGTGTTCCTGGGACATTGCGGCGAACCGACTCTGTCGTCTTCGAACCTCCTCCACCTTGTCCGCCGGCCCGATCGGCGACATTTACGTTCTCAACGAACTGCACGATCTCCGCGATTTCAGGCATGTCAGCGTACTTCGACATCAAAGAAATGATTGCAGCAATGTCGATGGAACCACCTTGCGCCTCGATAAGCGGCGCAAGCTCAGGGAGGTCCTCCCTTACGAACATTCGGAGTTTCTGGTACTTGACTTGGGGCGATTCGTCTGCGAGGCTGTAGAGATCGATATCGAGATCGAGGTCATCATAGGGGACCTTTTCCTTGTCCCTGGGGCCGAACTTAGACTGCACCCCAGATGTCATTCCAGGAATCTTCTTCTCGATCGTACGTTCCTTCACTGGATCGCTGTACTCATAATAGCTGAGCGTCTCGAAGATCTTCTTGTAGAATATTGCAGCGGCATCACCCATGTCGCGCAACGAAGCATTGGCAGCCTGCTGAAGAAGCTTATCCTGGCCAACTGTATCCGTCATCGGGGCAAGCCCCCCGATACTGTCCAAGTTACCGGCGAAGTAGCTAAACAGCTCCTTGACTTGAAGCTCGAACGCGAGCGTCTGGGGATCGATACCGCCAGCCCTCAAGAGCTGAGGCGGAGTGCCGGCATATAGGATCCCTTGTCCGTCTGCGGCATCCCTGAAGCTGTTGACGCTCTCATCATCATCGCCACCGAAACCGAGGACTGCCTTTTGGGAGTCAGCGCCTTTCCCCATTTTCCTAAAGAGGGCGTTGGCTAATTCATGCAGATCATAGAGAGACGCAGCCGGAGCCAGCGGCAACACATTCCCAGGAACCCAGTCGAACCCAAGTATAGTGTACGGACTCTCTGGATCGTCATCCCATGCTGACACATGGAGCTGCTTACCATTGGAGACTTGATACGTTACCATAAGCCGCTCATCAGGGAGCCATACATCACGCAGTGTGACGCGCTCCTTGAACATTACCGGGGCACCGCCACCAATTATAGTCTTGGCCTTTACTTGCCCATTTGAATCAACGACATCAGAGTCGTCCTTTTGCAAGTCCTTCTTGGCCTTCGTGCTGAGCCAGGTCCCATCTTGCAGCTCCTCATACGAGAACTCTTTATCGTTCCCCATAAACTGGCACCTCCGCGCATCATCTACGGAGAGGTCGACAAAGAAGTTACTCAATGGCACATTGTCAACGAAAGGCTCTCCATATTCCTCTTCCATAATGATGCGTGACGTGGACAGTCCACATTTTGCAATGCCCATAGAGAAGAGGGCTTCCATCATGATGCGCCTGAATGTCTGCGTCAGGTTAATCTCGCCGGGGATCTTATTAACGGCAGCCTCATGACTAGCGGCAGTAGCACGATATTCCGGATACTTAGACGTCATCATGACACGCGGCGACTTCGGTGCCAATTGGCGAGTATAGATAGAGACCGCCATCTTAAGAAGCGGAAGCGGTATGTTACGATCAGAGCCATCCTCATGATAATGAGACCCAACGTACTGCCGTACGGCAGCGATACGGTTTGCCCTTGGACGTTCAAGTCGCTTTTGGGACCACTCGATAGCTTCCTTTAGTTTCGTAAAATCCGCTTCTGGTAGCAAATCACTCATGTGCTTCTCCTGGGCGTTACCACCCGTTACCTAGTTCCCCTTTGTTTTCTTTCTTTTTATTACGCTGCTGCTTACGCCAAGCAAGACTCCCTATTGGAATCTCCGGCTGCTCTTGGCATATCTTCGGCTTCACTTCAGTACAGCAATGCCAAGCCATAGCGTCGGCCATGACGCGGTCGCCATGTTGCGCGTTAGCTCCAGATGGATCCATCTTGTCATCTTCAGCGGCATGCTTTACTCCGCCTTGGCCGTCGAAAATATATTCCAAGCATTCCTCCAGTGCTTCCCTTGAGAAGTTAGCGCAACGATCCTTCTCTATCGCTGTTCGGTAGGCACCCATTAAACGCAGCTTACTCTCGCGCCCTGGTGCCCATCCAGCCTTATCAGTGTGCCTTCTCGTAATAGAAGAGACAGCCTTCCTGGTGAATACATTCCCATAGTTGAGATCGAGAATCCTGGCTCCGAACTGCTGCCCAGGCCCACGGTCTTCCCAGATGAGCGTGGCGTTCCCAAAAAGTTTTGCAATAGCTACGGCCTGATAAGCCAAGGCCTCTGGCCTGACGTATGGGGTGGTAAATTCACCAGCCTTAGTTCTAAGAACCTTATCCCAAATTGCCAGGCACGAATTCGATGCGCCACTGCCGGCCGAAACATCACACCCAATAACATACTTAGTTTCCAGTGATGGCTTCATGCTGCCATCTAACTGAACCCACAGCTTCAATAGGCCGTTCGCGCTGTCGCGAAATTCGTCTGGCTCGCCGGTCTGTATGTCATATTCGAGATCGCCAACCATACCTGGCGTTCTAGCGTACTTTCTTATCGCTTCATTGACTTTGGGGACGTCGAAAAACTGGGACTGGGAGGACCCGAAGTCCATGTCGAGTTCTGCAGCAATTTCCCTAACGGAGACACAACGCTCGCACTCACGATCGTACCAAGGCGATCGTGTCTTACCATCAAGTATCGGGTGGTATTCATCCGAATAACCGTCCTGGTCGAGGACCTCGAGACATCCTTGCTTATCGGTTGTGTACAGACCGCGAGCTTTCTCGGGATGAAGAGTCCAGTGAAGCCTAAGAGTTCTGATATTCGTCTGAGAAATGGCATAGAATGCGTTCCCTGTACCTGCTGGGGTACTATTAAAGATCCGAGAGTTGGTCACGTCACGAGTCGAGCCGAGAACCTTATGGCCGTTCTCAACGGCGGCAAACTCATCTAGAAGAATTGCTGTCCGGCGATCGCCACGAGCAAAGTCCCCAGTCGTCGACTCTCCATCAATGACGTAGCCGGTGGCCGGGTTTCGGAGATGCAATTTACTTCTGCACTCTCGATTATGGATATTGAACCCTTCAGGTAGCAGCCACTCAGGCTGCGTATTCAGGATGTAGTCAATCTTAAAAAATAATGACTTCGGGTTGCCGTCCTTCGACTCGACGTACTCCTCTGTTCTGGACCCAAACAGGAGGCTGCCTTCTGACTTCGAGAAGTGCCACATCCATTCACATGCCACGGCGTTCATCCATGAAGCGCCCATGTCTCGTGACTTGAGGATGAGTAGATCCTCTACTCCGATACAGCTCAGGATGACTTCGAGAGATTCTTCCTGGAACTCATAGGGAATGAAGGGCACTTTCGCCCACGGGCGCTTCCTCGGATCATACGTCCAAAGGAAGCCGGCCATGTAGAAGAGGATGTCCTTCGAGCAGGCCTCCCAGATACCTGCCACGAACTCTGGATCCTCAAGGGCACGCCTATGGACCTTGGCGCGCCACTTGAGGTTCTCCTCATACCCGCTTGGCACCGAGCCATAGAATGGGGAGAACTTACTCAACAGTCTCCCTCTTCTGAGCTTGTTCCTCGTACTGCTTAATGTACTGTTTGGCGGCTGCTTCGAGGCGACCTAGCTCCTCCGAAGAGAGCATGTTCTTGTCCGGGCTGCCCCATATGGCATCCTCCATGCGACGCAATCCCCTGTCGTTCGCTTCTTTATTATATGCTGTCACTTGATGACCTCACACAGACCTTTAGGAAATTGTATATGCTCGCAGTATGATTACAGAACAATAGAGCGAACAGTAACCAGCCGGTGGGTGGCGTGCAGTTCTCGATGCAGTAAAAGCCGAGAAAGAGCAATGAATAGCTCACAATAAACCATACGGCAGCAAGGAAAAAACAGGCCATTTCTTTATTATACGTCATCAATTTGTGCCATCTCCAAATCTAATCGTCACAGACTTTGTCCGACTCATCCTCGCTCTCCTCTACACAGCGCCTAATGTATTGACCACGAGACTCTAATCCCTTCGCATTCAGGTCCTTCTCGTATTCACTGGGTTCGTACTCTGCCGGAACATCCTCCTCCACCTTTTCCTCCTTCAGGGAATCTAGCATCTCGGTAATCTCCCGGATCGATCGATTCCCTTTCTTACGGATCTTATCGCGCCTGGCCTCATCTCCATCCTCCTTGACCTCGATAGCGTTCAGACGCCCCAGGAAGTCCTTCGACTCATTTATCGCCTGGACATATAGGTAGAACGCTACGTCGTTAGGGGCCGTCTTGGGGTGCTTGTCAGTGCGCTTATATGCACCGGCCGCACGAGCAGCCCAACGAACACAGTCCTTGTATGGAAGTTCCTTATTTTCGAGAACGACGTCGCTCATTGGGTCTGGATTGATGCCGGCCATATGAACCTCTGGGTGAGACTCTGGGTGGGGGTCGTACTCCTGCGTATCGTAGTTCCGAAAGAGAATTCTTAACTGTCCAACCTTGCCGGCGAGTTCCTTGGTCGCGACTACAAGAGCCTGGAGCTTCGTGTAGCCAGAGCTTTCTTGAAGCTCGGCTATGCGGCGCTCCCATTGCTCGTACGTCACTTTTTCCTTACCGTCATGTCGCCAGATGATTGACTTCGCACGAGACGCGAATTCAGTCATGGCGCGACGGCGATCCTTTTTGATAAACGGATCGGTCTCGGCGTCGGGCATGTCCTTGCAGGATAGTGGCTTATCACCCTTCTTTTTCATTTCTTCTTCCGGGGTTTCGGGGTTAGAGCACCAATAAGACTGGAGCGTTTCTTCTTCAGGCTAAGGAGCGTACTCAGGAAGCTACTTGACTTCTTCCGTACCTTCACTGCCTTTTTTGCTGGCGCTTTCTTTGTGACCTTTACAGTCCTTGTTGCGCTGCCGGTGGCCAGCCCCACTGTCCTGCCCTGCTCGGCACGAATTTTCTCCATTAGTTTACTATACTGTGTCATCTAGCTTCCCCATTGCCATGTGATCCTGAACCTCACTGCCTTCGCTAATGTCCTTAGCCTTACGGAACTTCATGGGCGGTCCCCTACGGCAGTACTGAGTAGGTCCGTGATTCTGATTAAGACGCTCAAGTGCCTGATCGCGCCTCTCTTCGGTCAAGTATTTGCCCCAGCTATGCCACTCGCTCATGAACTTGAACATTGACTTCCTGTATCGAACGTCAATACCAAATCTCTTCCTGACTTTTCTCTTCTTGATCTGGCCAGGCTCGGCAGTGCCGTCTGGTTCTCCATTCCGATTGGGAAAGACCATTATCATCTCCTACGTGGCGTCAGTTGTCGGGGTAGTCGGGTCGTGCGACTCAGGGAAGTCAAGATCATCCAACTCGTCATAAAGTTCGTCCCAGTCTTCTTCGTCGTCTTCACCTTCGCTGCATTCATCGGACGCCGCTTCCCAAGCTGCTTCCTCATTAACTTCCTCCTGGGTCATCTCTCCCCAGGGCTGATTGTCACTATCGTCCGTACATTCATCGAACGGCTCGCCTGGCTCTGGTACTTCATTCACTTCGAAGTCGCCTTCGAGTACACGCTCCAATATCTCGTTACGCTTTACTGTGTACAGTACATCACCATCTAGAGATTCCTGCAGGTCATCCGTGAAAATGAGTTCCACACCACGAAAGAAAACACCAGTCCTTCCGTCCGCAGTACGGGAAACTTCCGTGCCGTTTTTGTGGGTCTCCTTCGAAAGAACGACAGGGTCTTCGGGATCTTTCAGGGATCCAGGGTAAGCCATCGGCCGATCGACGCCGGACATAGTGGCTTCGTTGGCTGCCATTATTACACTGATCTCTTCAGGGGTCTCCGCCACAAAGAGTGGTTCTGCTGATCCGCGCATGAGAATCTTTGTGCAGTACCGTACACCAATAGTTAATTCCATTTGATGTACATAGACAGCCATAATATACATCGGCTCAATGAAGGCAACGTCAGGTTCGCTATCACTTATGTATGGTGGAAAAGTATGTACCTTTATCATGATTTACTGTCTCTTTCTTCGAGTTGTTGCATGACGGATGATGCGGGATCGGTTACCTTGGCTATGAGCCGGCCACCAGCGTCAAAGAGCCTGGCCCCTCGGGAACCTCCGGGTTCCTCTTTTGTATCGAGCACGAGGGCGACGAGGAATTTACGAATTCTGATCGTCCTCTCGTACTGCTCCATCGTGTCCTTGTTCCGTTCTGCGATTTTACACTTCAGAAATTCAGAAGTCGTCATGGCCTCTCCTCATTCATCAATCTGCAGGTAAACTTTATTGTCGTCGGCCGGGTCATAGACGACGTTGCCCAGCTCTCCACCGCCGATTCCCCAGGTATCCAAGATGACATCGGCGCCCATGTCACATTTCTTCAGTTCCCTGATTAGCTCCCTAACGTTCATGCCTCTTCCCTTAGGTTATTGTCGAGTCCTGGGACCTTATTACCCACTGACCGCCTTGTATTGCCGTTTAGTATCCTCTCGGGCTCGATTGATGGAATTAAAAATGTGATTGAATGTATTGGCAGCATAGACGGTTTCCCCAGCATCCAGGTCGAGGGCAATAATTGGGTGGCCATAGGAGCTGTTCATGACCTCCCTGATCCTCATGACTATCTCACAATCCATAGCAGCCGGCCAAGGGCGTCTCCGGAAGTCAGGTTTGTCGTCCTCGGTCTGTGGGATCTCCCGGTACTTAAATAGCATTTCTCTTCTCCTTCTCGGGTAAGTATGACATCTTGATCTCTCTAACTACTATATCCGAATTGAGGCCTTTTTGTCAACTAGATTCTCGAGATGACCGTTGCCGGCCTTAGATACATGTGTAACGCAGTAATGATTAGTGAAGCATGTAGTATTCCATTAGAGCGTAATACCATAGGTCCCGTTACCAGTAGCTCAATGGAAGTAGTAGCCGGTTGCAGTAACTTTTGGGGCCCGTTTTGTTAGTGCAATAGTTACTAAAAACACCATGTAGTAGTGTTTGATTCGTAAGTAGAGTGAGAGTAGGACTATAGATATATAATACATATATATATATATTACTATACGTACACCTTTCCCTCCACGCTCTCCCACCACTTCTACTACGCTTCCCCCTCTCCTTACGACCATCGGGGGTGCATCTATATAAGGCTGCCAGAGTTTTTAATCAATTATCAATTCCGAGGCGTTTTGGCCCTGCCTCAAACCACAAGTGGGGTGTGTTTAGGTCGACTTTCATACCTTCTCCGGCTGGTAGAATTTTATTCCCTTTGTGTACGTATCGCGCTCGGTGTTGTCGTGGGTCCCTCTAACGGTTGGACGGCCCTAGAATGGTCGTAAGCCGTTCTCGGCGTGGGACTTAAGTAGTACCGTGGGGCCGACGACCCGGGGGGTCTGGTACGGAATGCTGACCCCATGGGGCCCCCCGGGTATCGATATAAGTATAGGCTATCAAATGAGTTAGGCATTGGCATAGACGCTACGGCCATGCCAATGCAAGCCCATGTACAGGCATAAATTGCCCTGATAACACGCTCGCAAGGGGTTTGGGTATTCGATCCGAATTAAGATCACACCATCACACCCCACCTATGCTGCATACCACATGATGTGCCACCCCATGGTGCAAGGCACAAGATGTGGTATGCTGCCACACCCAACGTACAACCAAGATCACCACACTCCACACACCATCGATCGATCGGCCAGCCGGCGAACACCACCAAACATGCCGATAAGGCCCACTAACCACTACACACCTCATAACCGGCATGACCGCCAATAACATGCCATAATGACATGCTCAGAATGCCCTCTAACGGCCCTACGCCGGTCAACTCGACCCTAAACACCTGCCATTTCCTTAGAGTTTACGACAGGCTGGGATTTCCACTTGACAACGTACAGGGCCAGTATATAGTACAGTAGCGAAGGCCACCGTATAACTCAACCAGAGAAAGAAAGAGCATGGACAATCACGAACCAACGATACACCGTATACACACACGCTGGGATAACAGACGTGCTAGGCTTATACCTACCGGCTGGCGAATAATGTATAAGGGCAAGACAATCGGCTTCGCCGAATCATGGAATAACGCTATGGAGATCATAAGGGATTGGAAATTATCTCGGAATTCCATTTGACAACCGGCAAACACGGGCTATGATTAAGATGGACAAGGGGCAAGGCACTACCACAAGGGAGACGAGACAATGGACAAGCAAACAATAACCCTCCGATATGGCCAATTAGAAATCCCGGTGCGGGTAATTGGTTTTCGCGACCGCTCCGGCGTGGTGGAGTATCTGATCACTCCGTTGCACGGATCAGGGTCCGGATGGATTGCATCCGACCGATTGTCCATGGTCTAGACACGCACCAACGCAAGGGGCAAGGCAACACAACAAAGGGAGACGAGACAATGAAAATGACAACAGATGAAACACCCCCAACCTTCGATGAAGTAATCTTCATCATGGATTATGAGGCAGGGGAATTAAACGACGATCAGATCATCGAAGGTATGCAACGCCTTATCGATAGCGGACTAGTCTGGAAGCTACAAGGGTTCTACGGTCGGCTGGCCATGAACCTCATCGAGGCGGGATGCTGCACCAGCTAGTACACACGCACCAATACAAGGGAGATAAGAGACAATGACCAAACGCGAAGCCATTAACCGAGAATCATGGGATGCAATACTAAAATGCGGTCCGTGGGCCATGACCCGCGAAGAACTAACCAGGTACTACACCGACAAGACGGGCGATACTCTGGATGATGTATTCGAGGGCCCGGGCTGGGATATAACCGACGGACGGCAATTCGTAGCTATCGCTATTTTGCAGGGAAAAATTCACAACACGCAACCAGGAGACAAGAGGCAATGACATGCAAACCGAATCTTACGAAGGCGGACTGGGTGGAGATTTACTACAGTCTCACTAGAAAACAGGAAAGCGTATTAGTGCAAGGCAATGAGCGGTGGCGAAAGCACATAGCGAGAATTATCAACAAAATTGGCCCGGATGGGCAGAATATGCACGCGACGGCCCGATAATTCCCCCTTGACTTTCACTCAGGATGACGTACACTATAGGTAGAGGGCAAGACAATGACCACGCAACAGATTATCCGCCGGCAACTGATGCTGATTCGGTTAATCCAATTAGGAGACAAAAGACAATGACGTTCACGACCTGTCTGCCCACGCACTTCAACAATCTCCGCCCCATCACCAATGACATTCTAGACACGATCCTAGAACGCGTCTTGGACCTATTCGGCGGATACACCCTTGATCCGCCAAGTCTGGGGGCATGGAAAGACCCGAAGACCGGCGAGGTGTACCGCGAAGAGGTCCAGCGACTAACGTTCTCCGTGGAGGACAAGCAAACCGACGCCGTCCGCCCATGTATTGTGTGGATCAAAGGCCTACTTTGCCAAGAGGCTATGTACCTTACCCAGTCTTCCGATCCGGTCGAGTTCATCTGAAACCAGCGAGCAGGGGCAACAACACAAGGGAGTCTAGTCATGCACGACATTTCATGGACCTACTCATGGGCAAACGGTAAAATTTACTCGGCGTGCCTAACACCCGACGAGACGCACGCCATGTGCCTCGGCTTCGGACATCGCGAGGATACGCTACTCTTGAGTATACATCGCGTGAGCGATACACCGCGTAAGCCGAACCCGCTGACCGGCCAGCAACAATGTTCGTACTAGAACACGTCCCGAAGACTTTAACCCGAGGACTAAACATGAAGACCGAAGTGAACTCAATCAAAATCCCGCATGAATACGTGGACTTATGCAGCCAATGGCATGACGGGGTCGATACAATGCTGTACGCCATATCGTCAACCGGCGGGCTAACACTTGGAAGGTTCCGCCCGGAGGACGATAACGCCGAACCCATGACCAATGAGGCATGGTACGTTAGCTTGTTCGACCAATTAGACAGTGAGCTGTCTAATTGCGTGCGGATACTGGCGAAACACCCCCGACTCGCCGATGACGAAGACCGAATAGCATTAGAAGCATTCCAGCAATGGGCCGAAGAAGCGGCTGATAGACTTCGCGGCGAATACGAACTAGACGACTAGACCTGTGGACCAACGCAACCCAATAGAATAGAGACCCAACTATGAACGACCCAACTCCACAAGATCGTCTCGGCCGGATCACTAAACTTCATGGCCTCCGATGGTGTAGCTATGATGGCTGGGAGCACTCATCCCATGTTCGGAAACTGAGCGGAAACGCCGAGGCCTACACGACAGACTTGTCTGAGATGCCCATCCCGGTCGACGCTAACGACTACCTGAAGAACCTCTCGACCGACGAAATCGACCCCGGTGAACTCTACTTCACCCCGCCGCATTTCGGCGGTTCAGACTACAGTGGGGCAATCTCCACAAAGGCAAACGCTAACTGCATTCTCAAGGACTACAAGGGCAAGGATATCGTCTGGGCGATCTACGGTGCTTGCGGTAGTTGGAACGTCGTATTTGGCTTGTCCGCTCTGTTGCAATGCAGCGAAGAGACCTTCGTTGAAGTATTGGAGACCTTGGAGGCAATGGAGGACTACCCCGTAATTGATGGCGATGCGATATGCGAAATCGAATCAGAAGTGACTGAAGAAGCCTGGAATAGCCGGGTCCGCGACGACTTCACAAGCCGCTTGGAAAGGAAATACTCCGATTTTGATTTCGTCTGGCCGGCCGACGACGTGCTTCGTGAGCTATTCGAGACTTGTGCCGAAAAAGCGGATGAATACTGGGAAAATGAGGAGGGACTCAATATGTACATCAACACGGAGCAAGTAGCAGAAAGATGTGCATGGGAAAGAATTGTTTCGTACTCGCACGCCAAGTGAGTGTGCCGCGTACCGCGTACCACGTACTTGGACCAGGGACTTTGGCTCCAAGCTTGTGGAGTAAAGTATTAGTGTCTCCCGTACCCTGCCCCTTGACAATGGGCAGGGACCGAGGTACACTATCACTTTCACCCGAGGACTAATCCGTGAGAACTTTAAGCGTACCAGAGAGGCATTAACTGCGAGTAGCCTGGAAGACTCTGACTTATTCGGATGCAGGGGCCCGCATTATGGGAGGTCCAACAAAGGCGGAATCTGGAATGAGATCATGCGAACCGGAGTCTATATTTAAGTGACACGCCCCGAATATGGGTATGTATATGGTCTGCGACTCATCACGTTTGCTGATGACTATGTGTGCATCGGCGAGTAAAGCGGAGCAGACCGCCCTGCGTGATGAGTTCCATATATCCAGGGTTCGATTCCCTGGCGGGGTGCCTTTTCTGTTCCTGTAAACGCGAACCTGCTGGAGTTTACTATGCCAGATAAAAGTTTCGGTATTCCGCTCTCCAAGACCATCATTAACAAGGGATGGGACAAAAATAATCTCTACCACAGTAACCTCCATGTAGATACAAGGAAGACCGTCGAGAGGACCGCGTGCATAATCAAGGCAAGCCAAATAGAATTTGGCACGCTTGCTTTTCGCGGTATGTCCGGTGCCTTAGTCGGCCCTATGCTCGCAGATCATATGGAGAAAAGCTGGATCTTACTCCGCAAGCCCTGCGATAAGACGCACTCATCTCAGCGGCATGTAGGCGAGGTCTTGGGGTCTTGCCTCATTCTGGATGACTTCGTGGAAACGGGAGCCACGATTGAGAAAATCAGGGAAACACTGAGGGACTGGGGCCATACATGCGTAGGCTTTACGCTCTATGCGAAGGGTGTAGTGAGTAGCCTTTACGTGCCCAAGGATGAGCACTACTACACTAGGTATAACTGCCAAACGAAGACTGCCCTAAAGCAAGCTGTTAAACGAAAGACCAGGATAAATTTCTTCTCGCCAGGCACGTACAGCGACAGGGGCTTGCGAGATGGAAGTAAGATTATCATCAGGGGGCCGCACTTCCCTAGACGTCACACTTGGAAAGCTGAGTGTACCGTTAAAGGTGACAGGATTATCGCAGTCAAATGAAAGGTAGATGCTATGGACCGCGAGACGAGGCGGAGCAGCACCCATAATCGAATCTTAACCGAGAATGGAACCACACTAATGGACGAACGGACCCCCGCACTAATACGAGCCGCATTCAAGCAATGGGCCCCGTGGGCTCGCGTGATCGCCGGCCGCATGGCCAACGCTCTTGGTGCTCCTTACGATGTTATGCTTTCGGCCTGCAATCTAGCCATCGTCGACAAGTATGACAACCTAGATCTTTCCTGCTACTGCGACAGGCAATGTGCTAGATACCTTGAGCGTGCGATGCGTAATCAGTGCTACGAAGCATTGTGGGCCCATGTCAAGTTTTATAATATAAGCGAAGCCGATAAGGTCGATCTAATTGTGGGTGGCTCCGACCGAGGCGCTGACATGGAAGACAAGCGGAATACTGCCCGGCTAAAACAGATCGACGATCGTGAAGAATTGTCTGTACTATTCAAGGCATTAACCCCGATAGAGCGAATCGTCGTGAAGATGTCATATGGCATCGGTGACTGCGAGCGTACCCTTGAAGAGATTGGTGAACAGTTGGACTGTTCAAAGCAATGGGTTTCCCAGGTAAGGCAACGGGCATTAGGGAAAATGCAACGAGCCAAGCATGAACAACAGGAGTCCTGAAATGCGTCCACTTGAAGAGATCATAGCCACGAACGAGGCAGCGGCCTGTGGGGCGATCATCCCATCAACCAAGGAGCTACGCCGGCACGCGGAATACTTACGGCGTCAGATCGGGCAGATAAGGGACGAAATTTTAGCCCTTGAGATAATGGCTGATCGTAACGTCAAATTGGCAAGACGACTACCCTGAAACGCCTTCTAAGGCCTTGCATTTTCCTGGAGTCTTAGGACTCACCCAGGAGCCCTTGAGGCCCTTAGGAACGATCCTGAGCGACGCAATAAGTGCTATAATCAGTAGAGAGGCCGGCAACGTACCCGTCACTCTGCAATCCCCCACTATTGAGGAACCAATGAACGATCGAGACCGAGATCTCCAAGAGATCGCCGTGACTGCCGTCCGAGCAGCGAGAGTGTGCCGTCGCATCAGTTGCACAGACGACGATTTTGAAAAAGATCGCTTGGCTATGCTGACCACGAGATGGCTGGAAAGCATTTCTGACCTTATCGACAAACTTCGTAACATTACCTGGGAGAATAATGATGTTCGTCAAATCTTCGCCGGCACTGGATGTGGGACTGAAATTGCAGCCGCCGATGAATCGCCGCCTGACATTGCGATCGTCCAAGCGTATGCTTAGGATGGTCGGAAAGAAAGGCAAGGAACATGGCACGACTCGCCCTGAAGCAACTCGGGGGGCGAAATGACTTTCACTACTTTTTTGCCGACCCACTACAATAATGGAGCGGCTATTCCCAACGAGATCCTTGAGAAGATACTCGCTCATGTAACGGAGCACTTTGGTGGATGTACGCTCGATCATCAGGGTATCGGATACTGGAAGGATCTATGTGGCGGTAAAGTTTATCGTGAGCTGGTCCGACGCTTAACTATCGTTACCGATGCTCACCCGAAGGAAGTACGCAGTTGTATCTTGTGGATCAAGATCGAGCTGAATCAAGAGTCGATGTACTTCGGACAGACCTGTGACCCCGTGGAGTTTATATGAACGCCTCGCCTAAAAGAATTCTCGTCATTAGACCCGCAAAGGAAAAGTGCCAATGCAGGAAGTGTGGCTTCGTCCAGATCGTTGGCCATGGGACCTTTTGCAAGAAGTGTCTCGAAAAGGTCAAGAATAACACCTCGGAGAGAATATATGACCAGCGCAATCCTTTATGCTCGGTTCTCACCTCGGCCGGATGCCAAGACAAGTCAATCATGCGAAAAGCAGCTCGAACGCTGTAAGGCATATTGTAAACGCATGGGGTACTCGATCCCGCTGATTAAGAGCGATGAAGAGGTAACAGGGCCAGGAGGAAGAAGGATCGGCACGGAGTACAGGGCGGTCTACACTGACAGGAACGTAAGCGGAGCAACCTACCCTCGCAAGGGTCTAGAAAAGGCCATCTGGGCTATCGAGAAAGGCGATAACTGCATTCTGGTCGTGGATACGCAGGACCGGCTTGCTAGGGATATCCTGGTCTATGCCCAGATCGTATCTGCCGTCCAAGCTGCCGGCGGACGCATCGAGTATGCAAACGGGCTTAACACTGGAAACTCACCGGAAGGCCGGCTGGTACAGGGCATTTTCGCCCTGTTCGCAGCTTACGAGCGTGACCGGATTCGCGTGAATACAAAACGCGGACTAGCCAAAAAGAAAGCCAACGGAGAGCGAGTAGGCTCGATCCCGGTCGGCTATGGGTTAGACCCCAAGGACAAGAAGAAGCTTGTCCCGAATCTGCAGGAACGAGCGGCCGTGAAGCTGATCCACTCGTTCCATAAACAGGGACTCTCCTCGGGATGGATTGCTATCTGGGCTACACAAATGAGCGGCACGTTCCGTGGAAAGCCCTGGAGCCCGAGGACCATTCGGAAAGTCATCGCTGATGGTCTGCATTTTGAGGATTGACAGTGAAAGGCCCACGGACATAGGGTGCCGTCAGGCGAGTTCCCCCGACGTGGAGCACTAAACCTGCTCCACGCAGCACTGGCAGCGGGTGAAGCTTGCCATGTCCCATCGGACATGCAAGCCAAACCCCGCCGCCGTTGTCAATCATTTCTAATGTCCGGTAGCATCCTGGGTGCTGACATATGTATCGCAGGGTTGTCTTCATGTCTCTAACCCTCGCAGGAACGGGCGGTCATGTTTCCCATCCCAGTACCGTACGCTCGCATTGCCCCCTTCAGTGATGCGAACAAACGTAGGTGCTTCGTCATCCGTCCATGTTCCGCAGTTGTAATGCTTGCCCGCAATAGAGCCGGCATGGTGAGTATGTCCGCATACTACAACCTGACATTCATGCTTCCTGCGCAGATCCTCCACACCTTGAGTCATTTCTTTGAGTCGTTGCTTCTTTCCACCAAGCGCACGCCAGAAGGTGATCCATGATTCCAATACATTCATGAATTTCTCTTCGGCCCTCTGACGTGGGTAATCATCCTCTAACAAGCCAGAGATGATTGAGGTAATATTCCCCATCCCAGGATTGATGTCTCGACAGTATTCGTCGCCTTCATGGCCATGGCAGAACAGAAAATGACGCTTACCGATCACCTTCACGAAGTACTCTTCCTGCTGGTCAATCAGCGCCATCCCGACCATTGCATCCAGTTCGCCCGTCTTGATCCACTCTAGAAAGGCATTGTCGTGATTTCCGACGACATACCTCGCTCCCATGTTATCTAGTCGTTCCAGGAGCGGGTAGTAATGTTCGACTGATGCAGCAATGTTTACTTGCCACCATTCCATTAAGTCTCCGAGGATATAGAGCCGGTCACCGTCTTTTTGAACCTGGTCAAGGAACGACTCGAAGAGATGCCGATTCTTCTTAAAATTGTCTCTCGGACCTCCATCGCCCAAATGCAGGTCTGACACACATACG
>Ga0307928_10000557_pt1 | contig 27999 bp, 26 predicted proteins | sample AceLakmetagen232_FD_201815 | JGI IMG/M metagenome (GOLD analysis project Ga0307928, IMG submission 201815) | Saline water microbial communities from Ace Lake, Antarctica - #232 | ecosystem: Environmental > Aquatic > Non-marine Saline and Alkaline > Saline | place: Antarctica: Ace Lake... | reverse complement strand
AATTCTTCTAAAAATCTTGCATCTGGCGTTCCGTGATAACCCTTAATTACAATAGGTTCTCCAGTTTTAGCTTGTGATATAGGTTTAACTTTCTCCACAAACTCCTCTGCACTCTTATACTTCTTAGCTTCTTCTATGAGGGGTTTAGTGGTAGGTTTTGGTGCAAATTTATTAAAATTAGTTTCCCCTTCATCTATTCTTCTACCCAACCACTCAGCTGATATTGTATCTATGGGTTCTATTCCGTCTTTTATTTGTCTTTGGATAAGCCCACTTATAATCTCATTTTTAGGAGTTTTATTCTCAATTTGTTTTTCTATAAACATTATTTCAAAGTCAGAACCTTCTCCTAACTCTTGCTTAAAGTGATTGAATGTTCTTTGTTCATCTACTTCTATGAGGGGTTGTTGGGGTTTTAATTCTGATAGGTTGGCGGTAATCTTTTCTCCTGCCATAGTTAATAGGTTAGCCATATTGCCAGTTGCACTTACAAATTTATATGCAGTTTCGCCCATTTTTACAACATCACCCTGATTAAACTTCATAGGAATACCAGCGTGCATTTGAGTTAATTGTAATAATTCAGGCATTTGTGCTTGGCTTCCGCTCATACCAAGTAAGTTATATAGCCATCCAAGTCCTGGTCTTGCAGATATTATTTCAACTCCGCCCCTACGCATAACATTATGAATTCCTGAGTCAGCCATTAACTGCCAAGCCTTCCATTCCTTGTCAGTTAAAGTCCCTTTAGCTCCCCCCGCATCCAAACCTCTTCCTCCAACAACTGCTTTGTGAGCTATATCAAATAATTGTGATTTATTGTAAGTAACGGTTGGCTTAGAAGCTATCTTTTGTAATAATAATTGTGCCTGTGGGGTTCTAAGTATCTCTTGAACAGCACCTACACCAGTTGCTATCATACCTGCTAAGGCAATATGTTCTCTAAGCGGAACAGTATTGTCATAGTAGCCTCGTTTCTCAATGGGTATCGGATATCCTTCTTCGTCTTTATATACGGCTCCCTCTTTAAACCCAGTTATATATTTACCTGCTTTTGATTGTGTCCATTTATCATACGCTGCAATAGCTGGTTCAAACTTTCTAAAAAACTCTGGGAGCTTAATTTCTTTTTTCTCTCCAGCGACTAACATCTTTATAGAGGGTTGGGGTAATTTTTCTTTTACAGGTTCATCTGCTACAGGCTCTTCTGCAAACATTTCCGCATCAGTTAAGGTTTTGGGGAACTCAGCCTTAGTATTAACTCCATCAACAACCATTCGTGGATGGCCTTCACGCTTATATTTAGAAGGTAAGTGTCCTGCATTATCAGGATTAAACCCACCCTCGTCTTTATATAAAGCTCTATAATCATAAAAGTGTTTGGGGTTATCTGGGTTAGTATCTAAGCCCATTTTTTCAGCATACGCCTTATAATCATCTTGAAATTTATTCTCATCTATTTCTCCAGCTTCAGCACTAGGCATAATAAAATCGCCTACTTTTTGTATAGCTTTGCCCATAGATAAATTTAATACTTCGCCTATACTTATTTTATCAACATCTTCAATCTTGTTTAGTTCTTTTAATTTATCAACTGTGGTATCATTGTCTTGAGCTATTTTAGAAAGGGTGTCACCTGATTTTATGGTGTATTCATCTAAGGATTGCTTCGACATTCTCTCGATATGCTCTTTTGACCTATTCCCCACTTGCCCATACCATTTACTATCTTTCATTTCAATGGCGGCTTTTTTGTAATCACCTTTTTGTAATGCGGATTTAAGTTTTTTGAATGACGAAAGTTTAGAAAGCCCCATATTATAAGACATATCATTTATAACATATTGCTGGTCTGGCGATAATTGATTGAATGTTTCTTCGCCAAGCCATCCTTTTGCATCTTTTCCAGCTTGAGAATATAGTTCATCAAACGGAACGTCTGCTTCTTCTCTGGTTGTAGGTCTTTTACCCGATACAACGTCTGGGGGCAATTTACCGGCTATATATGGGTCATCTATATTAAAACCATAGCCAACAGTTTTCTTGCCTACAGTATCAGTATATATATCAGGGCGGAAGCCTTCATATTGTTTAGTTAAATCTTTACCTGATTTTGTATCATCGCCAAACATCTGCTTATCAGTAAGAATTTTAGGGGGCTTATTGCCTGTGAACATTTCTGCGTCTGTTAGTATTCGTAATCCCATTATTCGCCCCTGTTCTCATCGCCTAACATTTCTACCCATTTATTATCCGCTTGCTTTTCAAACCAGACACCATCTTTCATTTTTCTATCCCCCAATTGACCATATTTACCACCAGTTATTCTACTTGTAGTTTTTTCTCTTCCTGTCGCCGGATCATACTCTTCGGGTAGCACTTCTTTAATTTTCTCTATAATATAATCAACATCAACTCTTCGTAATTCTAAAGCATCTCTGTTATCTTCTATTGTAGCAAGTGCTTCTGCTTGACTATTAAAGGTAGATACAGCTAAAAGAGCTTTCTTTGTTTCTGCGCTGATGTTCTTTTCTTTACTAATTAAAGCACCCAAAGATTGTTTGTATTCATCTAAAGTTATCGTCTTATCATCAAATAAATCTTTTGTTATTTGATATTTGGTTCTACCTTTGTCAATATCTGCTTTTTCCTTTTTAGCTAAGTCATTTTGTTTAGCAGTAGCATATAAAGCTACAGCATTTGCATATTGCTCTTTTGGGGAATCTTTATCGCTAACACCTATATTATATCCCTCTGACGCAGCTTTCTCTTTGAGCTTTGCTAATTTATCCTTCTGTTCTATATCTCTTGAATACTGAGATTTTATGCCATATAAATCCTCACCAAGAGCATCAAGTTGAAGTTGTTGCTGTTTTGGGAGTTTTTCCCCAGATTCTTTTTTCTTATTTAGAACATTCCAAGTGATAGCCTTCATTCTATCTTCTTCTGATGCGGCAGATGGAGCTTGCTGATATGGCTGGCCACCCTGACCCATCAATACTCTTGGTTGCCCCTGCTGAACACCACCAGATTGCTGTTCTCGCCATTTACCTGTCAACTCTTCCTGTATAGGTGTCTGATAATCAAGCTCTTTTTGCTTATAAAACCAGTTCTGCTTAGCTTTCAACTGATTAGCAAGCATATCACCCATTATTTTAGTTCGTTCAGCCCTTATGCCAGCATAGTCCTTTATTGTCTGTTCTATACCTCTTGCGGCCGCTTTAACGTTGTATTTTGCCATAATTAACCTCCGTTATCTATAATTAAACGTCTGCCCTGTTGGGGATTTCCAATCTCCGTTACCCGTTATTGATTGCTGAGTAGCGCTAGGCATTTGTTGTGCTAGTAATTTTTCATACCAATCTTGCTGACCCTTTTGACTCATTATTGAACCAATGCCCGAACCAATACCAGATACAATGTCAGCCATGCCGCCACCGCCCCCAGGTTGCCCTGTAGTGGTCGTGGTTGACCCTGTTGCCCCATATTGAGGCTTCATGCCAGCTAAGGCAGCAATAGAGTTAAGCCACGTACCTCTGGCGCTTTCAGCGTATTGAGATTTTTGCTGAGTAAGATTGCTTATTAAATCAGATATGTCGCCTGCTTGCTCTATCCCTGTCATAGCCATAGTATTTTCAAGGGCAGGGCTATCAGATACGCCTCTTCTGGCCGCAGATGCCTTTACCTTATCCATAAGGCCTGTGGTCATTGCGCTACCACCATAAAACTGATTAACCTGCTTTAGGGCAGTATCATAGATGTCATCCCAATCTATTTCTGTTGCGCCCCACATATTGGCAGCACTTCCACCCTGTAAGGCACCCCACATCCCGCCTCTGGCCGCATCTGATTCACCGTATCCGGGAAGTTGACTATATGTAGTCTTAGATGTAGATGTTTGTTTAGATTTGTCTTCATCCTCTCCAAAAAGTCCGGATGCTAATTGTATTGCTGCTGGTATTGCGTATTGCCACATAATCTTTCTCCTTTATTCTGGTATCACATAAACAGTACAATAGATTTTCCCAAGTGTATTTAGTGAAGCTGTACCAGCTTTAAGCTGTGCTTTTATCGTATAGGTACCTGCTGCTACGTTGATTGCTATTCCGTTTATATCTTCTTTCTCATAAGCTGGGTAAGCCGCTCCATCACCACCAGCATAAGCTTCAGCTATTTGAGTGCTACCATAAACAACCTGTATATAACCATCAATGGTAGCATTATTGCTTGATATTTCAACAGCCCCAATTACTAATATAGTTGATGTGCTATTTAAGGTTATATCAAAGCTTGTCCATTGACCTCCATCATTCATATCCGCATAAGTAGCTGCTATGCAAGATTCAGTTGCGTGCAATATGTTTATTGGGCTGTTTGCGGCAGGTAATCTTCCGTTTGCATCCATTTTAACATAATTATTTGCATAAACAGAAGCCTCGACTATATCGCCATCTGAATCATTATAAAAACTACCTAGCTGTCTATAGTAAGTTGCACCCGTAGGGGATGTTGATGACGCTGAAATCATTACTGTAAAAGTATTTGCATCTGCATCAGCTACAGCATAGATATAATATGTAGTAGAGGTGTCTTCACTTCCAGTATCTATATTGTCCCAATCAACTGAAGTCGCTGATGTATTTTGTCTAAACTTCCTTACTGATGCGGCCGTATTGCTACAAACTACCTCGCCTGTAGCTACTGCTATTTCAGAAACACCAGTATAAGATAAATCACACCCTTGCCTGTGCGTTCCCAATACTCTATCAAGAGGCGCTACTATATCTTGATAAGATGCGCTATCTATATCAGACGGGTTTTCTGTACCCAAAATAGTATCTTCTCCCGTCGCGTGTCTCCATTCATAGGCGGCTTGCGCATTAACACTTAAAAACACAACTAACAATAAAGCTAAAAATAGTTTTTTCATTTTTCTCTCCTTTTTAAAAATTAACCATTAATATATATAACCAGTTAAGACCAGCTATATATAATACAAATAATAGAATTAGTATTCCTGCGATAATATGACTTTTCTTATCCATTTTTTCTTCACCTCAAGTAAATGTTTATTTACTTTATTCTTATTCAAATGTTCTTCAGCCAAAGTATTAGTTTCTATATTAGGTGCTCCAACTGCTAACGGTACAGCATATCTTCTGTAAAAATAATCTTCTAAATCATAATCAGATAATGTTTCAAATGCTTTATTAACAAATAAATAATTTTTTCTATCTGGTATGTTGGGATTTAGATATAACATACTACCGATAATCATATTTATAGTCTGTTTTCTTGAAAACTCAACACCCTCTCTAAAGTAGTGTTGCTCATCTTTATATATAACTGGAACAAAATAAAAATTAGCATCAGCACCAACAATTACAAAATCACATCCCTTACCACTTACTTCGGGGTCAAAGTCTGGTATTTTAAGTTTTATATGTTCAGCACACAGTTCAACGTTATTATCATATTCCTCTATATATGTTTCAACGAGTTCATCCATAGGAATTAAGAAGTTAATCCCTAATATCACTAATGCTACAACAATAATTACCGCAATTACTTCTCTCATTCTATTTCTCCACACACCACTAACCCAGTAGTATTTAAGTAAAGTTCTTTTTTAATTCTATCTATTTCCTTATCTGATATACCAGTCAACCCAGACTTATCTATAAAACTGCCCATTATTTGTAAGCCACCATTCATAGGGCTAATTGAAATGCCATCCTCAGTAAGTTGAAACATTCCCCAAGGATAAGTGCTGTCGCCATCTTCATCAAGTTCATACACAACGTGCCCCCACGATATAGGACCACCTATATACATAACCCCTTCGCTAATAAAATAATTACCCACAATCGCTCCACCAGTAGCTCTTACATTACACGCTTCAAGTGAACCTCCACTATTTGGACCATATACACCATCTACTTTCTCGCCTTTAGTAACAAAAGAATTATCATACTGGCAATGTTGATGAGGTGCTGTAGACTTAATATATCCAGTCAAATTTAAGCCACCCCTAGTTATATACCCTCTATTATCAGCTACTAAGAATAATAACATAAGCAATATCACGCAACACATTATTTTGTGCTGTATTAAATAGCTTATCTTATATCTGTATTTATCTAAATACTTATGTGTTAGTTTGCTGAATTTCATTAACTACCCCTATTCTGTTTCGCCAGTTCCTCAACTATATAATCAAGCCTACCCCTCATATACTTATTATCATCTTTAATGATTTCAACATCAATCTGCAATTTGGCAACGTCTATTTTAACATCACTCATATCATCTTTTACATTACTAATATCTCCTTGAATTTCCTTAACGCACTCGTCAAGCTTGCTATCCACCTCTGCGATATCTTCTCTCGCTGTTTCCAACCTTTCCTGCGATACGGCAAATGTCGTGATTATACCGCCTGCCAATATAAACAAGGTTATCACTAATCCGATCGCCCTTATGTTTAGCCCATTCTTTTCACTCATGCTATCTCCTTAGTCGTTGTTCTCATACTTTATAGGTATGTTGTTTATATTTATCAAAGGTTTCCCAGCTTTCACATCAGTTTCAACCGTTCCGTCAGGAAGCCTCTTAACACTAACATCGCCCTTGCCCTTTACCCTTATACTAAAATCAGGTTGCTTGCCTAATTCATACCCTTGGTCATACTGGTCATATTTAAAACTTGCACACCCACATATACCTAATAGTAATATACTAATCAGTAAGTATCTCATTTACTTAATTCTTTCTCTCGTTTAGCCTTTTTAGTATTATAATTTTCTATAACCTCATTTGTCCAAACCGCGTCAGCTATATCCTGAACTCTCTGAACTTCCTTATTCAAAGTTTCAGTTGAAGTATCGGGTGCTAAAACGTGCCTGTGAAAAGTTTTTGCTATTTCTTCACCGTTTTCAAAGGTTCGTATTGCTGCACGAACCTGTATCTGTCCGTCTTGTAATATCTCTGTTTGAAAAGTTACAGTTTCTTCATTACCAACTCCCAGTATAGCGTGTTCCTGTTTAACAGCATCCCCAAAATCCTTGGTGCTTATTAAATTCAATAAAGCAGCACCTTTTTCGTTAAACTCTTCCTCTTTAAGAATTGGTTTGTTTTTACTGCCTTTATATTCCCCATCTTTAAATATTTTAGTTATTTCAGTATTAGACATTTTGCCATCTTCGTCTATCACATAAAAATTGCTTACGGACTTTGTATAAAGAGGTTGTGCATAAGCGATAGAACATACAAATAATAAACTGATTGTTATTACTATTTTTAACATTTATTTCTCCTGTTTACAATGAATAAGTTATGCTAAACCATACCTGACTTATATCTGCAAAATTAGCGTCTGTTAGTGCTGAAGTTGCTCCTGCTTCAGTAATTTCTTGTAAATATACTGTTGTATTGTTAGGTTCTACTATACACTCAAATTGATTAGCAAAGCTTACAACGCTAAAAGCTACATTTGCTGTTATTTGACGATTGCCGCTTTTTGTTGTGAATGGTAAGCCAGTTACCCTTGCTGCCCCAGTAGATGAACCCTTTGATGATAGCAACACTCTACCTTCTGCGTGAACCATATTCCCTACTTTAGTATAAGCACCAAACGTATAAGTTGCCATATATGTTATCCCAGTAGTTCCATAACCAAAAGAAACACCAGGAGTAAAAGTCCCTTCTTCATAATCATCTAATAACTCACTCGTCATACCACCAACATCTGAAGTAGCAGAGAAGTCTATACCCTTGCCAGAAGTTCCTATTACCAGATTACCATTAGCAACAGTCATATCATTTGCACCGCTTGTTGCTATTGTAGTGCCTGTAATTGCGGCGGGAGTAGTTCCACCTACTATGCCATCAAACGTTCCTGCGTTTATGTCTGCTGTGGTAGCTACTAATGAGTCAATTGTTCCTACTGAAGTTAATGAAGAAGCCAATATTGTAGATTTAAGAGTAGTGTTACTAAGTGTATTAGCATCTGCGGTTACTGTTATAGCTTGACTACCATTAAAATCTATACCATTTATTGCTCTTGCTGTTTTTAAGGTTTCAGCAGTTGTGGCTGCCCCTGATGTGCATACAGTATTATCGCCAGTATTCATACCAGAGATAGCAGAAGCACCAGCATTTAAAGTTAAAACAGAATTATTTGCGGCATTAGCAATTAAGGTTAGTGTGCCTGTATTTACTGTTAAAGCTGTAGTAAGCGTAGCATTTGTTACTGTATCTGCGTTTCCTTTTAATGCACCTTTAAACTCTACGGCAGTTATATCGTATAAACTATTCCCTGCGTCCCAATCTGCTGTTAAAGGTACAGAGCCATCTGCTAAAAGGTCGCCTCCGCCAACAACAGTCACCCAACCTAAATTACCTGAACCATCTGTTTTTAATGCTTGGTCAATAGTTCCATCAGCATTTGGTAAAACCCATATCTTATCAGCAGCTAAAGCAGGGGCTTCAAATCCTACATAGTTTCCGTTGTCATAAAAGCGTAATTCATAATTGCTTTTAATTTGTAGATTGGCATTATCTAATATAACATTATTAGTAGCAGGGTCTAAAGTTAAATCGCCATCAGAAGCTATTTTATAAAACCATCCTTCCAACCAAGCTTTACTTGAATAGCCAAATCTATAATTACCACCTAGACTTGGATAAACAGTCCAACTTCCACCAGGAAAACCTATAGCAAGATGTGCAGTAGTTTGACTTCCACATTGAATACTCAAATTACTTGAAGTTGAAGTAATATCTCCGCCATTAAGAGCAAGGTCACCTGAAAGAGTTAAATCAGTACCAGCAATAGAACCTCCACCTGTAAGATTGTATCCCCCTAAAGCCCAATTACCTGCTAAAGCTCTTGTTCCATCCGTTAAAAGATAATTAACTTCAGGGTATTCTTCAGCATCACCAGCTCCATCAAATCCTGCAAAATTAGACGCTGTACCTGTATGACAAGATGACCCCCAAGCAAGGTTTGTTAAGTTACAATGATCTGCTGCTTGTGAAGCTGTGAATTGAGTTGTAAATACTGTTTGAACCGATACTGGTGCATTAACACCTTCTTTTATAATTATTCTTCCTATAAGTATACAAGTTTCTGTAATGTGAGAAGGTAAATTTGTTGGTGGAGCTTCAGCTTCAATAACAGCAGACTTTTTGTTTTGGCTCTGTCCATATACCATATGCACTTGCTCGCCTGCAACTGCGTCTGGCTCAACATAAACCCACATATTCATATAGTAATTATTTGTTAGATTAACTAAAGCGTGTGTAGTTACATTATTCCATTGGTCAACTGTGTACGCAGTTACATCATTTCCTGTCCATACACCATCACCACTTTCATAATCCAAATGAAATGTTCCAGTAACATCAGTATCTAGTGTGGTAGTTTCAAATTCATTAAGTCTACTCCAAACTGTTCCACCTGTAACTGCTATCTCTCTATTGGTTTCATCAGAAACGGATAAGAGTAAACCACCACCACGTTCATCTCTTGCAAAATAGGCTATCCCTTCCATTCTTTCTATTACGTTTGTAAAAGCATCACCAACCCACCAAGGATTATTTATAATATGTAATTCGCCACCATCATTAACAACTTTGCCTAAAGGAAACTCTGTATCTTTATCCCAAGTTTCGGCTGCCCACGCTGTTACTGTAATAGCTTCTGTGCCTGTATTATAATCAACTACAATATACTTAGTTTCTCCTGCTGCTACACCAATCTCAGTAGTTGCGGGTATAGTGAAGAACTTAATAGCGCTTGTATCATCATCAGCTATTCTTATAACACCTTGACCTGCAGCAACATCTACAGTTGCGTCACCACCGTGCTGTGTAATTGCTCCACCAGATATTCTTCCTGCTGAAGTGAATAGTTTAAACGCATCCCCTAAATTATCATAAGTTGGTGTGTCTAAAACTGGAACCGGAACATCTGCGGCACTTACTTGATCTGTTCCTGTACCCCAATCAATAGAATCTTCATCAATAGTATTATCAGCTATTTGCTCGCCATCAATTTTATCTGCCCCATTATCCCATTGAGTTGTGCCTAGAGTTAAATGCTGTCCTGTGCCTATTGTAGCGTCGCCTGTAATATAAGCATTACCACCTATATAAGCATTTCCAACTGTACTTATTTTATCTCTTACGCATAAGCTATCAAGACCTGTTGGACCTGCTTCAAAAGTGCCTGTAGTAATTAAGTTACCATCCCCAAAATCTAAGTCATAACTTGTTTTATTACTATCAAGCGTAAGATCGCCATCACTTTGCGTTGCAAGTGTTATATAATTAGTAGCGTCATAGCTTAATTTTAATTGAGTACCTGCGTGTAAGATTTCAGTCTTTGTATCAGGGTCAATTACTCCAACACCAAGGCGTTGATTAAGTCCGTCAAAGCTAATGAATTCACTATCATTATTATCTAAAAAGCCAAGTCTATATTTTGGTGTGGCTAAGTTGCCTTCAGGTATTAAGCGTTGGGTTATTTTTCTATCTACAGCAGTATTTTGCAAAGTCCAAACCCCACCAGTCGTATCGCTAGCTACTGCAATAGCATTACTTCCATCATTACCACAAGCAACACTATGCCAATCTATATAATTATCTCCAGATGGTTGTTCTTCTGCCCAAGTAACACCACTATCTGATGAACTATACACACGCCCATTAAATCGACAGACAAAAAGATGACTACCATCAGCATCAGACGTACAGCTTCTCCAATCAAAATTACCATCATATCCAGAGGGTCGCCTTTCTGTCCAATCTACACCATAATTAGCTGATGTGTATATACGCCCATTAGTAGCAGCTATGATTAAATTACTACCATCACTATCACAAGCCCCACTATACCAGCTTTCACCTATATCGCCTAATGGCTGTCTTTCCGTCCAAGTAGCACCAGAGTCATCTGATGTATATGCCCTACCTGTAGGTCCCCATGCAGCCATCAAAAAACTACCATCATCATTAGAAACCGCAACTCTCCAACCTCTGTCACGATTTCCATCAGGTTGTCTTTCCGTCCAGTCTACACCAGAGTTAGCTGATGTGTATAAACGCTTTCCATTAATCGCAGCCATTAAATTACTTCCGTCAGAATCAGAATCTACAGCATCCCACCACCTATCAACATCTTCTCCTGTTGGTCGACGTTCAGTCCAATTTGCTCCTGAATCTACTGAAGTCCAAACTCTACCATAAACACCACTAACTATTAAATTACTGCCATCACTATCAGATGCAAGACCATACCAAGCTTCATCAACATCCCCAGCAGGTTGTCGTTCTGTCCAGGTAACTCCATAATCAGAGGAAATGTACAAACGCCCAGCAGATACACCAACTATTAAAGTACTGCCATCAGAACTAGATGCACAGCTTCTCCAATATATTTCCTCATCTATTCCAGTTGGGAAACGCTTTATCCAACTGCTAGTCGTAATCAACGCACTTCCCAGAAACTCTGCATCTCTCGAGTTGTATTCAGTAGTACCTGCGTCTGCTGTTCCACCTTTATAGAATATTACATCATTGCCTAATGGATTAAGTGTTAAGTCATTATCAGTCGTTATCTTATCAAACCAACCCTCTGCAAATACAAGACCTGTTTTACCTATTATATGTGTAGAGTCATCTACTGGTAAGAGATATGCTATGTTTGATGTAGTGTTTAAGTATAAGTAGTCATCACTATCACCATTAACTTTAAATCTTAAATCACCAGTAGAAGTAAGGTCGCTTCCATTTATGGCAAGGTCGCTTGTGCAGGTAACATTTCCGACTAAAGAACTTAATCCCGTAACGGTAAGGCTATCGTATATAATAACATCATCAGTAATATAAGCATTTCTTCCGATAAAGGCATCATAGACAGTTGATAAATGAGTACGTGAGCATACACCGTCTGCGGAGAAGGAGCCTACGGATAAAGTAAGATTTGTAGTAGCACCGAGAGTACATACATCATCAAGAGTCTGCTCTTCAGACTTCCAACCCTGAACACCAGCTTCTGTTTTGCCGTAAACTGTTTTATTGGAAGGGGCGGCGGAGTCATTTTTAAGCTGTATTGAACCATTGTCTATCTCAACGCTATTCTTAACTTTCGTTTCTAAATATCCAGGAGAAGTATCGTCATCATCTGTTTTTATTTCCCAAAGCTTATCTTCTATCTTGCGTAAACGTTCATTGAGGATAGGCAGAGATTTTCCCTCAAAATCCATTATTTGCTCGCCCTTAACTGTAGTTCCGGCATATATACACGAGGGTATGCTTAATAAAAATATAATTATGAGAAAATAAAATATAGTTTTTTTCATATTAAAGGTTCAATATCGTATATTAAAATTAGTTTATTTATTTGAATATCGCTTAACGATGATTCTTCTATTTTTATCTTAAAAAATTCTCCGACCAAACCGCCTTCTGTAAAATATTCTATATAACTTTTAGGGTTATCATTCAAGTCTATTTCAAATTCATCTTCATCACCTTCAAAGTTTTCAAATGTAATTGTCATCTTTCCTGTAGAATCCGTGTCATATAAAGCATGTAGTTTTCTTAATATCTTTTTATACCCTGGTGCTTGTAAATCATTCCACCCTGAAATCCAACGCAAAGGAATTGTTGTTTCGTATGAGCTTCCTTCTTTTTCATAAGTTAATCTAACCACATAAGACCTATTAGAACGATAAACATAAGGTGAATAATCCATATCAGTTGATGTCATGTTTATTTTATATTGAATATAATCATAAGCAGTTTCACCTGATATATCTGAACCAGACGGATTGCTAAACGCAGAACTCCACGTTGCCGCTGCACAAGCTGCCGCTGTAGCCCCACCCCTTATATTAAATGTAACATCGCCACCTGTTGCCGGTATCAGTTCATTCCAATATAATTTATCAAGCTCTGTAGCACCAATATAAAGCACTTGTGATACATAAGTACCACTTGTAGTAGGTCTGTCAATTCTACCTGGCAAATCGTTTAATGTAGCACCCCAGCTATCCCAACCGGAATCTATAGTAACCGACCATGCCATTTCTAATACAGCGTCATTTATTTTTCCACCCCAACGAGTTGGCTGATACCTGGCATTACAGAATGTTCCTGAAAAATCTTCGTGTCTTCTGTGAGTAACCTCATTAACTCTTTCTGAAAACGATAAAATGTTTCCTGATGTTGACGAACCAGCATACAAAGTATCTCTATCGCTTTGAGCTGAAAACACACAAAAAGAACTTATGTCGAGTATATCAATAGAAAAAGATTTATTTATAATATCATATATAAGAACTCTATCATTTACAGATGAACCTGATGTACCGGAAGTATAGGCAAGATAATAAACATTTTTATGAAAAGCCGCCCAACAATTTGCATAATTAGACTCTGATATGTTAAGCATTTCAGGGGCAACATCGTCAGATAAAAGAGTCGCATATTGACCATTAAATATATATATACCACTTGTATCAAGAAACATAATGCCTAATGGCGTGCTGACTGCTGAATAATAAGCATCGCTGCCTACCGGGCTAAAGGAGTCAGATATTTCCCAGTCTGTATCAGGGTCATCTCTTTCTGTATATGCTTTAATCCACGAACCATTTTTAGTAACAGTTAATATTCCTAATAAGTTAAAGACACCGGTTATTTCATCGCCATCATCAGCTCTTATATTAAAATAATTATCAGATACAAAGTAATCATGGCTTGCGTCTTCTGAATAATAAAGGCGTGAAGGATATGTGGGATTATTAGCAAACCATAATCTATTTTTATGAACTATGAGCAATAGACCTTTTGGCGGGGCATAAGTATAGCCAGGGCTTAACGCAGTAGCGGAAAGCTCTCCGTCCGCATCGGAATCAGTTAAAGTTACTGCTGTATTATTGGCTATTGTTCCATTAGATAATAAATAATAAGTGCTTCCCGCGGTTTTAATTCTGTATATTTTTCTGCCGACAACATCTTCTCCGCCAAATGTATCGGGCCCAATAGGGATCATAGATAAATCAATATCTTTATCCGATACAGTAAGCGAATTAGAAGCCGTATCAAACGAAACCTCATAAGAGGCAGTATAGAAGGTTACTTTGTATGTATAAGTGCCGTCAGGGCCCGCTCCGCTACCCGCATCAAGCGCTAAGCAAGAGCCTAAGTATGTTGCTGAGGCAGAACTGCCATCATATTTGACAGGAGGGTTATATCCATCGCATCCTATTGCTATATCGTGCCATGTTGCCCATTGCCATCTATAATCACCAGAAGCTAAATTAAGAATGGTTGACGTTGTGCCAGCGCTATCATCTCCAACTTCAATCTCATTACCATGACAAACAATCAGCGCTTTTGTGCCGTCTTTCTTATAAAGACGATGATTGCCAGTAATAGCTTCTGTCGCATCGGCTGTTCCGTATAAGCGCAAATTAGTTCGCTTTGATAATACTTCAAGCTCTCTATTAAGCCTTACATTCTCTACTATGGTTGCTTGATTTGGCTTTAATTTAAACTCTGAAGCCTTTACATTTAATCCTCCAGAAAAATCATCTAATACATAAATCTGATTTTTTGCAGATATGCTTTCTTGAGCAACAGCAGGCGCAGAGATAGCCATAAATAAAGCAATTAACAAATATGTTACATATTTACTAATGAGGCGGTGTGAAAAATATAACATTATGTGAACCTCCCCGTATCAACTTTTTCATCCAAGCAACATAATTCATATAATCTTTTTGAGCTGATTTAGCTTCCTTTTCTTTGCCTACTTTACCCATTGCTCGCCATTGCAAGTATTTATTGATGCCATCGTGGAAAGGTGTTAAATGAGAAAGCTGATTATAGGGAGTTTTGTCGTTAGAGTTAAAATCATCTGAAATGTAAACAGCATAAATAGTAATATCTTCCGCATCACTATTAACAGGTCTGTCAACATAAAGATATTGACCACGTCTAAAGTATTTTTTAGGGGTTCCCGAGCTTCTTGTTCTCCACCCGGAACTTTCTTCATCTAATTGAGCAATAGTTGTTAGTTTAAGTCTATCATCATCATAGGCAACTCCGCCGCCAGGGTATTCATCTATGTCATAAAACTTTGGTATCTGAGCTGTTAAATCCCAATAAGCATCATCTTCTGTTGTAGAGATTGTTTCGGGTTCGTTAGACACGATACATCTTGCCTCTGCGCATATCTCTTTATCTGCCGCTTTGCACCACCCATTTAAAACAGTATTTGTTATTACTCTATCAGTTATTTCGGGATTTTCTTCTCTGAACTTTGATATTATTTCTCCTCTATTCACTTGTTTCTCCTAAGGTCGTGCGTCATATCCTTGAATAGTTACTACCCCATCACAATCAATCGCTCCACCTGTCCCAAACACCGCCAGCCAACCCCCCGCCGGGCATTTGATTGGTTGAGGAAAGACCACTGGAGGCGCATTATATGGAGATGTAACTGCACCATCTATGTAAATCTCATCTAATAGAATATAACCATTTAAGAAACATCGGCTATCACTATCATCTGGATACCAACGTAATTCAAACAATACTGAACCTGTAGTCGTAGTAACGCCGCACTTCCAACTAGTTATAAAGCTATTATATTCACCATTGAAATGTTGAGCTGCTTGAGAATTAAGCTGACCTATTGGAACGGAAACGATAAACACATCATTAGTTGCTCTTCTTACTGTAATAACTCCAGCGCATTCGGCATTTAAAACAGCATAATCAACAAATTGAAAATATTGAGGGCCGCAAACCGCCGCAGTCCCATTTAATTCAAATGTAGCCGAACACTTTTTACTGTTATTGTCTATACCATAAACAGTAATACTTTGAGTTATATCTAAAGCGCTTGCACTAACCACCTCAAGCGTATCATAAGCGGTAGTTAATTGCAGATAGGTTGTATCAAGCTCTGTTAGAAGCTCTGCCGTAGCGTCTATATCATTGTCAGCCACGCAAACGTGCCACCCTACAACATCATAACTGCTATCTCTATTATATACTGCTTCAGTAGCTATAGCAGATGAGCATACAAAGAAGCTCAAAAGCAGTAATATGAGTATTTTTTTCATTATCTTCCCTTGCCCCTCTTTTTGGTAGTTGCACAACCGCCTCTGCCTCTATTAGCTCTTGTACCTTTACCACTACCGTTTCTTTTTGGCTTGCCTTTCATATCTATCCCCTCAAAGGGAGGAGTTTTCAAGCTCCCCCCATATTATTAGATTAAGTGCCCATTTTGATAGTATCATCATCATTAGTGTCGTAATAAAGCTCACCAGCAGCTGCACCAGCATCACCCTGGTCTGTACCAGATTTCATACTAGCAGCAGTAATATCTCCACCAACATACACATCACCAGTGTTACTTATATTACCAATTACACATACACCTAAACCACCAACAGTCAAGATGTCAGTACTTCCGGCTTGCAATGCAAGTGTTCCACCTTCTGCATCAATAGTTAAGTTACCATCGGCATTGATGTCATCACCATCAACTGACAAATCACCTGCTATAGCTAAATCACCAGCTGAAGTATCAAAAGTTAAGCTATCACCAAGAGTTGCATCAGTAATAGTTAAATCTGCCTGATACATATTGACATTGCCAGATAGTGTTGTAACTCCACAAACACCTAAAGCTCCGCCAAGATGAAAACCAGTTGAAGCGTTAAAGTAGGCAAGAACAACATCAGAGCCAGAAGCATCAGTAACAAACTGTAAATGATTACCAGTAGCTTCGTGCTTAATTTGCCATTCATCACCATCATTATCGCTTTCATCTGCTGTCAATCTTAAAATGGCATCTTTCTCTTCATAGCCATAAGCTCTAATAGTTGTATCTAAATCGTTAGACGAAAACTGAAATGTATCATCAGTTGCGTTATCTAACACATCAGCGTTTTCACCGACCAAATTACTGGTTAAAGTTAAAACACCACCAACAGACAACTCCATAATAGTAGCAAGTGAACCGCCAGTATCATTGATGAATAACAACGCATTACTATCAGCATCATCATTCTTCAGCTGCCATTCGTCGCCACTGTCTGCTGAAAGGTCCGCTGTCAACTGCAAGATAGCATCTTTATCAGTAGTTGCAAAAACATCAACCACAACATCACTATCATTAGAAGTAAACCTATGCTCGTCATCAACAACAACGTCATAAGTATCATCCCCTATAATAACTGATGTTAGAGTTGTAGCTCCTGTTAAAGTCTGGGCCCCACTTACAGTCAAGATACCTGTTAAAGCAAGTGTTCCACCATCAGGAACTATTGAAAGATTACAACCGCCTGAAGTTGCTAGTATAGGTACATTAGAAGTGGTTTTGACATACAAAAAGTCATTCGTGTCGCCACCAGTTAGAAAATCAACTGTACCTTCTGTAGCATCTGCTTCAGGATAAAGCTCAATACTACCATCACTCGCTGAAAGCGTAATATCAGTTGTAGCAAAAACAATAGAGAAAATATCATCATTTTCAGTTAAAGTAACAGTATTATTTACAGCATTATCAAGTTGAGCGTCATTCTCCATTATATAGCTATCAGCATCTATATCGCCAATAAAAATACCATTACCATTGAGATAGATTTTAACAGCCGTAGGAGCGCCTGTGGGAGCAATGTAAGTACCATTGTCAACCCAAGGCGTTACAACGCTTCCCCAAGAGGTCTTTGCTACACCACCCAGAGTGATAGAATCTGTGTAAATATCCTCCCACTCATTACCGGATTTACCTAATTCAATCGCACCATCTGTTTTGCCATAGATATATCCATCGTTATCGACAATCAATATACCATCATCATGAATAACAGTAGCGTAACTTACACTAGACATAAATCCAATAATAAATGAACCTATAATCAACAGAGCTATCACGAAAAATTGTTTCTTCATTGCATTTCCTCCTTTTTAGCTCTGTTTATAATCCAGTGGAACCCCAAACACTTCTCCAATCAGATGCACCAGTGTCAAATATCATTCTACCCTTGAAGTTGTAAAGCTCTAAGTCGTTGTCAATCCAAGAGGTAAAGTGAGGTCTTGCCTGCCAGATTATCTTTAGCATATTAAGAGCCGGATAAACTATAAACCACATAGTTGCAGAGCCCTCTAATGCAGATGAAAGATACCTCCATTCAACTGGTGTATATTTACCTGAGAATCTATTGGCGTTTCTTAGAGTAGTGTCAGGTTGTTCAGTGGCTCTATCACTTAACAATCTAAAAACTTGCCCTTTTAACTCTGGGGGATGAACTAAATAAGCTTCTTCGCCCATAGCAATAGGAATACCCTTAGGGTCAAAGGCGTTCTGAGCTATTTGAGTTTCTGCGGCTTCTAACGAAGTGTGAGAAAGAGCACCGCTAAGCAAGTTGTCGTACACTGTTCCTGTTTCTTCGCTGTTCTTAGGATGTGAATTTGAGAACAGATACTGCCCATCAGGACATGCTGTAGCAAAACCGTCAGCTAGTATAGCAGAAGTTGCGGCTTCAACGGCATCTCTACCGCCTCTACCCATTGCTTTTACATCGCCTTCTTTTTTTGCTAAAGCATATTCATCCTGGTCTACGGCCTCGAACGTAATCTGGAGTTTCTTCCATTTCTTTTCGGGTTCGTATGTCTTAGCATAACCTAAGACTGGGGTTTCCTGGCCTCCGCCTTCGCCTTCATTGGCATCAACCCATCTACCCAATGCACTAATTGAATCTTCCTTATACTCTTTGGTGTGGTCATCTATCGCTTTGAAAAGCTTAGTATGAACCTGAGTTTCTTCATTGAATGTTGACATAAAGAACTCATCGTAAATAGGAGTATAAAGCTGTGATTGTTCATTTCTTGTCATCGTTACATCCTCCTAGTCAGTTACTTTTTTAGCTTACAAATACAAAATGTCCAATAGCATAACCATAAGTATTAACAGCAACAGCCGCAACAGAAACATCTATCTCATCGATAAAGAATCCCGGGCCTGCTGCTATAGTTGTATCACTAATATCTATGGTATTTACACTTTCAAGGTCAACTATCGTACCAACTGCCGCCTGAGTGATTAACGCATTTGCTTCAACAGGTACTATCCAGCGATAAGAACTTGATAAAGGAATCACTTGGACGTTTAAATCACCTTTTGAACCACCTGAATTATCACAATCAGCAATAGCGATACCTGATGCGGTAGCAGACATAGCAGTTACAGCGTTTGAGCCATAACCGGTTCCGTCGTTACTTATCATATCGCCCTTAGCGATACTATCTATATCGGCAAGATAGGTTCTTAGACCGTCGGCTTTAAGTGTGCTTAGTAACTGGAAGCCTGTTGCCCAGTAAGAGTTCGATCTCATTGTAATCCTCCTTAATACTTAGTTAAATCAAGTTTGATAGTAGAAGGAACATCATACAGATCTCTGGCTCCATGATTCCAACTGCATTCTGGGCAAGGCATAGGAGGACTTTCAGACTTCAGATAATAAATCTTAGTCTTACATTGTCCACATATATAAAAACTTTGCTCATCATCTCTAGTTGTTTTTGCCATAATCTATACTTACGAGCTGTAGGGTATATTTGCTCTTTTCTTCTTTCGAGCCTCGAGTGCTTCTTTCGATATACCTACCATCCCCGCAATTTTCTCCTGCTCTCTATCAAACTCACTTTGGTTTTTCTTTTCTTTTTCATGACTTGATGACAAGCCATTATCAAGATTTTCTTGACGCTGACGCTCTTCTTCAGCCCCTTCTGCCTTTATTCTGGCTTCTTTTTCTGCTGAAGTTTCTTCATCTGGTTTTTTCTTAGTCTCCTTATTGTCAGCCTTTAATCTCTTATCGAGTTCATCAGCTATCATTTCGGGCCCATTGACAGCTCTTAAATACTTCTTTGGGTCTTCTTTAAGGATTTCAGTCATCAGTTTGTAAGTTGGAAACTCGTCGCATAAAAGTTTAAATACCTCATCGTCTGTCTTGCCTGACTTCTTCAGCTCTTCGCCTTTTTTGTCAGCTTTTTCCAGATTAGGGTATCTTTCTTGGGCTTTCTGTTTAGATTTATCAACAGTATCAAGAAACTCTTTGATAAGCTTTTGCTTGCCTATATTCTGTTCATACTCTTCAGCGTCAACTGCTCTCTTGAAAGTTCTTTCAGAAATCCATTCCTGAGCAGAAACAGGGTCTTCAGAATACCAGTCTTCAAGCTCTTCTTTTGGCATTTCTCTGCGGTCTTCTCTCGGTTTATCTGTATCTTCATCAACTTGTTTTTGACGCAAGTCGTCTATATAAACCTTTTTAGTTTCTGTCGCAGTTTTTTCATCAGCTGGCTCTAGCTTGACCTTAACCTCTTTAAGCTCTTTTTCTAAAGTTGCAATCTTTTCTTTGTCTTGCTGGCTTGCCTCTTTCTGAGTTTTTATCTCAGTGGTCAGCTCCCCAAAGCGTTCATTGAGCTTATTCTGCTTCTTCTGTTTTTCCTCAATCTCTGGTTTCTTAGCTTCTAGTTCTTTCTTGCGAGCTTTTTCGTCATCGCTTAGCTCTTCTTCTTTAGCTGTAAGCAATCGCTCATCTTCTTTGGCTTGTTTCTCAGCTTCTTCCGCATTCTCAGGAGCAGAAGTTCCCTGATTTTCTTTGGTCTTTTCTGTTTCAAGCGACGAACTTGCAGCGGCATCCCTTGCTTCCGCACTTATGTTAGCGTCTTTATTTCCCTGAATCCTAATAGCCTTTTCTTCTTTAACTCTATCCATTGTTTCTTTGGCTATAGCTTCAGGTGATTTTCGTTCTTCAGGCATTATTTTCTCCTGTTATCGGGGTTGATAAAGGACAACCTAGAAACCTATTATTAATTAGTTACTCTGGTTTTTTTACAGTATCAATAGCATCAGCCTTTTGAGCCTCAGCTTCTTCTTTTTTCCCAGCCTCTCCTTTTTTCTTTACCTCAAATTCAGCATCAAGTTCAGCTTCCTTAGCCTTCAAAACCTTTTGCTTATTAGCTAGATGCGAATTTTTAAGAACAAAGTCTGCCTTAGAGATATACTTATTCTCTGGGTCATAAGGCACAACGTGAGTAGGCTTAGGTGCTTTTTGCTTAGAAGTAACAGCTTTAGAATGCTTTGCCAGGTCTTTTGCTACCCTAGCGGCTATCCTTTTCTGCTCTTTTTCTTTAGCTATCGCTTTATCAGCTTTCTTTTTTAAATCTCTTTTAATCATATCTTCTTTTTTCACTTTCTATTCTCCCCCTTCCGCATTAGATTTGTTCATTTCACTTTTAATACATTTCATTCTTTCACTTACTTTTTTTAGAATCGTCTTACACTCTTCAAGTCTGAAAGTGTAGTTTTTAGCATTGTGCATATTATCATCTTTTATCGATGATAGAACTTGCGTGTTTAAATAACTGGCTCTTCGATTTAATAAGTCAACAAAAGAATCCCATGCTGGACTGTTGATAATTGCTGTCCAATCAGCTAACTCATCAAATAGGTCTTTATTATTTACCTTTTCACCCATTAAGCTCCACCCATTCCACCTAAGCCCATATCATTAGCATTAGGAGCTGCTGCATTTGGGGGTTGGACAATATTAGGATTCATCGGACTACCCTGCTGCTGCATTCCTTGCTGACCTTCAGGCAGTGGCCTGCCAGCCATACTTTCGGGCATCATGCTCATCATCATTGTATTGACTAACTTCGTTTTCTGTATCTCGTTGACTAGCTTTCGGAAATTTATCATTGTCTTAAATAGATGCTTATCAAAGACGGCTCTATATTCAACATCTAAGTCATAGTAGTTTTCCTCTTTTTGCTTGAAGTGGCCCATCATGTGTTGATATGCGTCTTCGCCTTCTGGCGGGTCAAAGTCTTCGCCCTGCATAAATCGTGTCCATTCTTCTTCAAGCTCCTTGCTGTCATAGCCTTTCTTTATATCCGGCTTCTTACCTAAATATCTTTCAGCATCATTGATACCAAGTATCTTAATTGTATCAGCTGCTAGGTTATAATTACCTTCAGGGTTAATTTGAGGATTACACCAGATGCTACCTTGTAGATTCTCAAATGCCCACATTTTAACTTGCTTTTCAAGAGTCTTAGAGCCGGATAGATTATCAGCTTCCATTCTTGCGGCATAATTACCCCTTAAAGACTCAATAGATAGATTTCTTATTAACTGCTTGCCATCTTCCCCTAAAACACGCTGTCCTAAGTTAGGTGGTGCCCAATCCTGATACATATTTATGAACATAGTCAGAGCTTCACAAACATCAGTCATTATGCGCTTAACCCATAGACTGAACTTAGTTTCTCCCTTTTCAGCTACCATGATATCTCTTGTAGCTGTACCAGATGTATTCTTGCCTGTTGTCTGAAAGTACGAACCCGCACCTGTGAGCTTTTCTATAATCTCAAATAGCAGGTTGATGTCTTGAATTGCCCAGGCCATAGAACGCTGCAAGTTGGGGAAATAGACAGCCTTTGTCGGATCCCCAGCCACAGGATAAATCATACCTGGAAATAGCTCTTGCTTTTGCGTAACATATCCCTCATCAAAGTTAGCAAATCCAAATGGACAGTTAGTTATATACTGGAAGTCTGACTTCTGATTATAGACATTATTTATAGCATTGACTGCCGGTGCTATAAGCTTAGGAAGAGAATGCCCCCTTATTCTTCCAGGTATTCTTATAAAAGCACCACCCGCAAAGGGTATCTTGTTTGTTCTATTGATTCTACGCACTGGCTTAGCATCTAAAAGCGTCTGAGTTATCGGCTCAATAGTAAATCGATACTTTTCTGTCTTGTTTTTAAGCTTATAAGTGCCGTACCATTCATACAAATCAAGAGGGAAAGCTCTTAAATCAGCATCTGTAATAGATGATATACCTAAAGAATTGGCTTTTGTCTTAGCTAAAGACTTGTTTTTTGCATCTACACAAGCGCCCTTTAGCTTATCTATGAAGTCATCAGGTACATCTCTGAAGCGATTGTCATCAATTAAATCCTTTACCTCATCACTGGCCTTATGTATTACATGAATAAAGAAGGCTAGATTTTGTATATTCTTGCCGTAAGACGGAAGGACTATATCTTCTACATTAGAGATATTCTCCATAACGCCTTTTTCAAAACGCTTTTTCTCTGTTTTTATTATATAGCCACCAGTTTTAGTGTTAGGGATACGCCTGTCAACCCACTCATACCAGACTTTCCAATATACCTTGAACACTGAGAAGCCCTGAGACGTCCTATTGTGAATATGGTCATCTACTTCTGGAAAGATGTTTCCCTCACTCTGACTGACTGCCCACTTAGCAAAGCTAGTCAGATTAGCCTTGTTGTCCATATCGTTCTTCTCTGTAGCTATAAAGTGAATGGTGTCGGGGGTCCAACACGTTGACAGTAAAGTAGCTTGATATATATCGCAGACAGCAGCAGTAACCCCTAGATTCCTATCAGATTGCCAACCCTTTTTCTTTAGATTCTCTATTTCGCTAGGTTTAGAGCCATAATACATCTTCAAGTCAAGCTCTCTTTGGGCTATATAATCAGTCATAGCCTCAATGCCCGCTTTGTAATCCGCCATTACCACTTTGACAATCTCTTTAGCCGCTGGTGCTGATACCTTATCAGATTCAAGCTCCGGCTCTACTCTGGGTGCTTCCTTCTCCGTGAGGTCTGTCTTCAGTAGGTCTTTCTTAGCTACTCGCCTGTCAGTCTTTTTTGCCATTTAATCTGTCCTTTGCTGATTTTGTATCATCAAATTCTTGCTGTAAGTCGTCATTCCTATCACGTTTAGAGTTTCTGAACTCTCTATGTGATAACGGTAGTTTCTTAATCTTGTCTTCAGGTTTCATATCGCCCTCAATGTTTAAATACCTTTTTTAGTCCAGCCCTCATATTACTATTTAAGCCAGATGCTGTTACTATCTTTTTAGATTCTTGAGCTTTCTTCATAGCAAGATATTCTCTAGCCGCTAATGTTTTATTAATATTATACTGCATTTCTCCCTGTGCTACAAAAAGCTGTCCAGTCGTTGCCGCGGAATTTATGAAGATTTCCAGCCCTGCCTTAGCTTTCTTAACAGCTATAATAAGCTCATCAGTATCAACAAACCTATCCGGGTCTGCTGTAAATAGCTTCTTCTTAGCCTCTAAGGTTTCCTCTGGTGTCATTTCCTTAGCTTTGATTTCTTCCTTCTTATCGCTCATATTGTACCTTTCCGTTAATATGCTTTCTCAAACTCATTCTCTGCATTAAATGTGCTTCTCTTTATAAATCTGGGGTTATCCATCCAAAAATATCTAATAACGTCGCAATTAGACACAAGAATATCGTTGGCATAATATCTATGTCTGCCCTCAACGGTTAAATTATAAACTGTTTTTTTGGAGTTTGGTTCGACTTTGGCTACAGTTACTGCATCGCGGTGAGCATGTTTTTGCTTTTGAATATTTGTTTTTTGGTTTTCCCATACATCCATTATATCACCATATCTAAGTAAGTCAAGTGGAATTTCTTTCCCATTTTTTAAAAATACTCTATGATTCGGAGTTCCGCACAATATTCTTCCATCTGAGAAAGTAACTTTTATTACATTGCTATTATATCCAGTAATCCGTGATGCTGTTACTTTTCTTAAGCCAACATCTGTTTCCACATAATCTCCTATTTTAATATCTTTAATGATTATTTGTCCTTTTGGTGTTCTTATTAAAGTGTTTCCCACTAAACAGAAATCCTTATGTTTCTCTACTAAGCCTATCTTGTCTCTTACGTCTCCGTCTGTCGTTGTGGGGTCTTTGTGTGAATACTTACTCATGTGCCTTATTGCGTTATGGCATCTATCAGAGATATAGAACTTCGGCTTGGTTATAAACTCGCCGTCTTTCATCTCATAATAAAGCTTCTGTCTTACTTGTAAGTGCCCTGCCTCTATTATGTCAATACCATCGTGAAACGTGAGATTTAAAGCTTGGAGCATCTTCTTTGGTGTTGTAGATGCTATCCCTGTTTCGCTGTCCCGCTTAGCTTTCCGCTCCGTACAGTTGCCAGAGTTGGGGTCAATGATGCGCCTGTGTACTCCGTTCGCTCTAAACACATCGAGAATTGCTGCCTCTTTAACCTTAATAATCTGAGCATATTCTTCATAAGTCTTATTGTCTGATATAATCTCATTGAAGTTTCTATTGGGATATTCATCAATCATAAATCCCGTGCCTACTCTATTGACTGCGAACCAACCCATTGCCCAGGGCTTCCGGTCGTGTGGGTCAAGAACGTGATAAAGCGTAACTGGCTCATCATAAGGCATATCATTCTGAGGCAATATATGTATATCATGGCTGAATGTTGGATATACCTTGCCAGTTAAGTTAATCGGCATTCCATATATACGAGATAGTATCTCTTGTGAACTCATCAGCTTAGCATCTGACTTAACACGCCCCTGATTGATATATGGATTTTCTGTAGTCCACATAAAAAAGATGTATATATCATCCTTCTTAGCTATCCTGGGAAGCGTCTTATCTGCCAGCTCTGCGTATTCAGACTTAATTATCTCATAATCGCTTGAAATGTCATCAATTAGGTCTGTTACGCCTTTTAATGAGGTCATGGTGAATATCATTTCGCCATCTCTATCAAGGAGCCGCATTCTCTGCTCTTTAACTATCTCATTGTTGGGCTCTTCATCATTCCAGATGAGGTCAATATCATCTGAAGAGTAAGATATAACCCCTTGCTGATATGTCTTAAATGCTAAGTATGAGCCGTTTTTAAAGATTATCTTACTATTGCGAAAGCCATTTATCTGATCATAGAACGCATATTTTAGTAAATGCTTAGGTAGCTGACTCCATATCTTGCGCTGTTGTATTGAAATGCTGATAGCCTCGGTCTCTGCACAGCACCAGATGCGTTGATTTGGCTTCTCTAATGCTTTTCTTATGCAGTATTCGGCCCCTTCTTCAGTCTTTCCTGACCGGTTGCCGCCAAACAATACTCTTATTTTGCCCTTACAAGTAGAAAATAGCTCTTGAATAGGCAATCTTTCAAAGAACGCTAAAGGGTTAATCTTTTTGTACTGTGCTAACTCCTGTAACTCCGTCAGACATTTCCTTTGCCTTGCGTTTAAGCTCATCTGGTTTCATATCCTTAAATTTATCAAGAGTTTCTTTCCCGTAGTCAAGCTTAACATCTTGTTGGTCTCTCATGTCTGTTAAATTAGTAGATACAAACTTACAAAAGTAGGGATTATAGTATCCTAATAACCCTCCTTGTATCAACGCATTCTTCTGCATTTCTACTACTTTTTTCTTATATATGTCCGAGAATATCTTTTGATATGACCCATGATCTGGATTTACCCAATCATAAACTGTTGATACCCCAACCTTTATGTGTTTAGCAAACTCAACCAACGTGGGCAGCTTTATTCCTATTAGCTTCCCCTCAACTACCTTACAACAGTCTCTACTGTAGAATTTTATTATATCATCGCAGAATTCAGGTTTGTATTTTGTGGGTGCGCCTGCTTTTGCCATTTTCTTACCTCATATCCCCATGGGAGCATGGCTCTTTTTAATATCTTCAGCCTCTTGCCCTATTAGTTTGCCCATGATCCATTTATCGCTTACTGTTCTATGCTCTATATTATCAATACTCATTGGCTTTCCTTCGTGCCTCATGAATAATAGTATCTCACCTGGAGCTAAATCATCCTTATAATCACTCTGCTTTGATACAGCTACTACTTCGCCAACCACTTCAGCATCATATTTCTTGTATTTTGTTGCACTATCTGGAATTATCAATCCGGATTCGGACTGTTTTCTATAGAGGGGCTTGACTACTACTGTCTTGTTAAGAGCTGTTACCATTTAATATGCCTTTCATTTATATAGATACGCAAATGGGCCCGCATTGGCTCTCTTATTCGCATAATTGCTTATTGATATGCAGGTATTAACGCAAACTGCTATGATAATTACTGTTATTGCTATCTTAATTAGGAGCTTCATGCTGGTGGGCTTCCTTTGTCTATCATGAGGGCATTCCTGATAGATAGTTGCCTTTCATGCTCATCATTTATCGTCATTATTTCTACTTGTAAATTGGTCTCACGTTCAAATTGTATATCCCTAATACCGGTTTTTACATTATATCCTTGCCCTGTCTTCTCGAAATTAAGAGGAGTTGCCTCTAATAGGTCAGCCAGCCTTGAATCTATTTCTTTAGATATTGCTCCATTATAGGTTATTCTGATGGTCTGTTTCATTTAAACCTTCCCTTATTTGTGCTTGGGGTTTTAGGGTTATGCACAGCCTTTTTAATAGCAAATCCTACACCCTAGGTCTATGCCTGTATGACATTAGTCATAAGAAACGTGATGTAGTAACTTACTATCTCCCCGGAGATACTCCCGCAATATCTAAATCCCCTCAAAAATCTATGTTTGCCACTCTCGGTCTACTTTCCATTATCTTACTTGGTAGTGGTATCTAAGAAGTTCAAAGGGATTTAATTGTCAAATATGTAAGATGAGTTAGTCGACCGGGAGACACCCCGAACCTTATTTCTTATCTGCATAGCAGAACTTTAATCATCTTACTTTGTCAAGGTTGGGAGCAAGCGGGAAAGGACATCGTCCCGCCGCCCCCGAATATCTATGTCTTATCATTCACTATCAATTATACGCTATGATATGGAAAATGCAAACTTTATTTATTTTAAAAATAGCCCTTGACAAATATTAAATATATGTTATACTTAAAGTAACCCAAAAAGGAGATGACACAATGACAGGCAAACAATTAAAACAGCGTCGAGAAAAAGCAGGATTAAGCCGAGAAGCCCTTGCAGGTAAATTGGACGTATCGTTTAATACTGTTTATAGATGGGAAGAAAAATATTTTAATCCGCACAAAATATTTATAAAAAAA
>Ga0307928_10000556_pt1 | contig 28049 bp, 51 predicted proteins | sample AceLakmetagen232_FD_201815 | JGI IMG/M metagenome (GOLD analysis project Ga0307928, IMG submission 201815) | Saline water microbial communities from Ace Lake, Antarctica - #232 | ecosystem: Environmental > Aquatic > Non-marine Saline and Alkaline > Saline | place: Antarctica: Ace Lake... | reverse complement strand
CTGCTTCCCAATATACTTTTTTTTCTTTTGTTATTAATGCTGAAAATGCTTGACACATATTTTTTTATTTCTTATTTAATAAAATATATTCCGATACTTCATCTACTGTCGCTTCATCCTGAAGCATAGATAGTATTTTTTGAGTGTGGTATTTATATCTTGGTATATCAAGAGTACCATTGTAATAATCATCATCACATATACAATGTGTTTTATAATCATCACCACATAACATACACACCTCTTCATTTTTTTCCTCCCCAAATACCGTCCTTGCGTGTGTGGTAATAAGGGAAAAAATGCTTGGTGCTGGGATATGCTCAATATCTTTAGAAAAATATTTTGGTTCAGATAACTTCCAACCAACTTCACCCATGTTATGATAACCAGGTTCTTTATCATTAACCCACCACATATCACCACCCAAATTCAAACCTTGCAATGCACGACTGAGAGCTAAATTAGCGTATAAGTTTTTCATATTAAATGTTTAATTAATTTACTAGTTCTTTCTTCACAAATTTTTGCATATTCATAATCACTTTCTATTAAGATATAATTACGATATGTATTAATACAAGCAACTCCAGTTGTTCCACTTCCAGCACAGTTATCTAAAACTAGATCTCCTTGATTTGAATAGGTTTTTATTAGATATTCAAATAATGCTACTGGTTTTTGAGTCGGATGAACATTTTTATTTATCGACTTATTTATTTTTATTATAGATTTCGGGTATCTTGTTCCATCGTCTTTACTTCTAGTTCTTTTTATTCCACCTAGATGACACTCTTTATTTGTCTTAGGATCTGTTACTGTTTTTCTTTTATCTTTTTTACTTTCTTCTATCAACCATTTTATTGGATTATATTTTACTTTATTTTTTCCAAACACAATAATATTTTCATGGTATTTTGCTGGCTGATACTTAAATGCCATAAAATTACTGGCTTTTTGTTTTTCCCAAATCCACTCATGTTTAAACATTTTTATGTTGCTCATTATCAAAGCACTCGTAAAAGGCTGACTAGCTGTCAATACTATTGCCCCCCTATCCTTTATAATTCGCTTGTATTCTTTCCATAATGGCTCAAAAGGTATCACTGTATCCCACTTACAAGCAGTAGTTCCATAGGGTAAATCACATAAAATCATGTCAATAGACTTATCTTCTATTTCTTTCATTACCTCTAAGCAATCGCCTTGTATTACTTTGTTAATTAGGTCTTTCATATAATCCTATTAGTTAATAAGTTCTAAATTAGCGTATAAGTTTTTCATATTAGTATAAATCTTCACTGAATAATGTTGTTCCTCTATATCCTTCTTCATCTGCTGATTTTATTCCAGCCTTATCTTGTAAGATTCTACCCTCTTCTCTTCCGACATAACGATTCTTAGAAGTAATAAAACCTTGTTGTTCTTGTGATGATGTCATGCAAAGTTTTAGTTTATGGTCTGCACAAACTCTCATAGCATCTCCATGTCTATGTCCTCTAAATATACGACCGTTCTCAGCCTTTACTGCTGCACAAATTACTATTTCTTTATTCATATAATCCTATTAGTTAATAAGTTCTAAATTGGCGTATAAGTTATTCATATTTATTTTAAAGTTTTATATCAGACTCAACTTCATTTCCCCATACATCCCATCCTTCTACTTTTTCTCTAGCGAATAATTCAATTCTTTTAGTATCACCAAATAATTGTATAATTCTTTTCCTAACTTCATTTGGTTTTGCACTATGTCTGCCTATTTTTTCCTCAACAACTTGTCTAATAGAGTGGTCTAAAACATTTTTAGCAACCTTTCCTTTAACTCCAAATAAACATAATTCAATATTTCCCCTAGTATAATACCCCATGCCACAGTGATTTTTTCCGTTCTTTGTTTTTTTTACCCAACAAAATCCTATATTAACATATTTAAAACCCCAAGATTTAATCACTTCTAATGCTTCATTTAGTAATGGAGCTGTTGCCCATAAATATAAAGAACAATTATCATCTGCAATTTTTTCTATTGGTAATTTTTTTATATCATCAAGAGACATTGTTTTATAAAAACTTTCTGCACCCCTTATCACCCCATGCTTACCTTTCATTGTCATTTTATCATTGTAGCTCCAAGGTGGATCAGCATAAATTATTTGATACTTTTTTTCTTCTCTCATATAATCCCATTAGTTAATTATAAATTACCAATAAACTGTTTAAGAGCTTCTTTGACTGTTGACTTAGATACTTCTTTGCCATCTATATTAATCATTTCTTCATCTTTAATCCCAGTTATCTTTTTAAATATTTCAGTATCAAATTCTTCAAGTCCTTTAATATAATCTAACATTTCTTTTGGCATATTTTTCCACGCTTCATAAGGTTCTATTGATTTTATTTCAGAAGCATTAACTTTTTCCCAACTTCCAGCTTTTTCTTTAAGCTCAAAAGCATTATTAAATTTAGGATACCAATAAAAAGAATATAATTTACTAGTTACTTCATTAAATCTTTCTTCTGTAATTTCTTTATTAAATAATCTAAGTGTAGCACCTCTTAAATCAGCACAAAATATACATCTATCTATGCCTCTACAATTAAATGCACCCCTGATGCAATTACCACCCCTGATGTCATTACCACCCCAGATGTCATTACCACCCATGATGTTATTACCCCCACAGATGTCATTACCACCCCAGATGTCATTACCACCCATGATGTAATTACCACCACTGATGTCATTACCACCCAAGATGTAATTAACAGCTTCAGAATTGCTTACACCTTTTGAATTTTTAATACTCATAGTTATTTTATTTAAGTTTATTTAGGGGGCAAGTGGTATGATAACTTGCCCCTAGCTAAGGAAACCAATGCTTATTTTATTCCTATAATCTAGTAAACAAAATTTAAGGGGTACTTCTAAGCTACTTTGTGATTTCCTCCGCTAGAGGCAATTATGTCTCCAATATTTAATAAACAATTATTTACTAACAGCTTAAAAATATTTTATTTGATTTTTCCCAATTATCTTGAGCCCAAAGAGGTTGTAAATTTAACCAGTTAAAGCATATTTCTCTCTCATACTTATTTTCAAGATTAAAATCACAACAAGGAATAATGTGGTCTATATGCCATTCTCCGTGATTTTCCCAACTCATACCTTCTTCAAATTGCAACTCCAACCATTTTTTAAGTTCATCTAAACTACAACCAATAAAATCTAATATAGAGCCATCTTTTTTACCATTAATACATCCAATAAGTTTAGTAGAAAGTGTTTTTCTTATTTTATTGTTTGGTTTTTTCCTATATTCAGATAACCATTTCTTGTATTTAATTTCTTTTCTTCTTTCGTTAGTCCTCTTTTTTACTTCCAATCTTTGATTATATTCTTTTTTGTATTCTCTAAACTTATCTTTATTTTTTTGATAATATAATTTACCGTATTCTTTTTTGTCCATATAATAACGTATTAACAGCTGACTCCAAGAATAATCTTGGAATACATAAAGGATAACCAGCCTTAATCATTGCTTTAACTTCTTTTTTAGTTTGTGGTATTAGTTTCATATATTTTAAGTTAGTTAGATAATGGTTTTAGCAGTTTTCTGTATCGCTGTGGAATGCTTTAATCCAGACTAAGCTACTGACGCATGATCCACTTATAACACACACATCCATTACTAAATCCTTTTTTAATATTATCATTTTCATTTACTGTTTTTCTCATTGTCCTTTTAGCTGTTTCACCTTCAAATCCATAATACTGACCAACTCTCTCTAGGGTCCCACCATGCACCCACGTCCCAGATCTGTTTTGTAGGTAATCCTCTAGTACAGTTTTTAGAGATTGTTTTTTCATAAATTTATATCTGTCCCTTTTATTATATATCAAGACTTATAACTTGTCAAGTCTTTAACTTTGAGTGAGATGTAATGAAGATAAATATAACGTGAACTTGTGTTATAATCAATCTATTATAAAATTATTCATTACTTATAAAATTATGACAGAAGAAAACAAAGAGAAAATCTTTACAACTCGCGATCTAACAATGGCCTCAACTTTAATCACATTGAAGTTTTTCATGGTTAATATTGACTACCAACATGAAGGTGAGAGACCATTTCCAGTTGCTTATTTCAACTTTAAGGATTCATCAGAGCTTCAAGAGACTATCAGTAAGTATCGACAAGGACAATTAGGCGTTGAACCACGAACATTTGCTAATAACGTAAGAGAACTGAAGGCTGAAATTACTAATCACAGGCAAAAACCTAACGCTTAAACAAGAAAGTTGATAAGCTGTGACTAAACAAGTCTTGACTTAATTATAAACCTGTTATATAATGTAGTTAGCGGGGAAGGATAATGGTATGTCCGCGTGGCTCATATCCACGAGAAAGCTGGTTCAATTCCAGTCCTCGCAACAACTTTAGCAGGAGAGTATTCTATCCAATTATGAATTATTAACAATTAAATAAAATGCTTAAAAAACTACGTCACAATCAAAGAACCACATATCAAGGGCAAACCATAATAGGTTTGGCAGTTACGAGTAGTTACTGTTAAGCACCCTGAATGGTATGTGGCTTTTTGTTTGGGAAAAACTCTTATAAATTATGAAATAACTATATGGCTCAAAAAAGAATGATAGACACTAAGTTTTGGAGTGATAATTTTATTGTCGATTTAGAACCATCAGATAGATATGTTTTTTTATATCTACTAACAAACGAACATACTAACATTTGTGGTATCTACGAATTATCATTAAAAGTTATTGAAAGAGAGACTGGGACAGGCTCTGACAGCCTGTTACAGGCTCTTAAAAGTTTTGATAACAAGATTTATTACATCGATGGGTGGGTATTTGTGAAAAATTTTATAAAACACCAATCAATGAACGAAAGTGTTAAAACTGGAATAGGAAGAAGTATTAGTGAAGTGCCAAAAGATATTTTAGCTAAATTAAGGGAAAAAGATGAGGAATATTACAGTCTGTGTACAAGCTGTATACAGGCTGTAACAGGCTCTGACACTCTGGGTACAGGCTCTGGGTTACTTAACTTAACTAAACCTAAACCTAACTTAACTAAACTTAACCAAACCAAAACCAAACCAAACCAAACCAAACCAAACTCAAATATTGCGGAAAAATCCGCGAGTGATGATTCTGGTGTTGTTGGTGGTATTGTTGGTGAGGGGACTGACATCGAAGTAATTCCAGATTTAACTCAAGATCCTAAAAACAAACATGTTCGTAGGATTGGTTTGTTTGCCAGATTTCTAAATGTGAAATTTACTAGCAAGGATCATCAAGCTTCTTTTATCAAACGAAACTTAAGGTCAGCTAGATTGTTGGACCCATATACTGACGAAAGAATTTTAGAAGTTTTAATTTGGTTGCATAATAACGCCGATTTTAAAGTAACAATGGAAACTGTTGGAAAATACATTGATGATGACTTAGAAAAGCTATCTATAAATAATACAAATAACATACCAACTTTATGATGTATTACATAATTGACATGGGAGATGGAAAAAACCATCGAATTCCAGCAGAAGAAGCAAAAAATATTATGAAAGCTAAGGGATTGATGTTTGTCCCGTCTTTAAATGGTTTTTTGAATATTAGTTTTGCTAGAAGTATCCTGCCAGAGAGTATAAGTCTAGGTTTGACGGTTAAATACCTGCACGATGGCACAGAAGTTGTTAGTATGGGTGGAAAATGGAAGATTAGAGGGCATGAAGATCTTGAAATTGATATCAAGAAATACCCCGAAGCATTGAACGAGATGTTATTATTAAAAAATCCTCCAAATGAACAAAGCCCAAGAAACCTACCGCAAAAATCTAAATAATGACGCGGTAGTACAAATTAAAGACGCGACTAAGAACAAAGGAGAGTTCACGCGACCATATCCACTCGGCTATTCAAAAATAGATGAAGCTATTATGGGTGGTGTTAGGGCTGGGGATTTAGTTGTTGGTACAGGCTTGAGTGGCGCAGGAAAGTGTTTAGCCCCTGGAACAAAAATTTTAATGTACGATGGCTCTATTAAAAAAGTTGAAAACATTATTGTTGGAGATAAAATAATGGGAGATGATAGTAAACCAAGAAATATTTTAAGTATTATAAATGGTGAGGAAGAAATGTTTGATATTATTCCTACTAAGGGTGAAAAATATACAGTTAATAGGTCACATATTTTGTCTTTGAAAAATAATCATTCTAATGCTTATAATGGAAAGGGAATTATTGATATTTCTGTTAATGATTATTTAAAAAAGGGTAGGTGGTGGAAAGCATTTCATGTTGGATATAAAACTGGGGTTAAATTTAAAAATAATAATATTCCAATTGATCCTTATTTTTTAGGTTTATGGATTGGAGATGGTCATTCTAGTGGTCCAAGAATTACTACTATGGATAATAAGATTGTTGAGTGGTTAGAAAAATATGCAAATAGTATTAATCATAGTGTTAAAAAAACAGTCCAGAAAAATAATCGTTCAAGTATATATAGTATAACTAGGGATAGATTTATTGGTGGTGCTGTTAATGAAAAAACTATTAAGAATGGTAAGTTTTATGTCTATAAAAGTAGATATGGAAATAATGCTACTGGTTTTGGTAATATTAAATCACTTCAATCAATTATGGGTTATATTGGTATTATTAATAATAAGCACATTCCAAATTTATATAAATGTAATTCAAGAAGTATTAGATTATCTGTTTTAGCTGGGATAATAGATAGTGATGGATATCAATATAATAATTGTCTTGAGATTTGCCAAAAATCAAAATTACTATCTGATGACATTGTTTATTTAGTTCGCTCTCTTGGTATTGGTTGTAATTATATAAAAAGCAAAGTTATTAATGGAGTTAAATATTATAGAATTAGTATTTATGGTGATACGTCAGAAATACCAGTTTTATTAGATAGAAAAAAATGTAAAAAAAGAAGACAAGTTAAGAATCCACTACATTATGGTATAAAAATAGAATCTGTCGGTATTGGAAAATATTATGGATTTGAAATAGATGGAAATAAAAGATTTTTACTTGGTGATTTTACTGTTACACACAATACTACAATGTTTCAGAATATTCTAGTTAATCTTTCTGATCAAGGTCTTCCCTGTTTGTATTTTTCATATGAGGTTTTACTGGATAACTTGTATGCAAAATTTAAGCAGATGGGAGTTGAGGAAAATCTAAAGGCCTACACTCCAAAACAAAACACCTCTGGAAACTTAAAATGGGTTAAGGAAAAGATAATAGAAGGGTTGGAAAAATATAACACTAAGTTTATTTTTATAGATCATATTGACTATTTGGCTCCTGCTAAATCAAATGGATCGTCAGAGCAGAGAAGAATTGTGTTGAGAGATATTTGCCAAGAGTTAAAAAACATGGCCATTGAATTAGAAATAGTAGTTTTCCTAATCTCCCATGTTAAGAAAGTTCAAGGTAGATCAATCGAAATGCAAGATATAACCGAGAGTGCCAGTATTTATCAGTTAGCAGATTTAGTATTAGTGGCTGAAAGAGAAATGATTAGTACTGAAAGTCTTGGTAGAAAAGTAGATGTCTTTGGGGATAACAGTATGATTAGAATTTTGAAGAATAGAGTAACGGGAGAGTATGCCGAGGTTAATTTTATTTTGAAAGACAATATTATTATGTCAGAAGATGATATGCCACAGGATTTAAGTTTATTTGATTCTAGAGGTGGTCCACAAATTACAGTAGAGACTATAGAACCAGACGAAATAATAGTAGAAGATATAGAAATCGAAGACGTAGTAATTGAACCAACTAATTTAGGTATTTAATTATGGATATTTTATTAGCATTCGATAGCGATAAGGCTGGTACGGAAGCTACTAGACGTAATGCCGAAGCTATTATGGAATACGAGGTAGAGGATAGAAGAATCTTAGCCACTCCAGGACTTAAGAGAGATATTTATATTACTAGAATGAAATTGAGTAATGAGGAGTTTGATTGGGAAGTGGAAAATGATAAAGAAATAATGGAAGGAAAATTTGTTTCTGTTGGTGAACCTAGAGCAAAGTCTATATATGCTCAATGGAAAGAAGATGTTAAAAAAGAAGTAGATGAGTTTGAGGTAGAGTTCACCCAAGAAAATCCAGAGTGGGTTAAGGATTCGGCTCTGAGATATTTAAATCAACGATTGATATTAGCCCTTGATCAGAAGAATTATAAGTGGGCCAAGAATGTACTAAGGCAAATTGAACTATGGAAAACTCCTCTAGACTATGATGATGATAAAATAACCGAAGAAGATATTCATAGAATCAAGCAAATACCAATAAGTGAGTTTATTGGGAGTGAACCTACTATGAAATCACCAGACAAGCATTTTTATAAGGCACCATGGAGGCCAGATGAGAAGGTTGGCTCTTTGGCTGTTTATCTTAGTAACAATAGTTTTTATGACTTTGGCGAGAGTTTCGGAGGTGATAATATAGCTTTGTTTATGAAGCTGAATAATTGTGACTTTATTTCTGCTTGCCGTTCACTAATGTATAAAAATTAAATATATGCCAGAAGAATTAGAATTAAAATTAGAGGAATTAGGAATTGATTCTGAAAAAATTCCTGAAATACTATCGACTATTAATGTTCCATCTAAAAAAATAAATGGCTTGACTCCAGAAGATAGAATACATCAATTAAAAAATGAATTAATAAATGCTAGTGGATGGAGAAAGAGGGTGGCGATTAGAGCAAGAATTATTAGTGAAAGATTGGATGTTTAAATAATACTTGACAAGTCTGTAGTAATGGTATATAATGGAGTAGAAAGTATTTTGATTCGAGGAGTGATAGTGGCGGAATAGGTAGACGCTAAAGACAGAGTGTGGTTCTAGGGTTCTGTAATAACTACTAGAAGTATGCAGTGGTGCAAATCCCTGCCTATCACTTTTCCAATCAGGATACTTTTCTAATTAATAAATAAAAAACTATTATGGACACAGATTACAACAAGGAGATTGGAGTTAAAACTTGGCTCTTAAACAGGTGGTATCAGAAAACAGTTTATGTTATTGGACACATTGCATTTTGGTACTTAGCATTTTGTTTTGTCGTTGGTGGTATCGCTGGCGTTTGGGGAATATTATAAATATAATATATGGAGATACCTATAAACGAAAAATACAAAATAACTTCTGACGCTAATAATTATATTGTTAATCAAAGGCAAACCAGTAAAGATGGGAAACCAACAAGCTGGAGACAAATAGAATTTCACGCTAATTTTGAGATGATTGTTAGTGATATGCTAGAGCGTGAAATAAGAGCCTCTAACGCTAAGACATTCAAAGAAGTGGTAAATATACTAAAACTACTAGAAAAACCCGTACAGGAGCTTGTAGGTAGCTCAAAAGAGGCGTTACGAGGATAGTATGAGGCTTAATAATTATAAATAATAGAATAAAATTATGAATTGGAATAGAGAAGTAAGATCAACAGTCGCTTATGGAGTTATCGCAATCGTTTTCTTGGTTGCAGTAACAGTAATCCGATTAGCCGTTTAGTTGATGTTTTCGAGTGGGGTTTTCTAGCCCCTACTAACAAAATATTAATTGCAGATAATAATATGAAAGAAGAAAAGTTTTGTGTCAGATGTGGACAAACTGAAAAAGATATAAGAAGAGATGATTATGTTATGGGATGTTGTCCTGGTTGGGGTGCTTATTTTAAAAGACATTCATATACTACGCAGAGTGAGTTAGATGAGTTTGAAAAAAATAATAAAGATTTATCAATCCCATTTAGTAAAAAAATAAATAACCATAAATAAATGTCAGAGATAAAACAAGACAAAAATAAATCAATCGACGACGCATTAAAGGAGATAAATAAAAAATACGGAAACGATTCTATTATCAGAATGGATAAAGATGGAATGGAAAAAATAAGAATAGATAGAGTTCCTAGTGGTTCGTATCTTCTTGATAATGTTCTTGGTGGTGGTTTGCCTCGTGGACGAATAATAGAATTATATGGAGGTGAGAGTAGTGGTAAGAGCACATTGTCATTATTTGTTGTTGCACAAATTCAAAAATTAGGAGGAAAGGCAGTTTGGATAGATATGGAATGTATAGACAGAAACTCAGAATTATTTAATCCATTGTCGGGGGAAATAAAAACCATTGAAGATGTTTGTGAGTATATAAAAAATGGAAATGACTTTCATGTTTTGAGTTATGATAATAAAAATAAAAAGTCTGTTATTTCGAGGGTTGTTGGTGGTAGAAAAATGGGTGATAAAAGAAATGGATTAAAAATTAGAACAAGAGGTGGAAGTGAAATTATTACCACTGAAGATCATTTTATTTTAACTTATAGTGGATGGAAAGAATCAAGGGATATTAAAAATGGTGATTTTATTTTAAAACCAAAGAAGGTTAATTTTTTTGGTAAAACACAATGTATAAAAAAGGCTAAACTACTTGGATATATGCTAGGTGATGGTTGTCTGTCAGAAAAACACTGTTTAAGTTTTAGTGGAATAGATAAAGATGTTATTAGTGATTTTAATGGGGTAGTTAAATATTTTAATGGAATGTTATTGCAGGAAAAAAATAATAAAGCTAGTTACAGACTTGTTGAGTCTATGGGAAGTGGTGGTAATAAAAAAACTACAAAAATAAAAAAGATATTTATTGAATGGAATTTAATAGGAAAAAAAAGTGATAAAAAGTTTATTCCTCCAGAGGTTTTTACTATGTGGAATAAAAATAGTATTGCCAGTTTAATTAAATCATTATGGTTAACTGACGGGACAGTATTTAAAAATACTACTCATAGGATGTCAATGTCATATACTACGACTTCTGAATTATTAGCTAAACAAATTCAACATTTATTATTAAGGTTTGGTATAGTATCTTTAATATCAAAACATAAAGATAGTCGTAAAAAAAAGTATTTGAATACATATAATATTGCGATTAATGGATTTACAAATATAAGATTATTTATTGATCATATAGGGTTGATTGGATATAAGCAAAAGAGATTGCTTAATTTAATAAAAAATATGAAACAATATCAGCCATGTAGATATGAATTGTTGCCAGGGTATAGTAATATTAAATATAGGAATAAAAAATTATATATTAATAGTGGCGACTGTTATTATGATGAGGTTGTTTCTATTAAAAAGAAAAAAGATATTATTCCTTATGATATAGAGGTTGAAAATACCCATAATTTTTTTGCTAATAATATATTAGTTCATAATTGTGCATTTGATAAAGATTATTCTTCTAATATCGGTGTGAATGTTAATGACTTAATTATCTCTCGGCCAGATACAGGAGAAGAAGCTCTTGATACTATTGATAGTATGGCTCGATCTAACGCAGTTGATTTAATTATTGTTGATAGTGTGTCAGCTATGGTTCCAGAAAAAGAACTAGCAGGAGAGATTATTGATGAACCTATGGCTCGTATGGCAAGAATGATGTCAAAAGGCATGAGAATGATTACTGGTAATATTTCGAAGAGTAAAACTATTGTAATTTTTATTAATCAAACTAGAGATAAAATTGGCGTGTTCTATGGTAAGAAAACTACAACTCCAGGTGGTAGAGCATTAAAGTTTTTCAGTTCTATTCGTCTTGAAGTTTTTAAGAGTAAAAATATAAATATCAGACCGAGCGATACTAAGTCAGAGGTTATTGGAAACTTGATGAAGATATCTGCTACTAAAAATAAAGTAGCACCTCCATTTCGTTCCTGTGAGATTGAATTACTTTATCAACATGGAATTGATCTAGAGGCTGACCTATTTGATTACGCGGTGTCGAACAGTACTATAAAGAAAGACGCTAATACTTATTCTTTCGGAGAAGAAAAACTTGGAGTTGGAAAAGAAGTGTGTAAGAAATATTTAAAAGATCATAAAGAAACTAAAGATAAAATTGTTAAGGCATTAAAAAAATAATATGATAGATAAAAAATATTGCAGAAAGTGTGGTAGAGAATTAAAAATGAGTGTAGTCTATGCCGATCAAGTAAATGTTTGGTATCAAGATGGTATGGGTGGTTCATTAGCTGTATTAGATAGTGCTTATAATCAAGAAACTGGTCAACATAATATGGCTGAAGAATTTTATTGTTCTAAATGGAAAAAATACTTTAATAATCATGATAAAATTATAAAATATAGAGGAGAATATCATTACCTATAATAATATGGAAAAAAAGAAAACTAGAATAATACAATGTAAAACTTGTGGCATAGATGTTGAAACTTCTAGTAGTCGTAGGCAGTACTGTGAAGAACACTCGGCTACAAATTTAAAAGAAAGAATACGAGCTAATCAAAGGAAATATAATCTTAAAAAAAGAATTGAAAAGAAAAAGGATCTATTCTGTATTTACTGTGGAAAAAGTTTAATAGAAGAACCACGCTGTATGATTGTTTGTTCAGCCGAAGAGTGTCGAGCCAAGTATAAGTCTGACGCTCCCAAAGAGTGGTACAAAGATAAGGAAAATAGAAAGAAAAGTATCAAATGTTCTACCGAGTGGAATAAAAAGAATGTCAAACGACATAGGTTTTTTGCTAATCGTTATGCTAAAGAGCATAAGGAGGAGAGAAAAGAATATACTAAAAAATATGAAGAAAATAAAATGAAAGAGTATAAGGCAATTGGAGAAATTAATAAGGATAGGGAAGTTGGCAATCTAATTCGTAGCTTAAAATAGTAATGAAATCAAAAAGCAAGAGGAAAGAAGCCCATAAAGAAAAGGTAAAACAAAAGAAGTTAGATAAATTAAAAACTTATCAACAGAAAAGAGTTTGAAGTAATGTGAACTCGTGGTAAAATAAAGATAGTTATTTTAAGTTAAGATAGTGCTAAGGAGAACAAAAACAAAAAAATAAAAAATGTTCCAAGCTCTGCTAGACATTAAATTAACTATTCCTTATTTCAATGTTATTATTGTGTGATGACATGGAGTGTTGACGGCTATGGCTATCAACTATCCCCACCGAGCATGTGGTGGCTATTGAAATTACAAGGGGATCAAAGAGAGGGGAGAGAAATCTCTCCTCTTTTTTCCCTGTAACAAAACCTTGACTTAATCGTCGTATTATAGTGAAAAGGATATATTCCTTCCCTCCTACTGAATATCAGATAAAAACGAGGTTTTTTAAACAAGTTATATAACTAAAAAATACTGCTATCATAAATTTTAATGGCAGTATTTTTTTTGTAATAAAAATGTAATTATCTATTTGTTGTTTAGGTATTTTATAGCACTTTTTAAGTTTTTTATATTGTCTTTTAAAAATCCTATTCCCATATTACAAGAAAAACATAAAATACCTCTTACTTTTCCAGTTGTATGACAATGATCAATACAAGGTTTTTCCATAATGGTATCGCATATGGCACATTTGTTTTTCTGTGATAAAAGCATTTGGTGGTATGCTTTTTTTGTTATATTATATTTTCTAAATATGATAATTTCTTCTCTATACTTTTTGTGGTATTTTGATAGTTTATTTTTGACTTCTGGTTTTTGTTCATGTTTTAATCGCTTATTTTTAACTTCTTGTTTCTTGCGATATTTTTTTATCCTTTCTCTAACTTCTGGATTTTTTCTGTATTCTGAACAACAATTTTTACAGCGTGAAAAAATACCACTTTTTGTGTGTTTATTTTTGTAAAACTCATCTAGTGGTTTCACTTCCTTACATTTTGAGCATTTTTTAGTGGTCATCTTTTTTTTATGGTCTAAGAAATTCTACTATCTTGTTAAATATAATTATTATTGTTATCCAACTACTTACTCCTATTGTTATTTTTGCGAGGTCTTTTGTTATTTTTTTCATTGGTTGATTTTGTTTTGTTTTGTTTTTTTAAATACTTTATAGCTTTTTCTAGATAGTCTAAATCATCTCTCAATAATTCTTGTCCCATTTTCTTATCGTTAATTTTATCTGGCACTTCAGCTATACTAGTATTCTCATCAATAAAATCCCATATCAATTTATCATTGGGATATATTTCTTCCCAGAATTTATGATAGGCATTGTTGGGATTGTCGGCTTCGATTTGTTCTGTTTCGTATATAATTCTAACAATGTATTTTGGCATGGTAGTTGGTTATTTATTCTGCCTCTGGATTGAAGACATGTAGATCAATACTTTCTCCCTTGTCGGTTTCAAAAGTCCAATCAAATTTTACCCCATTAGCTAAGTCTTGGCAATCACTTTCGGTAATATCAACGACTAGTTTTTGGTTTTTTGTTTTTGGCATATGTTTGTTTTTTAGTTAATTATTGATTACTTCTACTAAATCAAAGCTGTCCTCAACATATTCGCTTGGTAGTTCGTAGTTCATAGCAAACTCTTTTGCTTCTTCATCTGTTAAGCAAGGTGTTTTGATTTTTAAGTTAACATTGACTATCACATTTTTAGTGATAGGTTCAATAGTTTGTTCTTCTTTCATAAGCTCTTGGTTTAGTTAATAAAGGTATCAGAGTACCTATTTATCGTCTTAGGTCTGTAACAAGGCTAAAATCGGCAAATATAGCCTCTGACGGCTTGTTAGAGTGCTTGTCGCTACCCAGTTTATATCAAATATAGCAGTTAAGAGTTAATAGCAGATATATTCAACTCCAAACTCATCACACTCATCTATCATTGTCTTTAAAATCTTTTTTACTTCTTCGTCTTTTGTTTCTTCTAAGCCCTCTTGTAGTGCGTCCTTTTGAAAGTATAGGTAGTTTTCGTTATCGTCGTCGGCTAACTTAATTATTTCTCTGCCCTCATCACTCCATAGGTTAAATGTCGGGCTGTCTCTTTTTTCTACCTTAATAACTTTGTATGCTCTTACAGACATAAGTTTATTTTTTATTTAGTTAATTATATTGGAAAGTTACCAAGCGAAAATATAACATCTCCGTCATCAAATATTCCCTCCTCTGCGTCCCACTCGGTTTGTTTATAAACTCTAATATCTTTACAACCATCTTTGATCCAATCGTTTAATATTCCTAAAATATTTTCAGTATCTTCTTCATACTCATCTGTTCCATTAGTAAAGAGATGATACATAACCTCGCAAGGCTGTTTATAATATTCTCCGTCATTATATTTACCAATACTAATATCAAACTTTTCTTCTAGCCAGTGCCAAATTTCGTGCTTATCAGTTCCCTTTGGAAAGTCATAAAATGGAAAGTGATAAAATCTCTCTAGTATTTCATCATTATTATTTATTGGTATATTAGCAAACTCGTCCCATACCTGTTTAAATCCTTTTAAGTTGATCATATTTTTATTTACAGTTATTTTGTTTTGTATGAAAGCCTGCGTTTCTACCACAATTACATAGATCGTTATTATCTTCTTCAATTTCTTCGTCTGTTCTTTCCTCGTCTGTCCATTTATTAGTTTTAAGTTCCCAAGATATATAGACAGAGTTTCCATTGTCATCTTCTCCGTCTAATCTACCACTAGTATTTCCTTCTGCTATAAGTCGTCCTAGTTCTTGTTGCTCTCGTTCGTTTAATTCCATATTTTTATGTTAGTAAATATAAAATGCTCCCTTGTCTATTGCCTCGCCTATATTACTCTCTGTGTGTAATTCTTTTTCTGTTAGTTCTTGCTGTGTGTCATCAATACAATTACGGATTTCAAACTTCTTGTCATTAAAATATATGTCCTTGCTACTTCTAATACCTCCGTTCAAAGAGATAAAGCACTCAATATCATTTCCTTTGCTTAACTCCTTTAAATGTTTTATAGATTTAATTTTTGTCATAGTTTTATATTAAGTGATTAAATAATTACACGCAGGACAATTTTGATTGTCTTCTTCGTTGCTTATAAAGTATCTTAGTTCTCTCTCGGTAAATTTGTGCTTACAACTTTCACACTCAAAATTCCACTTTAATAGTTTCTGTATTAGTCGGTGGTCTATTTCAGCTTGTCTAACAATACCCTCTACAATCTCATAGTAGTCGCCACACTCTCTAAATCTAAACTTATCTAGCTGTTTGTCTAGCCACTCGTAGCCGTAAAATTGTATTGCCTCATCATAACAATTAATATTCTTGTCGTTTTCTAAGTAATTCCCCTCTTTGTCTTGTATCTTGTCTTCGGTCATACGACGATCAACATACTGATTGATTTCGTCTTCATACTCCTCGTAGAAGTCGTTGATAAACTCAAATTGTTTCATAGAGTTGTTAATTATTTATTATCCCAAATTTTCATAGGTTTATATTTATTTTTTAGAAGTTTTTTCTATATGAAGTTATTACAAAATCGTGAACAGTTTTCTCTCCTAACTCAATGGCTTCTTTGACTAGCTTCTCTGTTAATCCATAGAAGAATATATCGTCGCCCTCATCTTCATCTACTTCGTCGCTTGTTTTTACTATTAAACTATCAAACTTTGATTTATCGTCTTTAAAGTAGCCAGTTATAAGTAGGTAGTTTGGCTCACAGTGTTTGTCTGATCTTTTGCTAGTTATTATCTTCATTTGTTTCTTCGTTATTTGTTGTATTAAAAAGCTCGTCTAATTGTTCGGTAGAGTAAACCCTGTCTTTTCGTGAGCCAAGTCGTTTAGGAGTTATTAGCCCTTTACTTTCCCAGTTCCTCAAAGTATCGGGGCAAACTCCTATATATTCTCCTGCCTCTTTTATTCTTAGGTATTTTTTCATTATTATTATAGTTTAGCGAAAGAGTTGTCAGCTCTCTCGTCAAAGTACAATTAGAAGTTAGTATTTTAGATTATCATCAAATACTGGTAGTTTTATTAATGGTTTAAATATATTTTCTTCATAATCTTCATTATGTTGCTCTCTTAACTCATTTAAATCTTCTAAACTGTTTTGATAACTTACAGTATGGTATCCAAAACCACAGTAAAGGCACTCACCACAATTTTTTTCAAAAGGTCTGTTATCTGTATTACAATTCATTTGTTTGCCACAATTCGGGCAGGTTGATACATAAGAGTGTGAAGACATAAGTTTATGTTTAGTTATTTATATTACCTTATCATTGTATCACGCTCAAAGTTTTTTGTCAATAGGGATAACTAGGGATAAGTTGTGATAAGTTATGAAGTTTCTTTCTTCGGTATTTCAAACACTTCTTCGGCTAGTATTTCTAAGTCTAGCCAAAATCCCCCACCACCCTCTAAATAAGCGTTAGACATTTTATCTGCTAATCGTTCCATTGTCTGATCGCTTACATTACTTGTATCAAATCCCCTGTCCTCTAAATCATCTCTATGAACAGAAGTTATTTTGAAGTGAGTTATGGGAGTTGGCTTAAATTGGTCTAAGCTCTCTAACTCATCTGCTATGTATTGAAGTGGTATCGCAGGAATATAATCGTCTTGTCCGTTTCTCTTAACATGAACAGAAGTAATATTACAGTTGATCGCCTCAATTAGATCGTCTGCTAGTTGTTCTTTTGTTTTTGGCATAGATTTATTCTTTAATAATAGTTAGATACTTTTTTAATTTATCAAACAACCCAACTGTCTTGCCTAAATAAATTACTTCGCCGTTAGGCATTAGTATTGCGTTTACATTGACGGGAGTTATCTCGTCTGGTTGTTTTTCGATCGGCATGTGTTTATTGTTATTTATTAATTAAACCTCTCTTATTCTACCCCCAAAATTAGCTTTTAAGCGTTTTAGGAGTAGTAAAGATAGGGTTATTCGTCTTTTTCTTCTATCAATTTTCTTAATCTTACTAAATTACTTCTTACTGGGTTAGTGTTTAGAATAAAATATGAGAAGTCATTTGTCTTGTTGCTTTTCTCAAGCTCTGAAACAACATCTTTTAATGCTTCAAAAGTTTCTTCGTCCATAATTTTGTTTATTGTTAGTTATTTACCAACTAGATGAGTAATAAAAGTCCCCAGTTTCTTCTTCTGCCAATAATTCTGTTAGGGTTTTCTTAGTATATTCTAAATCTTCCCAGTAATATTGATCATAGTTCGTTCCACCAAAGAAAAATCCCTCTTGGTTCGGCAATAGTTCCTCTGCTAGTTTTGTGTTAGTCATCACTTTTCCGTCTTCTAGTATTGGATCTTTAATATTCTCGCCAGTTTTCTCGTCCTTTTTAAATCCGTATCCATTGACTACTTTTCCGTCTTCTAATTTACACTCTGATAATATTCTGTCAATAATGGCTAGGAGTTCTCTAATCTTGTTTCTGCTAATATAATACTCGCCACAATTATCATTTCCCTCTTGGCAATTATCTACAAACCATTTGTGTATAGAGTTTGCCTTTCGCCAGTACGCCACATCTTCAATAATATGGCTTATCCTTTCGGTCTTAATATCCTCTCTATTTTCTCCACCTCTCTTAATAGTAATCTCGTGGAGTTCGTCCTTGTTTTGGTGATCCCAGTTCTTGACATAAGTCTTTTTATGTAGTGTTTGATCTAGTCCCATAAGTTTTGTGTATTATTTATTATATTGTTTAATCGTTTAATATTGCTAGTTCCTTGTTTTCATAAAAATTATGTCTATCGTCATGAGATACTACCCACCCTTTTTGTCTTGGCTCATCATCTTCATTTGAGAATATATACATTGGCAAAAAAGGAAAACCACCTTTACCAAATTCAAATCTATCAACGGCTTTTTGGTATCTATTTCTTGCTTGTCTATTAAACTCTTTTACTTGTAATATCATATCTTTTATTATTTGTTAGCTTAGTTCCCCCAAATAATCAACTAAAAAGGGGAATAAAGTCAGCAAACAACAATACTGATAATGTTTGGCTGTTATGGTTATATTTAATAAGTTCCAATACTTAACCAATATATATTATTTGTTATCTAATTGTATTTCTGTTAGTTCTTCTTCCATTTGTTTATATTGTTTATTAGTTTATAGTTCTTTTTTAATAAAGTTGCCCTGTTTTAAGCGTCTAAGCGTTTGGTTGGATCGTTGATATACTCCTACGCCCTTTTGTCCCTTGTTAAATCTATACCTTTTGCCCTTTTTCAAATTTTTAGCAGTTCCATTTTCAATAGCTTGGTCGCCTTTTTGTTTTCTATACCATTTTGGCACTGTTCCTCGTTTAACATCTAATCCAAAATGCTCTCTATATTCTCTCGCTGTTTCAAATCCATGTCTTAATACGGCATGACTTCCAACTTGTGTATAATATCTACCACAAACCAAACACTTAATTTTATCGGGAGAGTAAACATTTGCCTTGTCATCATCTAGTTTTCTTTGATAATTAGCTCTTTTCTTTTTAGTTTCCTTGTCAGCATTTTTGTATCTCTTGGCTGTTTCTTTTTTTCTACAAGTCTTTGAACAATATGAACGAAGTCGCTTGTTCTTTTCCCTGTCTATTGGATCGCCACAAACTCGGCATTTATCCAGTATTTTTACCTTAAATTGTTTTCCCATATATTCATAGGTTATCCCAACTAATCATAACTAATCATAACTTGTCCGTACTTGTTCCAACTAATCATAACTTATCATAGGTTAATCTCTAGTGTTTTGGTTTTTATTATCTAGCTTAACCACTCTAATAATAAAGTGAAAAAGTCAGCAAATTATAAATACTCGCTAAATTCCTCGCCATATTCTCTATAAATCTTATCAGCTTGATCGTGCCATTTGTCTTTTTCACATTGTAGATCTAAATCGTCATCTTCATCTTCTAGGTCTATATCTTCCAAGTGTTCGGGATAGTCAATCTCAAAGCTCGGATAGTTCCCAAAGTCGTGGGGGTTTGATAGTTTCCTAACAGTTCCCTCTATTTTGTCAAACTTCTTTACAAGCCAATCAAAAGCTAAATCCTGCTTTTCGGTTGGGCTGTCATAAGTTGTATAAGTTCCTAATCTTGCCATTTTGTTGATTATTATTTGTTAGCTTAATCACTCTATAAATAAAGTGATCAAGTCAGCGAATAGTATATATTAGTTATGTCTGCTTAAATAGTCTATAAAACATATAACAAGGGCAAAGTGTAATATAATACCCATTAAGATATGTCTGTATCGGTCTTTCAGTTCTTTTGTCATTTGTTTATTGTTATTATTATTATCTAGCTTAACCATTTTAATCAGCTATAAGTGAATAAAATGGAAAAGTCAGCGAATAATAGTATATAGTGTTATTGTCTGATTATATTGTATTTAAACGGGCTATTATTAAAAAACTTATCATCTCTCAATCGTTGCATTACCTCTCCCCTGTCTTCTTGATCGCTTTTTACTTCATGAATTGTATCGTCTTCTTGTTCTGTCCTTTCAGTTGATAATGTAGATGTAAAGATAATACCCTTGCTTTTTTGTTCTTCTGCTAACTTTTTGTAGACTTTTTTCATTGTTGTTGATTATTTGTTAGCTTAACCATTTTAATCAGCTATAAGTAATTAAAATGGAAAAGTCAGCGAATAATAGAGTATAGGTTAATATATAGTGATAATGTATATATATAAGTTCTTTTATTCTATTATGTTTTATTTGTTATAACTCGCTATATTACATTTGCTTATTGGTTTACTCTCAAAGCTCGTATCTCTCTCTATACCAAGTCCGAACATACCTTTGACACTTTCAAGCTCTTCTAGTGAGAAATCTCCCCACTCGTCGTTATGATCCCCGAATAAGGAGACATAACCGAAAAAGATTTTATTTTCCTCGTCGTACTCGGTAGCAAACCAAGTACCAATACCCGACGGATTGAAGAATTTAGCAATAACTAGGGGATCGGGTTCGTTTTCCTGTCTGCCTACTTTGTTAAAACTGCTTTCAATCTCTTTTGTCAGTAGTTTCATTTGTTTGTTGATTATTTGTTAATGATCTTATATAGGTTTATAAACTGCCTACTGTTTAGGCGTTTATATCCTCTCGGATTGTTTTCACTGGCTAGGGGGACGAATTAGGGTTTTTACTCCCTTAATTTATCCCCCTATATGCTGTCAAAACGATTAAGCAATTATATGGCTTTTGTTTTTCTCTCCATTTATTGCTTGATCTTGTATTCATTATATCGCACTAGGATATTATTGTCAATAGCATAACTGGGTATAACTTATGATTAGTTATGATTAGTTATGAACGATTTGAAAGGTATATTGTATCAACTTTAATATATAATCGCCTTATATCGCAATTTTGAGCCTTGATTATTGGCTATTTACTAGGGTTTGGCTCTTTTCGGCTTGGCTTGGCTTTTATTGGCTTGGCTTTGTTGTTATTGCTTGGGCTTGGATCGGCTCTATTTCCTTATACCCTGTTATCATTGGTGTATCTTATCGCCTTATCCTTATATATATAGTACTGTATCATATAGTCAGTTAGTTGCTTAATGAAGGTTAAGCGATTATACATTTCTTTTTATGCAGAGGAATTGGCTTATCTTAGGCAATAAGGTGATAGGGTGGCACGATCAAGGGACAAGGGACAAAAAGAGAGGTCAAGGAATAAGACGGGGGGGGAGTGGTTCGGTTCGGGTGGTAAAAAAAATGTCCTAACCTTTAATATGAACCCCATCTGCGTATTTTACTATATCTACCCCCCTTCCAACTCTAGGAAGAAGAAGTCGTATATTCTTGCCCTTCCCCCAAACCCCAGTTATCGCTAGCAAATAGGGGTCCCAGGTTATAAAAAAATTTCAAAAAAAATTAGGGCCCTTAAATACATTGAACTGGTGTATAATGAGTAGTATCAATATAAGGCTAGAAAGGGCTGGTGATTTATATGATGAATTTTTATCAGTGGTTGAATATTAAGCTTCATGGGCTTGAATGGTACGATTTTGGCGTTATGAAGGTTGGTTTGATTGCTTTTGGTTTAATGGTCGCGAAGTTGTGGCCAGAGCTCATTAGGGTGAGCTTATGGTGGTTTGTGGTTGTCTGGTTTGTGTGCTGGTTATGGCTGGTATACAAGCTGTTTAGGTGACTTGACATCTATATATTTGTAAAGATTCCAAACTTGTGTTATAATTTGGATATGGCTTATAAAAATAAAAATGATACAAGATTAAGATCATCACGGTTAAAACATTATTATGCAAATAAAGAACAATATTTAGCTAGAAATAAAAAGAAAAAAGAGTTAAATAAAGCATATATAAATAAACAAAAGGATTCACCATGTGTTGATTGTAATAATCGTTTCCCTTCGTATGTGATGGATTTTGATCATATTAATGATAATAAAACGGCATGTGTCTCTAAATTAGTTACTTATGGACTAAAAAGAATTAAAGAAGAAATATCTAAATGTGATTTGGTTTGTGCTAATTGTCATAGAATTAGAACAAATAAAAGATATAAATAGATACATGCTCCTATAGTTTAATTGGTAAAACACTTGCCTTGTAAGCATGAAAAATGAGTTCGAATCTCTTTGGGAGCTCAATAATATAAAATCATATGCGTGGAATTAGTTATAGAAAACAAGTCGAAGAAAAAAAGATAAGAAAAAGAATGAGGATCGCTAAGTTGTGGAGATTAGATGATAATGAACCACACCCGATTGAACTCCAGCCACACTCTGCTCATAAGTGGAATCTAAACTGTGGTTGTAAGATGTGTCATTTTTATAAGTGGATTGGTAATCATAAAGAAAAATTTAGTTATCGCGATTTAAGGGACAAACAAAAATATGAAGAAAACATTAAGCAATCGAGAAACTCGGGACTTCTTTAATAAGGTTGCAGTTGAAAGCGGTGTTAGCAGCATAGAAATAGTAAAGAAAGTCTATTACGGAATGGTACGGGTTATAGGATCGGAACTGCGCGCCAAGATGATTATAGTCCTTCCAGCGTGGGGAAAGTTTAGAGTCCACAAACAAAGTGAAAGGCGCTATGGTGATTTGAGAACTAAGGAAGTAAAGACGGCGGCGGCGACCAATATTATAAAGTATGTTCCAGATAATAGATTAAAAGAGTATGTTAAAAGTTTAAAGTAGTTATTTGTTTAACGAGAGTGGTAAGGCGCTCAGACCTTATCGCTCGCGTTAAGTGAACAATGGTTCGCTTGTACTTTCACAAATGAGTTAGCTTTGACGTTGAAGCCGCCTGTATGGGACGCAGAAATCGTCATAGAAAGGAAAAAATTTATGAATAAAGGAAGTTACACCCTTGATATATTAGTAAAGGGTTCCGTTGTCGGCGAGTATGTCGATGAAAGAAACGGGGACCATTATATCGAAGGTAAAAATAATAGTGAGTTTACACTTAGAATAAAAAACACATCGCGCAATAGAATACTAACAGTTGTTAGTGTAGATGGTTTATCTGTAATGGACGGGAAGCCAGCTAGTTATGAGTCACAGGGTTATGTTATACAACCTTGGGGAACTCTAAAAATTCCAGGTTGGAGATTAAGTGATGCTGAGATAGCTAAGTTTGTCTTTAACAAGTCTGAAGATTCTTACGCCGCTCAAAAAGGCGATGGTTCTAATATAGGTGTAATCGGGTGTGCTATATTTGAAGAAGAAGAGATTGATCCATATGTATTTATTCATTATAGAGACACTGCTGCACCAGAAGATATGGTTAAATGGACCTATAGTGATTGTGATGGAACTACTTTTTTGAAAAGTCAGGATAGTACTACTAGTAGTTGTTTTTTAAGTAGTAGTAGTAGTAGTAGTGCTAGTTGTTCCGCTGGTGTTAATACTAGAAGCGGTCATATAGCAAAAAGTAAATCAATAGTTGACCACAATAATATTGGTACTGGATTTGGAAAGAAATCAGAACATAAAGTATCAATGGTTAATTTCTCAAGGCCAGAAAAGCCAACAGAGATTTTAGAGATTAAATATGATGATAGGTATGGATTAAAGGAAAAGGGAATCTATTTAGGTTCAGTTCATCACGTAAATGCTTTTCCGAAAGAAGAGTATTGCGAACCGCCAAAGAATTGGCAAGCTTAGATAATTAATAATAATTAAAGGCTAACTCGTTTGTTTAAGTTATTTTAAAAAATAAATTTTACTAAAAGAATTATATAATTATAATGAAGATTATATAAATTAATATTCTTAATTGATAGTTTTTTTATTAAAACAGGCTTCTGTCTGTTTTTTTTGTTATAAAAATAACGAACTTGTGTTATAATTGAATCAATAATAAACATTTAAGGTAAAAATAGCTTAACTTTTTAAATTTATGGCTAAAAAAATCACAAAAGTAGAAGAAAGTGACAAAAAAATTGATTTAGAGAGAGGTTTCGAGGATGTAGAGAATAGAAGGCGTAAAGTTAACTCTGATAGTATTGTTAGTAAAAACAAGACAGAAGATAAAAGACAACAGATAGTAAAGTCATTGTTACAAGCAATGTCTGATTTTGGTGTTGATATGACAGACATTAATTCTATCAGTGCTTTTATGGAGAAGTTACAGAAAGAGAATCCTGATATGGCTAAATTGTTTGAAATAGCTTTTGGTAATTTGACTGATAGTGAGTTAGGTGCAAAACCTGCAGCTTCGGGCGCAATGCCAGGACAAGAAGGAAAACCAGCAATTCAGCAAGGTGGTTTGTTAGAAAAGAAATTTGGAAACTTGGCCCATGGAATGATGCAACCAAATACAGTAACTCCAGAACAGAATCCATCACAGTTTGCACCACCAGCAGCAGTACCACAAATATAAATAATTAAAATAATATAAAATTATGAAAATTTTAAAAGAAGACGAGTTTAAATTGGGTAATAAGAAAATGGAATGGGGTAAAGATTCTCATCAGAATTGTAGGTGTAAAGGTGTATGGGATTTTGGTAATACTCAGAGTTTGATTTTTACTGACCACGATGAAACTATTGCATTCTGTATGACTAGAGACTTTTTAGAGAAAATGATTCGCGAGACTGATGAATTAATTTCAAAGAAGAAATCAAAATAAAATTATGAAATATGAAACTATACAAAAAAGAATACGAAGATCTTTATACTTCTAAAAGTCTATTGAAAAAATGTAAGTTAAGGAATGTGACTACTGATAATGGAATGTCTACCGCTGAATATTTAAGACTATACAGGAAGACAATGAAAAGTTTTGAAATGAACTTGTTCGATAATTTAGTTAAGGTAGTTTGGCTAGGTAAGAGATTTTCATATTTCGGATACACTAGAAAATATAGAGACAGTGGAATATTTATGAATCTTGCCTACGGTATATTTATTAGATCGCATGTAGGTTATGAGGCGGGAATAATGAGAGGGGTAAGAAATTATCTAGTTACTTACTTTGAGGATTTCTTTCCAGAATTTAATGAGGAGAATCCATTTGAGAAAAAGTTTAAATATCCTTACAAACGAATTAACCTAGAATGTCTAATCTTGGTTTATCAAATTCCAGAGAGATTAGAATTACTAGCGCACGGTGAAAAGAAAAAGATGAATTATATAAAGTTTGTAGATTTTGTTGTTAACTATATCAATTGCCATAATGATGATGTCGGTGTTGATGAATATATTCTCACTCACACTTTTTACCACAGAATACCGTTTGTTAAGGTGGATGGTTATATAAACAAAAATAAAGAATTATGAATAAAGAAATAAAATTAAAGCCAGTTACATTTCAGAAGGGTCAATATAATTACCATCGTGATAATAGATTTCAACAGAATCTTTTATTGAAGGCGATGCAGATAACAACTGATCCGCAGAAACTAAAAGAAATGATTGGTGTTAAAAGAGTATCTGATGTTTATCGTACACTTGATAAATTGGCTATCAGAAAAGAATATCACGAAGCATTAGTTAGAGCTGGAATTGATTTAGATACTATCATTGGCGGAATCAAGAGGGTTACGGAAACTGCTTCACCTGCTATTCAATTACAGGCTTGGCAGACTTTAATGAAGTCTCTTGGTTTGGATCGTTATGAGGAAGCAACCGAAGATAAAATAAAAGGTTGGGAGGAAACTCTACTTAAAATTGATGAGGAAAAAGAAACAAAATCTGATGTAAAAAGATTAGAAGAATCTATTGAAGTAGATGATTATGAGGTTATAGTGCCAGAAACTCCAGAAGAAGAAAAGAAGAAGATTGCAGAAGAGGAAGAAGCTGGTCACGAATTATATGAAACAAATAAATAAACTATGAATGAAGAAGCTCTAAAAAAGCTAAAGGACCCTAAAGAATATCTAGGAAATTTTTGTAAGATTAAAACTAAAGAGGGCGGACTGAAAAACTTCGTATTAAATGAAGCTCAAAAGGATTTGTTTAATGCTATCAAGAAAAATAATCGTGTCATGATTTTGAAAGCGCGCCAGATGGGATTTTCTACCGCTGCTACTGGGTATCTTTATCACTATGCAATTACTAATCCAGGCGTAACTGTTGCCTTAATTGGTTATAACTTTCCATTGGTTACTGAACTATTGGATAAGGTTAAAACGTTTTATCGGACAACTCCATCTGAATTGCGTCCGACTATTCATTACAATTCAAAATACGAAATTAGTTTTCCTAAAATTGATTCAAAGGTTTTAGTGCTACCATCAACTGAAAATGTAGGACGTGGATATACTTTAAATGCTGTTCTACTTACTGAGTTGGCTGCGTGGGAAAAGGCTGAAGAAAAGATGATGACACTTGAGGCCTCTGTGCCAATTAACGGAAAAATAATTATAGAATCAACTCCAGCTGGTGTCGGTAATTTGTATCATAGAATGTGGATGTCTGAAGATAATGGCTATGAGAAAAAGATGTATGGTTGGTGGTGGGGATATAGTCAAGAAGATATTGATAAGATTAGAAAGAGAATGAATGACCCTATGAGATTTGCTCAGGAGTATGGTTGTGAGTTTCTTGCTTCTGGTCGTTCCGTATTTGATATAAAAGTTTTGAAAGAACAAAGAGCAAACATATTGAATGTTGGCGATAAGATTAAGCTAGATAATGGTGATGATTTTACAGTTTATGAAGAAGACGGATTTACCTTTTACAAACCAATAGATAAGAATGGCTTATATATATTCGGGGCTGATGTAGCTGAAGGTGTAGAAGGCGGTGACTATTCAACTGCTTGTGTGTGGAATAGAAAAACTGGAGAACAGGTTGCCTCATATCGTGGTCAAATTGCGACAGATAGATTTGGAGAGTTGTTGGATAAATGGGGACGAAGGTTTAATAATGCTTTGATGGTAGTAGAACATAACTCTTGTGGGTTAACAGTTATACTTACTCTAAAGAGATTGGTATATCCATCAATGTATTTCAGGCCAACTAAGGTAGAAACATTAGGCGCTACTTACACTGATAAACTTGGCTGGAGAACAACTGGAGCTAATAGACAAAACCTGATTGACGAATATGCTCAGGCTTTACGTGATGGTGGACTAATAATTCACCAAAAAGATTTATTAGATGAGATGTCAGTATTTGTTTACGATGACAATAATAATATGGTTCCTCATAGTTCAACGTTTCATGATGATTGTATTTTTGCATCAGCTATCGGGTTCCAAGGATTTAAAGTTTTGTATGATAAGCCTCTTGATCAATTAAACGAGAAGGACTATTTACCAAAATCTTTTTCATATTAATAAAATATAAATAAGTAATAAAACATATGGCAGACTTAAATCGAAGAAGACAAATAATTAATAATAGGGTTGGTAACCAAGTGTCTGTTGGAAGTTATGGTGGAATATCAATAGGGTCTATATCTGAAAATAATCCGTATCAAAATTTAATGAATGATGATTTAATGTTAACTTCAAATTCTATTGATGCAATTATAAATCCTATAGCAGATAAATATGGTCGCCAACAAGGTTGGCAGAGTTTAATGACTCCTGAAGAAAAACAACAAGTTACGTGGGCGCAACAAATAATTAAAAATCATCCAAAAAATTATCAATATTCTTATCCAGAACAACCACAGACAATAAGACCAGATTTTAGTCAAAAGAAACCAGGTTTACCAAAAATACCACAACCAGCTCTAGAGGGAGCAAGACCAACTCCAATAGGTTCAAGACCAGATTTTAGTCAAAAGAAACCAGGTTT
>Ga0307928_10000555_pt1 | contig 28085 bp, 49 predicted proteins | sample AceLakmetagen232_FD_201815 | JGI IMG/M metagenome (GOLD analysis project Ga0307928, IMG submission 201815) | Saline water microbial communities from Ace Lake, Antarctica - #232 | ecosystem: Environmental > Aquatic > Non-marine Saline and Alkaline > Saline | place: Antarctica: Ace Lake... | reverse complement strand
TTGGACTGAATTTATCACCCAATCCTTATCTTTATACATCACGGGATCACCGATATGATATAAGTTGTCCATTATAGCTCCTTTCTTGCTTCAAATTTTTTACTAAGTTGAGTAATTACCTGTGGTGATTTCAGATTGCAATATGCTATGAACGCCTTGCAGCTCTCCAGCTTCCATTTAAGGTTTACGTTCTGATGCTCAAGACATTTGATCGCATCATCGTGAGTAGCCCTGATCGACCAGAGCCAATCTTTTGTGATTCCTTCGTTGTGTTTTAGCTGTCTGATGACCAGCAACAGGATAATTACAGCTAACGACAGAATTAAAATGATAACATAGTTTGTCATGCTTCCTCCTTTGGATAACATTCACAGAACATTGTTCTAAAATTTGCAATTTTACATTCAGCAACAACAAAATCATGTTCAATGTAAAAATCAATATCATCTATTCCAGCATTTTTGAGTGCTTCTTCATTATATTGTTCTTCTATATATTCATCAAGTTCAACAATATCACCTACAACCGGTCTATATCCATTGTTGTCATCAACTTCAATTTCAAGATAGCCACCACCATTTTTTGATTCCGATAAAAAAAATACAAGTGTCATCCCTACCCCCTAATCCTAATAACACTGTCAGCCTGCATAACGTCCAGCAGATCAGTAACCGATTCATCAACATTGCAACACTCGTTCAGCTTGTTGAAGAGCACCGTATCGGGGCAATGACCGTATTTGATGACTATGCGTAATGCTTCTGCTTCATGCAGTCTTTTGGCTGTTTTCATTTCGACTCCTTTAATATTTTGGTTAAATTCAATGTATATTCTAAACCACAATCTTTTAAATCTTCCGCACATTCATTACACACGAATACAGGCGGGTTATTAGTAAACCAAGAATCTCTGTAATGTGTAGCTTCTCTACTTGGATGCTTATAACATTTTTCTTTTTCCATTTCATCCTCCACGCCAATATACATTGCAAAAAGCGTTCCATACTATCAGAAAAATAATTAAACATTCCTACTGGTTTACGCTGATTTCCGGCATAGAACAGACCAGATATTGCTATTGTTGACACTGCTGTAAATCTTGTTTACAGTTATAAAGCATGATTATGAGCGGTCTTACAAATTGTGTAAATATTCTTTACGCCCATATTGTCCACTTTGTTACTTCCGATATTGGTATTATCGCTAAACCCTATTAAAATGGTGATAAAAAATATAATATTATATGGAACAGTAATTGCAACATAATACATAAGAGGTGAAAAATGAATCTTGTAGATGAATCAGTTAAGCTAATCCAAGACAACGAACCGCCAGAAGGTTATCACGTAGCTTTCTCTGGCGGTAAAGACTCTGTAGTCATAAAGGAATTAGTCATTCGTTCAGGAGTGAAGCATACTTCTCACTTCGCAAGAACAAGCATTGACCCACCTGAACTATTGGACTTCATTAGGGGGTATCATAAAGACGTTATCTGGCATAGACCTGAACTGACAATGTATCAGCTTATAGTTAAAGAAAAGATGTTGCCTACCCGTAGGATAAAGTTCTGCTGTAAAAATCTTAAAGAACATCTCGGAACTGATGAAACAGTTATCACTGGCATACGTGCAAAGGAATCACCTAATAGAGCAAAGCGTGAAGAAACCGAGGAAGGGAATAGGGGGAAGTCATTTGTCCACCCTATCTTTAAATGGTCTGAAAATGATGTGTGGAATTTCATTAGGAATAATAATCTTCCATATTGCAAATTATATGATGAAGGGTTTCTGAGAATAGGCTGTATAGGTTGCCCAATGCACACATATAATCAACATTTATACGAGTTTGATAGATGGAAACAACACAAGGTTGCTTATCTGAATACAATACAAAAGCTTATAGATATGGGTAAGTTCAGCGATTTTGATGACAGAGAAGATGTTTATGAATGGTGGATTAGTGGAGATTCTAAAAGAAAGCACCTTGCAAAGAAAGAACAGAATAAATTTGAATTTTAATTGGAACACTTATTGCATAGCATAGGGTGAGGTGGAAAAAATGAAGATAAATGAAAGAATTGTTTACACATGTGAATATTGCAATAAACACTATTTTAGAAAAGATTTTGCAGCTAAACATGAAAAGTGTTGCATTAAAAATCCAGATAATTTTAAGGCATGTACTAACTGTTTACTATTGGAATATATTGATTATAAATATTATACTGATAGCTATGGTATTGATAGCGAAGTAAATACTCATTGTTTTAGGTGTAAGGCTACAAAACAATTAATGTATCCATTGTTAGTTGAAAGAAAGGGGTATGCAGAAAAATATCCCGACCAGTTTGAAGAACAAATAAAAATGCCTAAAGATTGCAGTAATGCCTTGTATCCAGTCTCATTAACTATTGAAGATCTAATATTAGATATTAAATTATGACACCCCTAATCAAATATTACAACTCGCTCAATAAGATATTAGATAAGAAAGAACGCAGGAAGATGTGTCGGGACTACATGACTTGGCTTCGGGAGAATTACCCAAACTGCGAGAAGCATCACGTCAGGACGGTTAATAATGCTGGGATGGGCATGAGACCGATAGACCTATATTGTATTCCGGTAGATAAAGATACTCACATGGAAATGCAGTCGTACGAAATATCGGTTGACAGGCAGTTGGAGATATTGAAAAGTGTCCATGAAATGTATAAGGGGATAGTATGACTTTAGTAGAAAATATCATAGCTAACTTAGAATTAGATTTCGGATCAAAAGTAGCAGATGGTAAAAGTATGTTTACTTTTACTGGTGAAGAAGTAGATTGTTTAATTTCTGCACTAAAACGAGGCGAAAGTTTCAACCGCACAACAACTGCTTTTTCTAATACTTTGATTAATTTTATAACAGTTAGGGAAGATGATTTAAAAGAGATTGAATTTTTATACTCAGAAAACCAGAGGCTCGAAAAAGAATTGGGGGAGAAATGACTGATAAACTAATAAAGTGGTTGAAGAACATTAACTGGAAAGCTGAATGTGGCTGTATTTGTAAAGATTGTCCTATTGATGGTGAATTAATGGTTGAAAAGCTGATATATGAATTAGAACTTATGCAGATGGATTCTGATACAATAAAGATAGATTTACTTAACGGGATAGTTTATAGAATTGAAGGCATTTATGATGGCAGTGAAATACAAGACATAATAGAAAAAGAATTGGGGAAGTTGAGGGGATAGTATGACTAACTTAGATGAGTTTAAGAAATCATTTACAAATGCCGGATTAGAATTTGAGATTACTGAAGGTGCAAGTTATCTTTCAAACGATTACCCAATGGATAAAAAACTAAATTATAATTCCACGCTAATATTATATGAAACGCATAGCAAGTGGTATTATATGGAAATATTCTTTTTAGATGGTAAGTTTGTATTTATGCAAATCAATGAATCAATATAAGGGGATAGTATGAAGAAAGTCGGCTGGATTAAACTTCATAAGAAATTTGAAAATTGGGAATGGTTTCATAAATCAGATATGGTTCACCTATTCATATATCTATTAATTAACGCTAACCATGTGCCAAATAACTTTGAGGGAAGGATGATCCAAACGGGACAATTACCTACCAGTATTAAGGCATTACATAAGCATACCGGAATTTCAGAGCAATCCATTCGCACTTACATAAAAAGGCTAAAATCAACAGGCGAATTAACAAGCGAATCAACAAACAAATTTAGCATAATAACTATCTGCAATTACAACAGTTACCAGATTAAGGAAAACAAAACTAACAAGCAGATTAACAAGCAAACTAACAAACAACTAACAAACAATCAACAAACAACTAACAACACTATAATAAATAAAGAAGTAAAGAATGATAAGAATAAAGACATATCGCACAGAATTGAAACCTTCAAAAAGACCGTAAAAGATTATGTGCAAGAAAACCTTAAATATAAACCTGTAGAATCTGAATTTATAGGTTACTGGACTGAGCTGAATAAAACAGGCAAAACATTTCGATATGAAAATGAGAGATTCTTTGATATGGGAAAGCGGTTAGGAACATTCCTGAATCGATACACTAAAAAGCAGAGGTATAATATGACAGATGAAACTACCAGACCAGAATACAAAGTGCTATCTTCATTTAAAGACTTCGGGGCTTTTATTGATTACTACAAGCCCTACCAGCAGAAAGCAAAAGACTCACTTCTACCATATTCAAGAGAGATTAAAGATCTGGCATACGCATTTATAAACCAGAATATAAGATTGGATCAAGCTGTAACTGAATTTAATAAACTAAGGAGCTGAACATGGATATTGAATTGAAATTATACTATTACACGTACAGAAAAACAAAATCTGGTGGGTATAGGCATTTTTACAAAAGCAAGGAAACTAATCAGACGGCAATAATGACTTGTAGTTACTTATTGAGTAAGGATATGCGTAATACAAAAGTTCTTTATGATATGACAATGATGGATTATAGTGAATCTGAAAAGGAATTGAAATGAATACACAGATAGATAAGTTGATAGAGAAGATTAATGATTCAATAAGGTGTGATGGAGAGGATTTTGATGGAGGTTCTATTATAACAATATCTTTTTGGGGTGAAGAAGCTACTGAGCTTCTCTCTGAACTGGAAGAGATAAAGAAGATTGATAGACTACTAAACCTTATTAAGAATAGGGCAGAAATTATAAAGGTTAATTCAGAAAGGACACACGCATCTAATGTATCACATAATATTGGGAAAATAAAAGCATCTTCAACTGGAATAATATTAGCTATAGATAAATTTTACAAACCACAACCACCAAAGGAGAAGAAATGATACCGGCAATAATATTTATACTACTGATGATGTTTGCTGCATATTGCTATACAAAGGAGAATGAATGAGCAACTCTTACAGGTATAAAGACGGCAATAGATATATAACACGGTTTGAAGTAGAAGGTGAGCCTAACCCTAAGATATGGGCTTTCAATATGCAATGTGAGGGATGGGACATGGAAGAAGGAACTATGATTTGGGATGATAGGGATAGATGTGGATGGGAATGGACTAAGACACTTATAAAACAGCGTAAGCGTAAAGATGGGCGTAAGAAGATAACCTATGAACTGACTAAACAATTCCTTGACCTGAAAGCAAAGCTTGATTCTATCCGTGATGTTGCTGAAGCTCTTGATATTACATACGAAGAAGCTCATAAGATAAATATTAAACTGAACTCAAACAGCTATAAGAACTATGTTGAGATGTGGATATTAGGTGTCACTGAATACGCACACAACTACATTGAGGGGATTAACGAAGATACATTCGGTCGAATCTGGGATATGTGGGATAACGATATGAACCAGACTGAGATCGGGATTATGATGAATATAAATAGAAGGACAGTTTGTGATGTGGTAAATTTGACTGCTAAGAAATATAGAGATTTCAAGGAGAAGAGATGACTGATAAAGAAAAAGCTAATAAATATGATGAAATAGTAGAACTTTTATGGGGTTGGGCGTTAGGCGGGAATATGCTTCAGTCTACCATAGCTTCAGGAGTAATAAGACAATTAGATATATATTCTCCAAATGGAGATGATCCAAATTCAGCATGATTTTCCCCGTTAATTCTTGTCCTTTATAGGGGCAACAACTTAATAGCATCCACTCTCTTCTGATCCACCAAGTTAGCATAAGGTGTTATCGAGGTCAAACTTCGGTGTCCTAATAACTGAGATACAGTATAGCTTGAAACATTATTGGATAGCAACATAGTGGCGAACGAAACCCTACCAACATGAGAAGTAACTTTCTTGGTAATATCCGCAGCCTTAACCCAAGACTTTAATATTTTAAGGTAAGTCTTGATCGATGGTAGTGTGAATAATTTAACTGAAGGTGTCATTTCTGCAATCTGGCGGGCTTTCTCATTTAATGGGACCGATATTACATCCTGAGTCTTTTGTTGTCTGAAAGTCAATATATTATCATTGATGTCGTGCTTGGTTATCCGGTTCAGATCCGAGAATCTTATTCCGGTGAGGCAACTGAATATAAATGCTCGTTTAACTTCTTCATTACGACACGGAGTTCCCACTAACTTTTTAAGCTCCTCTAAGTTAAGAAATTCCTTCCTGGCTGCCTTTGCCTTAACGTGGACATTATCGCAAGGATTCGAGGTGATTAATTGCTCCCTAACGGCTTTATTGAAACAAGTTCTTAGTATTTGTAAATATGTTTTAGCCGTCATGGGTGAAATGTGTTCCAATAAATAATCCTTCCATGCTCTTATATCAGATTCGGAAATTTCCCCCGCTATTTTACGCCCTATATAGAAACCGTCAATGTACCTCTGAACCGATCCCCGATTCGCTGTTGTTCCGTTCTGCTTGAAGTAGTCGGTTAAAACAACTTGTTGCCGGTATAGCCTGAACCCGTTTTGATCCTGCAACAGTTCCAGCTCCTTGCGATCTCGTAAAGCTACTGCATAAATAAACATCTTGTCCTTTACATTACTAATCTCAATCTTGAGCGTCAGCCTCTCACGGTGTCCATTCAGGATTGTGTCAAGGTATAGAGAGTAGCCGCCTTTCACCTTCCTGGCTCGTAGTTTGAGCCGCTTTAAAGCATTGATCTTGGTTAGATACTTTGGTACTGTCATACATCCTCCTTTTGTTATGTGTCAAGTGAAATTTCATTGTTATAGGTGTCAAGTTTTTTCCCCGATTATTTTGAGCCCTTTATAGATTTTCCCCGTAAATATTAGCTTATTATAGAATCGTGTCTGAGTGAATCTCTCTATTTGAACTTTTTAACGATTTGTTCAAATATTAGAAAATGATCTGGGTAATAAAAAAACCCGTCTCAATTAAGAAACGGGTCAATTAAATTATAACTTTAAAAGTTATTTATTTTTTAGCCTCATAGATTGCGGCAAGGAACTTGTCTGGATCAAACTTGTTATTAATGCTTTGGAAGTATTCCATTAATGACCTTATGACCGTGGTCAAAATGTGCCGTTGCTCCGGTTCCTGATAATACTTCATGAGTCGATTAAAGATTCGGGCAATTGCTATGTAGTGTTTTTTTGTCATCTTACACCGCCTAAATCAATTTTTAGCTGGTTCGGATCATCAATCTTATAGGTAATATCAAACTCATTATCAATAGCTTCCTGAAGTATCTTCTTATGCTCAAAATAAAAGCCCGGATATATGTCCTTGTCACTGCAATCATAATAAAGTGCCAATGAATCATAATCTAATAGTTCAAAATAACAATTAAGAATAGCTCCTAAATAATGATCGTCTAATTCAGTGAAGTTTTTTGTCTCTAGTTCCCACCCTTTAAAGCTATTTGGATAACTCGAAATAAAACCACTGCACGAAGTATAGCGTTCTTTAAAATATCCGTCAAGATATTCCTTATTGCTATTTTCATATATCCAGTCACGTAAAGCATCCAGATCAATAGTAATTTTGCAGTTTATAGAATCATTGGAATAATTGTAAAACTTAGGAGAAGATTCATTTTCAAATTCTATATTGATAATTAAGTCGCAAGCATTTTCTATAGATTCACAGGCGGCAATGCAAACGTCCTTCTCATATTCTTTGTTATCAAAGTTATCCCACATTAAATCTGAAAGTTTATCTTCAGGAATAAAAGCCCTTTTAATTTCAGAGATATAAATTCCATTTTCCATAATGTGCTCAAACTCACCGTCGCAAGTATCCACTTCAAAATACGTGCCATAAAAACCTGGGAACACTGGTAACCATGTGCTAAATTCTTTTTTGTTCATGTTAAATCTCCTTCGGTTTTATAGTGAAACCTTAGGAGCTAGTAACACAGAAAATATATTGACTGTGTTATATTCACTCAGTCACTCTATAAAGCTATAAAGAACAGTTAAAACTTAAATGAGTGCACGTGCTATATGCACTCGGTTAAATCTTAGTTTTCTAATTGCATATGAATTTCATTGTCAACGTAAACAATAACATTATCAGTGAAGTTATTAAAAAATTCTTGCTCAGCATATAGACAGACCCCTTCTATTGATGTGCCTTGTCTTGCTACATGATCAAAATAAACTTCATTCTTATTGCTTGCGATTAATCTTATACTCATGTGACCCCCTTTCTTTTTAATCACATTGCCTAAACTAATACCGGCATAATTAGTGTCAAGTATTAATTAATAATAAGTGACTTTTATTTTATAGATAAATTATATTAATGTAGCAATCTGTCGTTAGTGGTGAGACGACAATAATAATGTAGGTAATTGGCTAAATGTGCAAGTAGATTGTTGCGGTGATGGGTGCAATGGTAGCATGACCGGATCGAGAGCCGTTACGCATGACTCATTATAGAATCACCATTCTAATAATATTGACCTGATCAGTGCTAAAATGGGGGTAATAATTTATGATATATTATTGACTGGGGCTGTAAACAGTGATTAATAAAGGATATACATTAAAGCTGCGTCTGTTGCTTGACGTTTACTGGACAACCCAGGGGGGTCTAAAGTTCCCAAAAGAAGACGAAATGAAGGCTCGGTATCGCCCCGCACAATTTTACCCTTTTTCCAAACACTCTCATTTTCCTTAACCATTACCACCACTGCATCTACGCTATTTCAATGTTATTATTCGTGAGATAGTTTTATTTTAAGCTTGACTCCATAAAGCGATACTATCAAATTAGGTAGTATAATATAATAGAGAGTTGTTGCTTGACAGGGGGCAGAGTTAAGTTGTTTATTTAGGTGGTATTTATGAAAGTGATTTTGGAAGGAGACATATACCCACTCGGTAGCTTAAGCATACCCACTCGGTAGCAAACTCATACCCACTTGGTAGTGATTGGGTGTTTTTGGGGTGTTTTGTTATCTTATTATTATGCGATAGTCGGAAAGGGAGGAATTAGATGAATTTATTTGAGAAGTTTGGTAGTAAAGTATTGGAATGGTGGGAGAGGGTTTTAGGTAAGTTCGGAGAAGAGAAATTTACGAACACTCTTCTTGGATTCGTTTCTTTTGTTTTGATCGTTGTGTTAGTTTTGGCTATAATTAGATTGGTAATCTATGTAGTCTGCAAATATTTTTAGGAAGGTTAATTGAAGCGATCCAAAGTCCACGAAGAAACAACGATTGACCAATACGGGGAAGTAACATCCAAAAAGTCAATCTCGGTCTATGAGAGCAAACCTGAGAGTTACTATGTAAAAGTTTACATGGAGCATATCCAACGCCTCTTAGACTTAACGAAAGCTGAGATCGTGGTATTCTTCTTATTAAGCCGGCACATCAATTACAAGAACACAGTCCACATCACAGTAGGGATAAAGAATCGTATTGCAGAGAAGTGTGGCTTTACATTAGGTACAGTCAATAAATGTGTTGTGGGTCTCCATACAAAGAAGTGGCTGTTCAACGTATCACGTGGCACTTATTTAGTCAATCCTGAGTTCATTGGCAAAGGTTCGTGGAAAAACATATCTGAGCTGAGAATGAATTTATTTGAAGAGAATGGTTTTTTAAGCTTGACTCCACTAAGTAAGTAAACAAAGTTTGGTTATGAATAAATATTTTGAAGCATGGGTATCCTAATGGTAGGGCACTGGTTTTGTAATCCAGCAGGTGCAGGTTCGATTCCTGCTCCATGCTCCATTTTTAAAGGTCAATATGCTATTTACGAATGATTGAGATTTTTTAAAGATTAAGGAGCAGAATATGGAACAGATAAATGAACTGAAGGAAGAAATAGATGACTATATTCAAATTATCAATCTGTGATAGAAGAATAGAAGAATACGGTGCCGATGAACCATATAAATTTAGCTTTTGGGAATTCTTTGGATTTCTTCACATAACTATCCTGTGGTTCAAATTCAAATGGTTTATTGATATGGGCTATTGGTTTATTTATTTTGAATTAGGCAAACACTTTATTAGATTCAGTAATGCTGGATTTTTAACAAGTCGGGAAGGGAAGAAATGATCTTAATAATAGCTAAGTGGTTTATTGAAATTTGCAAGTCAACTGAAGAGCTGGAATCATTTTTATCAATGGGCTATTTTGAGAATGAGATAATATTCATATTTGATTTAAAAAGGTTAAGAATAATGAGAGCATATAATTATTTCAGGAGGGTAAATGGCAGACAAGAAATGTCCTAAATGTGGTGCGTATCCACTATTAAAATGCACAACTACTTATATATGCCTAAATGGTGACTGCGACACTGTATTCGACTTAGATATGAATGAATTAGACAGAGAAGAAACTTTGTGTAAATTATTCAAGATGACTAAGTAAGTAAACAAAGTTTGGTTAGGAGTTAAAAATGAAATTAGATGCAGTGCATCCAGTAGCAAAAGTCTTATCAGAGTGGGTTCCTAAAATGGAGTGGAAGGAAGGCGAGAGCAGCCTTACGCTTCGTATGCCATGTGTATTACAGACGGTAGAAGATGGAAGAGAAGTCCCATACATCAAGATTAAATTGCATAAAGAAGAATTTGAATACATCCAAAGCCTTATAGCTGAGGATATGAAATAGGTTTGGTTATGTTTTAAAAAAGGATAATAAAATGGCAAACATCTTCTGGAACGAAGGATATGAATTACCACCTATGGACGTGAACTACGGTGCGGACACAGGTGACGAGATGTACGGAGATACACCGCTTTACGGCAGGGGCAGATCAAAGGAACTTATCATACAGCGTGAGGATGGTGAATACGATACTGGCTTTTACGATTTCTGCATTAAGGCGTGGTATTGCTTTGAACTGGGAGATTGGGTTGATAATGTTGAGAGATGGTGTGATTACGCAGACAGGAGGGATATTAGGTGATAAGTAAGAAAACAAAATCTACGCATAGGGCAGCTAAGCATCTATACAAAACATCTGACCCTAAGAAGTCCTTCCAGAGAATCGCTGACGAACTTGAGGTATCGGTAGCATCTCTATTCCGGTGGCAGAAGGAAGATATGAACGCTGGCTTGGGTAAATGGGATGATAAGCGTAAAGAACACTTCGCTAAGAAAGCTGACCGAGAAGAGACTAAAGATTTGGTAGTTGACACTAAAAAGGAATTATCTGAACTATTCGATAGAAACAAGACTCAGGAGAAGCAATTAGAAGCACTCAATAAAATACAGGAATTATTAATGAGTCCTGATATATTGGACAGAATGACATCTCAGGCTAAAATTAGAGATTATCTTGATTTGACTCAAGCATATAACAAAATAAGAGAAGGCTTCGGCTTTGCTGATAAAGTTATCGTGATAGGGGCGACTAAGCCTGAAACTGATATTATCGAAACAGAGTTTGAGATATTGGAGGATTAATGTGGAAGGTCAGGGGAGTATCAATTAGCACAGGAAATGATGTTATCGGATACTTAGTAGTTGGTTATGATGCGTATATAATTGAAGATATTGAATTTTTTGAACAAGCCATTGTTGGTGATTATGCTCCAGCAGCAATAAAGGTACACAAGGATTCAATAAGGTTATATTTGGGGGATTAATGTGGTTTAAAAAGAAAATACAAGAGAAGAAGCTAAAGAAGTTTTATTTAAAAGAAAAACACCTTATGACGTTTTACTCATTGGTAGATATATATAAAAATAAAAAAGGCAGTAATTGTACGGAAAAATTAGTGCTTTGGAATTTTTTGAGATATGAGGCACTTCCGTCTGATATATGGGATGAACTTGACGAAACTAAAAATGCAAAATACTACGACCCAGCTATTTTTTCTGTGTACTTAACATTTGATTGGATATTGGAGGATTAGATGGCATTAAAGGAATGTATTGTTTGCAAAGATTTTCTTTCTGTTGGTAATTTTCCTAAAGACTCAGATATATGCTATGCTTGCCAATTTGATTTGTGTGAAAAGATTATGGAATTAGACATAGAAACAGTTAGCGATGACGTAATCGCTAAACATTTAAGGGGGTGAATATGAGATACCTATTAATATTTCTTGTCCTATTAGGATGTTCCACTGCTACGCAACCAAACTTCATTCAGATACTCAGCCCTGACGATTACAGCTTGTTTGCTTACGATGAAATCATCACTGTCAACTTCGCAGGGGTCAACATTGACGAGTGGGAAGTAGAATCTACCACGCCACCAACATATTACGAAGTAGCGAACAACCATAAGTTTTACATTTCATTCACGGGAGTAAGAAGCTCCACGATAACCATACACGCTACATTTGATGATAACACGACTGAAGATGTAGATATAACAGTTTGGCTTAATCCTTAGGGGGATTCGGGGGTAATACCCTTCACTACTGAACTTGAATCTGGAAGCACACGGAGGCTGAAATTGAAAATTGAATTTTCACAACTTGATAAGATTATTAACAAAAAGTATTACCCCCATCTTTGGAACACTGACCGTTACTTTGTGATGGTCGGAAGTGCCGGATCGGGAAAATCTTGGTTCGCTGCACAGAAGCTATGTTACCGTTTCTTCAAAGAAGATGTAGGACACAGATTTCTTGTTTTGCGTAGATACTCACCAGGGCTTGAAACTTCAGCCTTCAGACTAATCAAAGACACCCTATCAGTTTGGGGACTATTAGATAACTGCCACACTACAATTAAACCAATGAATATCAGAAATAACCTGAATGGTAACGAAATTCTGTTCAGGGGTATGGATGATCTCGAAAAGATAAAGTCTATCGAGAATATCACTTCAATCTGGTATGAAGAGTCAACTGAAGCCGGATATGATGATATGATGCAGTTAGACCTACGATTAAGACCTAAATTTAACCTATCGGCAGAACAGAGCTTAAAGCTTAAAAGAGGTGCTAAACCGGCAGATATAGGCAACTATGCTCAATTTATGTACTCATATAATCCCATTTCAAAGGAAAATTGGACATATAAAGAGAATCACAACCCTAAAAAGCTCTCATATCGTAAGAAAACCGTTACAGAAGTGGAGTATAACGGCAAAAAGCACAAAATAACCGGTATGAAAACAGTTTTGCACTCTACCTACAAAGATAACTTATTCCTTGACCTACAGTATGTGGCTTCACTGGAAGCATTGATTAACAAAGACGAATCATACTACAAAATCTATTGTTTAGGTGAATATGCCGATTTGAAGAACAAGATCTTCAATAACTACTCAATCATTCACGAAATCCCAGATTTAGAGTGGTCTAAAGTATATTATGGGCTTGACTTTGGTTTTGTCCACCCTACCGCACTTGTAAAGGTGTATCAGAAGGACGATGCTAACGAACAACCTAAAAGTATCTACTGTGAACTGCTGTTTCACGAAAGCGGACACCATACTGCTGAACTCATACAGTGGATGAATGATAAGAAGGTCAGTTACAATATTACAATGTGGTGTGACAATGCTGAACCCGACAGAATAGACGAACTACAGAAAGCAGGATATAACGCAAGAGGTTGTTACAAGTCAAATAATTACGTTAAAGACTCCATTGACTTCATGAAGATGCTTAACATCCATTTATTGGAACGTGACACTAAACTAAAGAACGAGTTCTACTCATACAAATTTAAAGAGGATAAAGACCATAATGTGAAAGAAGATCCAATAGACATTAAAGACGATGGGATTAAGGCTATTATTTACGGAACTTACACAGAATACGTACAGGGTAACAAAGTTCCTAAAGTCAGATGGATAAAGAGTAATCCCTTTATTTAAGCTTGACACCACTGTTTTTTTAGTATTTAATAATGGAGTGATAGAATTAAAGAATAGTATTATTAATTTTAATAACTTACACTCATTGTGGTAAACATAAAAGGGTCAAAAAATGCGACTACCATTCGGTCTCGAATTAGTAAAATCAAGTCTTAGAGAAAAAAAGTTAGGTCGATTTGGTACAATTATCGACAGTTGGGCAAGTGGTCAGACTCATTTTGATCCACATAATATAGATGCACTCATAAGGGCTTATGCTGGTTGGGTATATGTATGTGCTGACCGTAACGCTAAAGCTGTGGCTAAACAAACGCTAAGACTCTATGTAGCGAAGCCTGAAGGTGAACAATCTCTCGTACCCACGAAAGAGCTATCACCTAAAGAGAAAAGCTATCTTTATGAAACCAACAGCTCACAGATAAATAAAGCTTACAAGAATTTAAACCAAAAGATAGTTGTGGAAGAAGTTTTAGTACACCCCTTCCTTGATTTAATGCGAAATGTGAATCCGTTTTTCAATAAGACGGATTTTTTGTATTTAAGTCAGCTATTCTCAGAGATAACCGGTAACTCATATTGGGGAATCGGCATGAACGGCTTGAATATTCCTGGTGAGCTTTGGCAACTTCCGAGTCAGAACATGAAGATCATCCCTGATAAGAAGAAGTTTATCTCAGGATATAAATATAAGAACGACTCTGGTGAATCAAAGATGTATGATCCTAAATTAATTGTTCACCACAAATTTCCTTACCCTGGCGACCTCTTTTATGGCACATCTCCACTCTCAGCAGTACCGCAAGCAGTTAATATAACAAATTATTCCAATACATACTTACAAGCCCTTTATAAAAACATGGGGGTTATACCAGGTTACTTCACCACGAAAGAAAACCTCGGCAACATTGCATTTGACAGGCTGAACGAGCAACTCAGTAAATATCGTGGAGCTAAAAACGCTGGCTCGACACCTCTCTTCGACAATGATCTCAAATTTGAGTCTGTGGCTGTCAATCCAAAAGATTTGTTCTCAGCCATAGCTTCAAAAACCTCTCGTGAAGAGATTGCTGCTGCTTTCGGAGTCCCCCTCTCCTTAATCACAGTCGAGTCAGTGAATAGATCAAACGCTGAAAGTGGGAATTATGCTTATTTTAGGGACACTATCTCACCGAGGCTGAAATTCATAGAAGAGAAGGTAACTGAAACTATCTTACCTAAATACGCACAGAGTCCTACCGCTAAACTATTCTGTGCTTTTGATAACCCCGTTAAAGAAGATAATGAACAGATAAGGAAACAGCATGAGACTAACCTTAAATGGGGCGTATCGAGTATCAACGAAATCCGCAAGGAACAGGGAATGTCACCTACAGATGATGGCGATAGACGTATAGTTCCTTCCAATATGATATACGCTGATATGTTAGAAGGTTTTTACGAGAACAAGACGCCTAAAGAAGCTGGTTCTGGCGGTACGGGTGGAGAGAACAACGAAAGGAGTAACGATGGAATTAGTGACTAAGAGATTAAAATACAAGGACTGTAACCCAAAGAAAGCGAATGATATGGCAAAGCAGTTTCATATTAAAGCTGATGAACTGGAATTTGTAAATAAGGGTTTTGCAGAAGTTTCCGATGGTATGGAAATAAAAGAAGGTGAAAGGGCTGTTATTAAATACGTATCTACTGTGTCTGTGGATCGAGATGGTGACGTGATTTTACCTGACGCTTGGCTATTAGACGACTTTAACAAAACAAAGTTATTCCTTTATGGACACAACTACGGTGGCACTACTTTCGGTGGCAAGGGTCAATTACCACTTGGAACTGATATGTGGATTAAGACTACCGATAAAGGACTCTTGGCAAAACAAGTTTACGCTAAACACGATATGGCAGACGACATTTATAATATGCACAAAGACGGACATCCACTGCCAGCAAGTGTAGGATTCATACCTTTGAAATCAGTTAAGAAATCTGACACTGAAGCTTGGGATAAAGCTATTACATATACTAAAGAGAAATTCTTTATGACAGACGAAGATCTGAAAGGTGCAAATAACATTATCACAAAAGCATACCTTTTAGAACACTCTGATGTTCCGGTAGCTTGCAATCCTGATGCCCTTACGTTAGCCGTAGAGGAAGGTAAATTCCAATTCAAGTCATTAGACCTTAAAACTGAATTGTTTCCTGAAGAAGAAGTAGAAGTAGTTGATAACAGTGAAGAGTTGAAAGCACTTACTGATAAAGTGGAAGCATTAGAAGCAAAGATAGCTGAACTGACTAAACCAAAAACTGTTGCCCCCAAAGGGATAACAACTGAAAAAGCAGCAGAACTAATTAACAAAGCATTAAATAGAATGACAGATAAAATAGACATTAGACGAGGTAAAGTATAGCTGGAGATAGGTCGAGAACTATTAGGCTTGAAAACTGAATCTGGAATAATAAGGAGACTAAAAATGGATGAACCAAGAAAAGAAAAAGTTCTCACAGAAGAACAGTTCACAAAAACACTTGAAACTTCTCTTGAAGAACACTCCAAGAACATAGACGAAAAACTTTCTACTCTCAGTGAAGAAGTTGCCAGTATTAAGGTAATCGCTTCTCAGGAAGAAGAAGATAAGCTTATGAAGGGTGGATTCAAGAACTTCAGTGATTTTGTGCAGACCGTAGTAAAGAGTCCGAAAGATGAAAGACTATCATCTAAGAACTTGTTACAAAAGACAGTAAACGAAACATCCAATCTCGAAGGTGGGTTCTTAATCCCGCCAGAATTTAGCAACAGACTTTGGGAACGCAGTATAGAAGGCGACATATTCTACGAAAAAGCCATGAAGATACCTATGTCCTCTAATACGGTATCATTCCCTTACCAAATCGATAAAGACCACTCCAGTAATTTATTTGGTGGAATAACTCTTTATTACAAAGCAGAGGAAGCGGCTTACACAGCTTCGTCCCCTACTGTTGGTCAAATCCAGTTATCTCTGCATAAATTAACTGGCCTTTGCTACATTAGTGATGAAATGATCGAAGATTCACCTATATCCATCGAGCCTTATGTATCACAGAAATTTGTTGATGCTGTGAAATGGCAGAGAAACAAGGATATGCTGACAGGTACAGGTGCAGGACGACCTCTCGGTATTCAGAACTCTCCAGCATTGATTAGTGTTGCTAAAGAAACTGGTCAGGTTGCAGATACTATCGTTTATAAGAACTTAACAAAAATGTGGTCAAGAACACCTAACAAGGCAGGGCTTACTTGGGTCTCAAACCATAACTGCTTACCTGAATTAATGGATTTAACAATTACTGGTGGAACAGCAAGTACACCAGTTTGGATTCAGAGCAATGATGCGTCAAAAGCACCTAACGGACGTATATTTAATGCTCCGTTAGTTATGACTGAACACGCTGCTACTTTAGGTGATGTTAATGACGTTGCTTTAATAGACTGGTCTCAGTATCTTGTCGGTGAAAAGGCTGGCGGTGGAATCAGAACATCTACATCCATGCACTTGAAATTTGACTATGACCAACAGACCTTTAAGATTAGTTATCGTTGGGACGGACAACCATTATGGCCTATTTATCAGACACCAGCTAACGGTTCGACAATGAGTCCTTACGTCAACTTAGCTGAAAGGGCATAGGAGGAAATTATGATAGGAAATCAATTAGTAACACTCGTAGAAGCCGTACCACCATTAGACTATACCACTAATGCTGTTGATGGCAATTATATCTGCATGAAAGGTTACGACCACTGCACAATCATTATTAACACTGGTGCTAGTATGTCAGATGAAACATTGGCAACAATAAATCGTGCTACAGCAGTTGATGGTACTGATGAAGATGGGGGCGGAGTAGAATTTGATTATATGTACACCAATGATGGTGCACCTACTCTTAGTCCTTTAACAGAGACTGACGTAACTGACGATTCATTTGCTGTTGATACAGCACTTTCAATGTATGTAATTGAAATCCCTGCTGACACAATTCAGGGTTCAAGTGATACTGCTTTTGACTGCATCCAACTTGCACTTGACGCTCCATCATCGGGCAATAACGTATATAGTGCTACATACATGCTTTGGAAAGGTCGTTACAAGAGTGACGTTCCAATAGAACCACTCGCAGACTAAAACTTATATTAGGGGTGGGAAACTGCCCCTACTATTTCCGAAGGAGGAAATATTATGAGCACAAGAAGTTATTGGAAAGCTGGTAAGTTAGGTTTCTGGGATAGCCAGATTAATACCACTTATCAAACAGGAGTATGGGCAAACGCACCATTACTACCAATGGCAATAGACCCGACAGTAGCATACGACTTTTTTGAAGATTGGATGAACTGGAAGGGCGTAGCCGTTGCTACTACAGCTATGGCAGGATGGACAGTAACACAAGCAACTGCTGGTGGCGTTACTACATCTGATACATTGCAGGGCGGAATTTGTGTAATTGATTGTGATTCTGCTACCGAAGGGCAAGGCATGAATATTCAATACACAGAAGGCACACTACCATTTATTCCTGTTGCAGGTCGAGATATTTGGTTTGAAGCAAAAATTAAAGTAACCGATGCAGTTGATGATGTTCAATTATTTGTTGGACTTTCAGCAGCCGATACTTCAATCATAAGTGGTAATGATATGACTGCTGCAAATCATATTGGTTTTGAATGTCTTTCAAGTGCCGCATTATTGTTTGGTGCAGAAAAAGCAGGAACAGAAGCTACTCCAGTTGCAGCTACAACTCTTGTAGAAGCTACTTATGTAAGGGTAGGATTCCACGTTAATGGCGTTACGGATGTTACTCATTATGTTGATGGCGTAAAAATTGGAACATCTATTTTGACTGCTAACATTCCTGTCGTTGGGATTACACCAAGTTTTGTATGTCAATCTGGGTCGAGTACAGGTGAACCTGAACTTTACGTTGATTGGGTAAGATGCGTACAAGTTAGAGCGTAAGGAGGTAGTTATGGCTGCTGAATTACAAGTAATTCAAGGAAGGAACTCATTTAAAATAGTGAGGGCTGGAGACACACATAAACACAATTATTTTAGAGTTGGCGAAGATGGCGTAGTTATTGGTGATGCCAATAAAGCTATGGATTTAACTGTAGCTGGTACATTTGAACTTGCTGGATCAGGTACTAACGGTATAAACATCAGTGAAGCCTACACAAATGGCATAAACATTAGTGATAATGGTTGCACGAATGGAATTAATGTTACTGCAGCCTGCACAACCGCAATAAATATATCAGCCGTTCAGACTGACGAAACAGGTCTTGACGCATCTTGTGTATTCTCACATGGTACATATTCAACCGCATTAGCATACGGAACACAGACAAAATATTTAATATTGAAAGGTATGCACATAACAGTAGCAGCTACGGCTACGGCTGTAATGGGTGACGTAAACTATATCACAGTAAGTGCAGATTCTACAGGCTATGTTTACGCTGGATATAATTACCTGTCAGTTGGATTTGACCTTGTCAATGGATACGCTACAAGAAGTAGACTTGCAATTACAGACACGTGTATTCTTGGTGAACAGGCTTCTTGTATTGCAACATTGGAAATAGCAGCAAGTAAAACAATTACTGCTACTGGTGCTGCTACATTATCTGCTGGTATATTCGATACTGAAATATTAGCTGGTGCAGCAGTAGCACAGGCGGTTACTTGTCTTGAAATAAGACCTCGTATTCGTGCTAATGTAGTAGGTGAGACATCTGCTATCAGGATTAACATAAACTGCACAGCAGCTAACTATGTTGATTACGGTCTTAATATTGTTAGTATGTCAACCAATCAAACAGCTGCAATGAGAGTATATTCTAATTCACAAGCATTACCAGTTGGACTACTCCTGCATGGTGATAGTTCCTCGTTATCTGGAACAATTACTGCCGCAATCGAAGTAAAAGGTACTGGTTCTTTTGTGTTTGATTTTGATGATGCAGAGAACGGTTGGGTAGATGCTACAACTACAAAATATGTTACAACTGCCGCAGGACACATCTTGGTTAAAATGCAAGATGGTGGAACAGCATACATTAATTGTTGGGAAGCATAAATAAAGGGGGAAGAATGAATTTAACCGTATTGGAGAGGCTTATTCTGTTACAGATTTTACCTAAAGAAGGTAATTTTGTTACATTAAGAGTATTGAGATCATTAACTTCAAGTCTGGGTTTAAGCGAAGGTGACATTAAAGAGTTTGAAGTTAAGCAAGACGGTGAAATAGCTACATGGAACAATAAGGGTAACGAAGAACGTGAAATTGAAATTGGTGAAAAGGCAACTGACATCATAATTGAATCTCTTAAAGAACTGAATGACAGCAAGAAACTTACAGAACAACACTTCAGTCTTTATGAAAAGTTCGTAGGATGATGTATGGCTGGAAAATTTGGCATGAAAAAGGGTCGTTCAGCTAAAAGACTTACACTTAAAGAACGGAAATCCTTTGGGCTTATCTCGGATAAGCAAATTGATAAACAGAGAGAAGATATACTTCAAGCCGAGATGCAGGTTGATGAAGCGAAACGGAAGAAGGAAGAACGTAGGAAAATGCTAATTGAACGATATGGAATAAGGGAATGATATGTTAGTAACCTTACAAGAGTGCCTTGATTTCTGTGATGTTGAAGCTATTGAGTTTGAGATCACAGGTAACAATAATATACTCTACTTCAAGTATGATGCCGGTGCTGCAACGAAAGTAACATTAACCAATGCTACTTATGACGGTGATGCTTTAGCGACACACTTAACATCTGTTGCTAATACTGCACTATCAAGCACACTTGCCGTTACCTGGAGTTCAACTACTGGTAAATTCACAATAGCTGAAGCTGCTCATACGATTCAGTACATTCATTCTAATTCCACAGCAGGGTACACAATCGGATTCACAGAAGATAGTTCTGCCGCTGCTACCATAACATCAGACACAGCCTGTAGCGATCCTACGGCTATAATTTCAACCATACGAGCACAAGTTGACGCTTTCGTGAAACATTACTGTAGAAGGGATTTTGAATCTTCTACCTACAGTGAAATATATGATGGGGACGGGTCTAATCAACTCTGGTTAGACCAATACCCTATTACGGCAGTTGCAAGGCTTTCGATAGGAACACAGGATGTACTTGAAATCAATAACTCTACTGATTACAATTATGCCACCATTTCATCTGATGGCACTAATCTTACTTTGAGTTTAGATGGAAGTGATACGACTTTAGCTTATGCCGATTATACAACCATTGCGACTTTAGCAACTCAAATCAATGCTACGGGTTCAGGATGGAGTGCAACAGCAAATGCTACATATAATAGCTTCGCTTCAACAGAAATAGTAAACTGCTACGGTCTTTCCTGTTTAGACGACCAAACGGCTGATTTAACGATACGTAATGCTCACGAGGGTCTGTTTAGCTTAAATGCCAATACTGGGCTTGTAGTGAACTCCAGTAACTTCATAAACGGATTTCAGAATGTATATGTAACTTACACTGCTGGATATTCGACTATTCCTGAAGATCTGAAGTTAGCTGTGCTTTCTATAGTGAAATATTACTATGGCAAGTGGAATGAAGATTCTTTCGGGCTGAGTGGTTACAAGTTAGATGATATTTCCAAGTATGATTATAAACTGTTACCAGATGAAGCAACTATGATTTTAGGGAATTACAAGGCATATAAATGTTAGGAAGAAAGGACACTTGCTATCTCGAACGTGCGGTGGAAACACCTGACGCTGGCGGTAGCTTGACTGATGCTTGGTCAACGATAAAGAAGTTCAAAGCATTTCTACGCAGTATGCGAGGTAAGGAACTCACCATGTGGTCACGTGAAGTTGCTAATGTAAGCTATAAGCTCATAGCAGATAGAATCGATGATGCAACAATAGCAGACCGGATAAGAATTAAGGGTAAGAGATATGACATCACGCACGTGGATAATACAGTACATTCAATTACGAAGTTTTACCTGGAGCAGAGAACATGACCCTTGTTTGGAAGTCTTGGACACCTGATTTGGTTATCAAGCGAGTTGCTAACAATGCAGAAGGATTGCTGGAAGATACTTGTCAGTTCTTAGTTAATAAGATAAAGTCTAAAATGCTTGAGAATAAGAGCGGTATAGTTTATTCTCTTGGTGGTGGTCAGGAATATCAAGCTTCTGCACCTTACGAATCTCCAGCACACAGATTTGGTGTTTTATATGACAATGTTGAGTACAAAATAAAAAGATCGGCAGATAAGTTGTTCGGCATAATTGGAGTTAATTTAGATGGAGACGGTATCGGGTATGCTTATTTCCTTGGAGTTGGAACAAGAAACATGGCAATAAGACCATATTTAAGAAAGACTATGTTTGAACATGAAGATGATATTAAGAAGATATTGGGTATATAATGTCTGGAACTAATGTAACGAGAACAGGGATATACAGCAAGTTTACAACTAAGGTTAGTGGTGACTACGTAGATTTATACACAGACTTAGGTGGTAGATTGTATTATAAACAAGCACCATCTCAAGCAACATATCCCTATGGCGTATTCCAATTATTAGCAGATAAGCCTATATACTGGTTTGGTGAGACTGCGCCTGATGAAGGTGAAGATACGCTTGTGCAATTTATGATATACGATGACGCTACAAATGCTGAATCAAGTATCGAAGGTTACGAGGAACACTTACACGACCTTTATGATTTTTGCGATTTAACCATATCGGGATATACGATAATGGAAATGAGAAGAGTATCAAGTAACATAATAGAAATAGAAGATGTGCGTCAAGCCATGACGACATATCGCTTAAAAGTCGACAAGGACTAATGGAGGAATAATGGCAAATAGTATATCTGGAGTAGCTGGATGTGTTTTAAATGACAGTACGGTTATTGTCGGTATCAAGGAATGGTCGATAGACTATAGTGTTGATATGTTCGATATTACCGAATTTGCTGCATCTGCACCTACTCACAAAACACAACTGTCTGGGCTGAAGTCGGCAACTGGTTCATTTAGCGGCAACGTAACAGATGGAGCAACAGGAGCATTAGGCGTATTCACGATCGGAACATCATATACGCTTAATCTTGAAACTGACGGAACTGACAAATATAGTATGACGGCTTACATTACTGGATTTAGTGTAAGTGTAGCAGTTGGTGGTGAAGCTACCGTTACCGCAAACTTCACATCAAGTGGTGATGTATCACCGACTTTCTCATAAGGAGGGATAATGGCGAGTATAACTGGAGCAGGAGGATGTGTAAAAATAGCAGGTGGAAGCACAGTAATTGTAGGTATCAAAGAGTGGTCGTTAGACTACAGCGTAGACATATTTGATATAACAGAGATGGCTGCATCCGCACCTACACATAAATCACAGTTGTCGGGACTCAAGGGTGCAACTGGTTCGTTTAGTGGTAATGTTACCGATGGTGCAACTGGCGTTTTGGGTGCATTAACATTAGGGTCATCTTATGATCTTCATTTAGAAACTGATGGAACAGACCTTTACGACATCCCAGTTGCTATTGTTACTGGTTTAAGTACAAGTGTGGCAGTTGGTGGTGAAGCCATAGTTACTTGTAACTTTATTTCAAGTGGCAGCGTAGCGTTCACTAATACTTAGGAGATGTTATGGCGAGTATAACGGGAAAAGCTGGATATGTAACAAAGCAAGTCTCTGGTGTTGATACTGTTGTGGATGCGGTTAGGGAATGGTCTATAGATTACGTAACAGACGTAATAGACATAACTGAATTTCTTGAAACCGCACCAACGCATAAGTCTACAATGACAGTTCTTAAATCTGCAACAGCTTCATTTATAGGCAATCATACGGACGGAGATACTGGACTTGATCTCGGTACTTCGTATAATATGTTGTTGGTAGCTGATGCAAGTAGGGCGTTCTACGGAGCAGCTATCGTAAACAGTAAGTCACCAAGCGTAGCCGTAACAGGCGAAGCAACTATGACTTACAATATTACATTCAATGGATATGTATATGTTATGGGGGCAAATTTAGTTGTTAATGGCACATTTGCAACTGACGCATCGTGGGACAAGGGAACAGACTGGACTATACCAGAGGATAATACTGCTGTTGTTGACGGTCAAGGTGCTGCTGGTAATTTAGAAGCATCATCTGATCCGCTAAGTGCTACTACGAAGTATTTTACACAGTACACGATATCGGCATTTACAGACGGGTCTATAATCATTGATGTTGGAACTACAGATGGAACTTCAAGAACTGCAACTGGAACATATACAGAAATAATAACATCGGGTGGAGATGGTACTTTGGTATTCACACCCTCAGTTTCAGCAACGCTTAAAATAGGCACAGTAATAGTGAGGGAAATCTTAAATTAAGGGGGATTTATGAGTATGGAAAGCATGACTAATGCACCTTTGGAGATAAAGCTAAAGGGTGATTTGTATAAAGTATCAGAATACACACTCAAGGACTTAGCTAATTTCAGAAGGAAGATACAGAGCAATAAAATCAAGCTTGTGAGCATAGTTGAGGACAAAGAAGATAGGATGGCACTTACAAGAGAAATACTTAAGGATGGTATTTCAGATGATGAATTTCTTAACGAAATGCAGACCGTTGAGGGTGTCTCATATCTCTTATGGTGTATGATAAAACCAAATCAGGAAATTGAATTGGAAGCAGTCGAGAGGTTAGTTGATGCTGACAGCATGGGTGAAATAATTACAGTGATGACTAATCTTAGCCCCGTCAAAGATAAAAAAAAAGTGAAGGAACAGAAATAACGTGGGACAAAGCACTTGCTTTGCTGAAATACCACTACGACTTTACCTTAGATGAAATATATAATCTGAGTATGAGTCAATATAGTTCCTACTTAGACAATCTTGGATATGTACTTGGCGTAGAGGAAAAAGATGATACACCTAAACCTGGTAACATTTATAATCCAAACAGAGACGCTTCCGATCCTGCTATCAGGGCTGAATTTGAAGCTGCTATGGGAATAAAGAGATAATGGCTGATTTAACAAAATTAGGTTCTGCTGAAGTTGATATTGGTTTAAACCTTGCCGGACTTCGTGCCGACATGGCTGCTATGCGTGTACTGATGATGAAACAGATACACGTTATGCAATCTGGATTTAATAAGGCAGGAACATCAGTAAAAAGACTTGGCAACGAATCAGTTAAAGCTGGGCATAAGATAAAAACATCTTTTAGGGAAAGCATAAGATCCGCACTTTCACTTGAACGTATGATTAGCAGGATAGCTTTCATTAGTATAGTGGGGACATTCTATGCTGCGGGAAGAGCCATTAAGCAATTCTTTGACGATGGCATAAAGGGTGCGATAGATTTTGAACGCCAAATGGCTAACGTCTTTACAATGCTCGATAAGACAACAAAGGTTCTTAAAGATGATCTTACGGTTGGTGTTGTTAATCTTGCTGTTGAGTTTGGTCAAACTACAGAAACATTAACTAAGGGTCTTTATGATATTCTGTCTGCTTCCGTAGAAGCTTCACAGGCACTGGACGTTCTTGCTGTTTCAGCTAAAGCTGCTACTGCTGGCATGACTAATACTGCAACGTCGGCAGATGCAATAACTGGTGTACTTAATGCATATTCACTTAGTGCTGAATATGCTGGTCAAGTATCAGATATTCTCTTCGCTACCGTTAAACGCGGTAAAATAACCTTCCCTGAACTTGCCAAAAATATTGGTAAGGTAGTTTCTTCTGCTGGTCAGCTTGGTATTGGATTTGAACAACTAAGTGCATCAATAGCAACAATGACAAGGCAATCAATTAGACCAAGAGAAGCTATGACTGGTCTGAATAGATTACTTTTAACATTTGCCCGCAATAGTAAGGTCGCTAACGAGGTTGCTGATAAATACGGATTTACGCTTAGGGATATAAAAGATCCAGCAAAAGGATTAACCTATATTCTGAAAAAACTAAGATATGCAACTGATGATGAGATGGTTGCACTTGCTGGCAGTGTTCGTGCATTTAAAGCTGTTGCTGCTGGAATCAATGATACAAAGGGTCAGCTATACGATTATAACTTAATGCTTAATTCTGCCGGCATGACACAGGAAGCCTATAACGAAATCACTGACACTACATCATTCAAGCTTGCACAAGCAAAAGAAAGCTTTAAGAAGTTAGAGAGACAAATCGGATCTGCATTTTTACCTACACTTGGTAAGCTTGCAGAAGCATTAACGAAAACGCAAAAGGTTAATTTATCTGAATCAATAGAGGAAGAAATAAACTCTTTAAATAATTATTCAAATATATTAGAAGATTTATTAGATAAAGAAAGCAAAACAAGAACAGAGAAAGAATTATTAGCAAGCACCATAGGTATATTACAGTCTAATTATCCAGAGTATCTTAAAAACATAGACATGGAAAAGTCTGGTTATCAAAGCCTAATAAAACCACTACAAGAAATAAGAAACGCTCTACACGATAAACTTGTTGAGCAACTAAGATTTGAAGAAGCTCGTAAGATACAAGAAAAAGTAGTCAAGCTAGAATTAGAAGAGAACAAATTAATTAAAGAAAAGGCACAGCTAAGATCAAATATACAAGCGCAAGCAAATGAGGGCAAAAACGCACAGGCAGAGCTTAACGATTTAATCAAAAAAGGTGCTGAAGGCGATGAGCTATTTCTTGAAAAATCAAGAGCATTAACAAAACAAATAGAAAATGGTAAACTAGCGGAAGCTGAAGCTGGTCAATTAGTGGCTGATGCAGATAAAAAAATCCTTTCCGTTCAGAATAAAATAGTAAAAAAACAAGAAGAAATAAACAAGCTTGGCGAAAACTACGAAAGCATCTTACGTGGACAGGGTGACGCAAATGTGCCACCTCTTCCTGGTGCTGGCGATAATAGCTTAGTTCAAGTAATGCAGGGCATGGAAGGAATAACTGAAGCAATATCAAGAATTAATAGTGAATACAATGATTTAATGAAAACATTTAGATCAGAGAAAATTCTTGGTACGCTTGATATTATAGAAGCTAAAAAAGCCATAGAGCCGTTATTAGAACAACTTAAAACATTAAACTATGCTGATTGGGTTGCTGCATCAGCTAACTTTAAACAATTCTTAGATGGGATGAAACAAGATATTGAAGAACTTGATGAATATGTTAGAGCATCTACTGTATTTCTTAGTGAATTATTCGAGTCTTTAGCAAAGTCAATGTCTAATGCTATAGGTGATTCATTTTCAGATATGCTTACAGGTGCTAAATCTTGGCGTGATTCATTCAAAGATATATTCAAAGATATTTGGCAGTCTTTCGCTGATATGATTTCCAAGATGATAGCTCAGTGGTTAGTGTTTCAGGCACTATCATTAATTGGAATACATTTACCAGTTGGCTTCAATCCTTTCGCTGCAATAGGTGGTGGTGGTCAATCGGCAGGACAAAGCTCAACCGGCAGAAGCCTTGATAGTGGATATAATGCTGGCACTTCTCCAGCAAGCATAATAAATAATTTCAATCCCAATAACAACATCAATGCAAAATTCTCACAGCGAGATATGGCTTTCATCTACAACACAGGCAAGAAGTATGCCAATAAAACTTCCTTATGAAAAATCTAACCATTGACGTATCATCTATAGTAAACCTTGTTTCAAACAGCGACTTCAGCCGTTGGAATCAAAATGTGCCTACGGGGTGGACGGTTACCAATAACTCTGGCACGGTTATTCCATATCCGTTTGAAGGTGGTTTTGCTTGTGGTATAGATGAGATCGAGAGTGAGACTGAAACATATATACAGCAAGAGATAGGTTCTCTTGATAGTGGTGACAATATTTCCATTCAGACAATACACAAGGGCGACATTAATATATTAATCCAAAAAGATGATTCTGGATGGTCTACTGTACACACTTACGCATCTTTTTCACAAAGCTGGATTACAGTAGAGTATTCGGTTGAAATAGACGCTACTAAGCAATATCGTGTGTTGCTTGTGCCAAACTATCAAACAACTGGGATTCCGCTTAATGATAACGTACTTATCAATATATTAAATATTTACAAGTCTAATTGGTATGATGAGAAAAAACCACTAAAGGTAGATGAGATTTCAAGAATAGAAAACCTATCGAGAGAAATAGAAGATGACATATTCACATTTAAGTCTGATGCTATGGATTTTGAGATTTATAACTACCAAGATTCTTACACTGGCTACTTCAATCCTG